>Ga0160505_100162_pt1 | contig 49532 bp, 21 predicted proteins | sample DIDeMG_FD_108225 | JGI IMG/M metagenome (GOLD analysis project Ga0160505, IMG submission 108225) | Enriched chicken feces microbial communities from UW Madison campus, WI, USA - DID2874_E49_Stillage MG | ecosystem: Host-associated > Birds > Digestive system > Large intestine > Fecal ... | reverse complement strand
GGTTTGAAGTGAATTTATGTGGGGGGTGAAAAGAGTTGAATGATAATTGAAAGTGGAGGAAGAAATTTGAAGTTTTTTGGAATTTTTTTTTTTTTTTTTTTTTTGTTGTTGTTGTTGTTATTTTCGTAGATATTGTATTCGTTGTGGTGGTGTATCTTATCAGAGCACAAAGTGGCTTACATCGAACCATGAGAGACGATGAAAATAATGAAATGAACTGAGAGAAAAAAGAGAAAAAAATACCTCAGCAAAATACATATTATTAGAATAAATTTACCTAACCAAGTAAAATTCTCTGAAATGATTATCAATTGAAGTTCCCATTGCTATCTCCAAGGTCTACTACATCATCAGTAGTGCACACATTCGAGATGCCCTACACCTTTTCTTCATCATGGGAAAAGCTAGCAAAGACAAGAGAGACCTCTACTATAGAAGGGCCAAGGAAGAAGGCTGGAGAGCTCGTTCCGCATTCAAACTTCTCCAAATAAATGAGCAGTTCAACATCTTCGATGGTGTGAGTAAAGTGGTGGACCTCTGTGCTGCTCCGGGTTCTTGGTCTCAAGTGCTCAGCAGGGAATTGAACAAGAATCAGGAAGAAAAAACGGCGAAAATCGTGGCGGTGGACTTACAGCCCATGGTTCCAATCGACGGTGTCACATGTCTTCAAGCTGATATCACCCACCCAAAAACGTTGCAGAGAATCTTGGATATCTTTGGTGGTGAAAGTGCAGACTTCGTCTGTAGTGACGGCGCTCCAGACGTCACAGGACTCCATGATCTTGACGAATACATTCAGGCACAATTGATCTTGGCTGCTCTTCAACTTACTACCTGTATTCTCCGGCCCGGAGGAACGTTTGTGGCTAAAATCTTCAGGGGCAGAGACATCGACCTCCTCTACAGTCAGCTTGGATATCTTTTCGATAGAGTGGTATGTGCAAAGCCCCGCTCATCTCGTGGAACATCGTTAGAAGCGTTTATTGTGTGTTTGGGATACCGTCCGCGTCCAGACTGGAACCCCAAACTAGAGCTCAATATGTCTACTGAAGAATTCTTCGAGCACGCAGGCATCGGCAAGAGTTACATCCAAGAGGAGATGGAATTGCCCGAGCTCGAAGAGAGAGCAATTGCAAAATTCATTTCATGTGGAGACTTAAACGACGGAGATTCGGATGCAACATACACCTTGAACTCTACAGAGGAGAAGCGTAATCTTCAACCCGTCCAATTGCCAACAGCCCCACCTTACAAAAAGGCATTGGAAATGAAGAGAAAGGGAGACTTGGTTAGAAGATAAATGGTCGAAGTCAGGCACTTGTAATATAGATCTACAGAATATCACAGATAATAACATTAACCCAATAAGGAAATTAGGCAGAAGTGGTGTCCTCACCCTTCACCAAAGCATCTGGCTTCAAGGTTGGGAACAACAACACCTCTCTAATAGTGTTGGAGTTTGTCAAGAACATAGCAATTCTGTCGATACCACAACCCCAACCGGCAGTTGGAGGCAAACCGTACTCCAAGGCGTTACAGAAAGTTTCGTCCACCATCTGGGCCTCCTCATCACCCTGGGCCTTCTGTCTGGCCTGCTCCTCGAATCTAGCTCTCTGGTCAAATGGATCGTTCAACTCAGTGTAAGCGTTACAGATCTCCTTGGTGGCAACGAAAACCTCGAATCTCTCACACAAACCTGGAATCTCTCTGTCTCTCTTGGCCAATGGCGACATCATCTGTGGGTGGCCAAAGATGAAGGTTGGGTTGATAGAGGCATCCTCAAGCTCACCAACCAACTTGTCCAACATTCTGGCGTTGGTCAATGGAGGAGTACAGTCGAGCTTGTTGTCGATCAAGATCTGCTTCAAGAACTTACCGGTCTCCTCGGTGTGCAACTCGTCTCCAGGTGGGAACTTGACATTGTAGACCTTCTCCAACTCCTCGATCATATTGATTCTCTTCCATGGTCTGGAGAAGTCCAAGGTCAATTCCTCGCCCTCTGGTCCGTCAGGGTGGTACTTGATCTTGTAGTCACCAGTAATCTCCTTGACCATCTCAGAGAACATCAATTCAGTCATGTCCATCAAGTCGTAAACATCAGCGTAGGCCTGATAGAACTCACAAGTAGTGAACTCTGGGTTGTGAGTCATATCGATACCCTCGTTTCTGAACTGACGACCAATCTCGTAAACTCTGTCCATACCACCAACAACCAACTCCTTCAAGAACAACTCAGGAGCGATTCTCATGAACATCTGCATGTCCAAGTCGTTGTGGTGGGTGGTGAAAGGCTTAGCGGTGGCACCACCAGCAATCACGTTCAAGATTGGAGTTTCAACCTCAATGAAATCTCTATTGTCCAAGAATCTACGGATGTAAGAAATGATGGCAGATCTCACCTTGAAACGGTCTCTAACGCTGTCGTTGACGATCAAGTCCAAGTAACGCTTTCTGTATCTAGCCTCCTGGTCCTTGAAACCGTAGTGCTCAGTTGGCAACATGTGCAAACATGGAGTCAACAACTGGATGGAAGTAGCAAACACAGAAACTTCGCCCTCACCACCCTTGGCTGGCGAGGTTCTACCTGGGTAACCAGTGACACCGATGATGTCACCTCTTCTCAAGTTGTCGTGCTCCTTCTCGTAAATCTCCAACGACTCGGCATCCTGGGCCTGAGCCATAATTTGGATCTGGACACCATCACCCTTCAAAACATAGAATCTCAACTTGGAACCAGACTCTCTCTTTGTCATGATTCTACCGGTGATCTTGACCTCCACATCTGGAAGAGTCTCACCTCTCTTCAAGGACTCGTACTTGGCAGCGAACTCTGGAACCGTCAAGCTTCTGTGGAACTTGTGTGGGTAAGGATTGAAGGCACTTGGGTCGGCCAAGTTTGCCTTTCTGTACTCCTCAATCTGACGCGATCTGATGTCGAAGTATTGGTTAGGGTTCAAGTCGGCCATGATGTCCTTCTTCTTTGGCTGCTTGTTAACGTTGGCCTTAGCCTTTTCGGCCTTCTTGGCCTCAATTTGTCTGGTCTTTTGTCTCTTCTTCAATTCCGACTTGGAGACGTACTCACCGGTGACATCGTCCAAGTAGGTCTTGGCGACCTGTTCCGTGATTTCGTTGACTGCGTCCGACATGGTTGGTTAGATAAGGTGTAAAAATTTTATAATTTTTCGCAGTTATTCTCTGAACTGTGTGGAGGACTGATGGACGTGAGTCAGGGTATTGATAGCACGACGAGGGAAGATGTAAAGGGTGACGTAAATAATAAAAGAGGTGTGGTCATTGTTTTGCTGAGTTTTGTGACTCAATCGATATCTGAACTGACAAAATATTTGCTTGAATTAGTGGGTCGCATTTACTGAGTAAGTTGTGTTTGCATGTTTACGATGCTGTCCGGTGTTGGCAAATTGATGTTCTGCAATGAAACTTTTGTTTTAGGAAGTAATTTTGAGGCTTCATTGGTTCTAAATCTGGTCTCTAAGTTTGATTATACTTTGTTGGAAGGTTGCTATTGAATGATTCGCATTAGATAACTCCAGCTTGTGTTTTGAACATAGACAAAACTGACATTGTAGATGGAAACTCTATTGGAGATTTGTAAAAGTTTCTGCTTTACGTTCTTTGAGTCATTTTTCTGGTTCGAATTGGGCCCATTGATTTCTTTTGCATGCTGATTACGGATATTGTGATGGCTGCGAAAACTGAAAGACCTTCGTTGAAATGGAAAACAGAAGCTTTACGTACTGCCTACTCTTTATAACTCCGCTGTAATTAGTAATTGGGAGTACTTCGCAGTGGCGCTTTTTGTTTATTACGCTTGTACAATGTAAAACAACAACCACTGCTTCGAGCTGCCAACCTTTACAAAATTTCCTACCTCCTCCAAGTTTTCAAAACATAACTGTCTTTTAGAGGCAAAATTTCTCGAATTATTATCTCCTTGATATTTGTTTAGAATCTCACTTAAAGTTCACATGAAGCTTCATAACATTCTTATTGGCAGCTCACTCGGGGATCATTTGCACTGCGTGGTGCTCACTTAAAGCATACTATCAACCACTTGTTGATTAAGTAATTTTCGAACTTAAAACTCATATGGATAGAGTTGAAGCAATTACTGTTGTTACACTTTAATTGTTTACTCAAATTCAACGTGTCTTTTATTTTAATTTTATGTTTCCAATTATCTCAATATGAATGTTCCTTCCATTTACCAGTAAAAAGTGAGAATGATTGAGTGAAGTCATACACAATTGGCTTAACAAATAACACAATAGAATATTCTAAGAATCGAAAATTCAGATTAATATTAACTATCCTCAATATCATCGAATCTTAAGAACTGACTTAATCAATTAAATCCTAATCTACTTGATTCAAACTCTACGTTAAGTTCCCGCACCAACATCACCACCAATAACACCCAAAAGAATCAGTAATAAAAGAACAGCTAAAATCACTCAAGATGACTTTATATCATCCAATACAAGCCACCTCTCCTCTTTCCCATTTAAAATCATCTAAATCCCAAACCTTTCACCAACTACTAGTTTGTGGTGTACGGGTGCACCACCCTAAAACTTTTCCATGAAAATTTTACCTTTCTAGTACCTAAAGAAACCATGGCTACAAAACAACCAACCAAGGCGTACGAAGCGCCTACGGCCACCTCCATTGAAATCGAGGGCAGTGTCTTGTTGTCTGTGGTCAGACACACCTCGGAGAACTACCCTTCGTTGTACTCGGGATCGCTCTTAGGTTTTGAGGACGACAACGGATCCATCGATATCACCCACGCATACCCTTTCCCATACCCAGACCAGTACGAGGGCGGATCTTTGAGATCCAGATCGGGAAACAAGTACCAGCAGGAGATTTTGGAGGCGTTGAAGTCCTTGGGTCTGGGTGTCGAGTTTCAAGGCTGGTTCCAGTCCACCATCTCTGGTAACTTCATCACGTCGCTGTTGATCGAGGCATTGGCACAACAACAGTTGACCAACAAAAACGCATTCATTCTTATCCACAACATGGCTTCTATCGGCAAGGCTGTCGAGTTGAAGGCGGTCAGATTGTCGGAGAACTTCCTCTCTACATACTTGGACGGCAAGTGGAAGACCAAGGACTTGGAGAACCACAAGTTGTCGTTCCTCAACATCTTCGACGAGATTCCTGTGAAGATCCACAACCAGGAGTTGGTCAACTTGTATTTGGCCGACACCAAACCATCGGTTACTAGCAACGAGTTCGACAACTTGAACTTCTCATCCAACTCGAACATCACCACTCAGTTGTTGGAGAACTTGTATAGCCAGATCGATTCGTTCAACTTCGACCAGACCAACTTCAACTACTATCAGAGACAATTGCAGAAGGAACACACTCGTATTCTTCAGTGGAAGCAAGCTAGAAAGAACGAAAACGCTGAGAGAGCCAAGGTTGGCGAGTCTGAGTTGGACCCCGAGGAGTGGCAGACTCTCTTCAAGTTGCCCGCTGGTCCATCCAGATTGAACAACACTTTGTACTCTAGAGCTATTGACGAGTTTGCTGATGACATCTTGAAGAAGTGTGACGAGGAGTTGATCCAGAGCTTTGCTATTGAGAGAAAGTTGACTGCCAACTAGGGAGGATATGTAGATTAATTAAGGTTTAATACAAATCAGAGAATATGAAGCTGTAGATCCAAAAGGAATTGTTTTTCCGTGTAGATAGGGTGCCATCACTATAGAGCCAATCACTGCATTTTCAATAATGAAGTGCGACCTTATTGTCCTCAAGTCAAACACTGAAATGGACCCAAATTGACCAGAAAGCAATTTTTTTCTAAATTTATCAACCTCCTATTCATACCGCTTCTCCTCAATTTCGGATATACGATCAAGAGGCTACGTCAAAAGACCCCGGAATGAGCTCGGCAACATGGAGATTTGCGTGGTTCTGCATCAGAGCCACTACAGAAAGATAGTGGCTCCATTACTAAATTACAACTATCTTGTTTTTCTACAAGCGATGCCTTTACCCAAAGTATGTACATTTAAAGCAAAGAGATAGCCTAGAGGATAGCAAATGTTTGTCAGAATCTGACAATACCGCATAGATAGGCCCGCTCTCTATTCATTTTTGGACCATTTACTAACCAGTCAAGTATATTCTATTAGTAAGACACGGCGAGTCTGAAGGAAATTGTAACAAGTCTGTCAACAGATATACGCCAAACCACAAAGTCTGTCTCACGGAGCAGGGCCACCAGCAGGCGAAGCAGGCGGGGATTGTCTTGCGGGACTTCTTGAACTCGATCTCACCACCTCAAGGCAAGTCCGGCCGCAACCCCAAAAGTGTTCTTTTCTACACATCGCCATACTTGCGAGCTAGACAAACATGCCAGGACATTATCTCGGGGATCAAGGACGTGGAAGGAGTTGAGTATCGCGTAAGCGAAGAGGCTCGAATGAGAGAACAAGACTTCGGAAACTTTCAAAGCACCCCCGAGGAAATGGACCAAATATGGGAGCAGAGAGCGCACTACGGCCACTTTTTCTACAGAATTCCCCACGGCGAAAGTGCAGCAGATGTCTATGACCGGATAGCCAGTTTTAACGAGACCCTCTTCCGTAAGTTTTCTCAGGAATCATTCCCTAATGTCTTGGTGCTCGTCACCCACGGGATTTGGGCAAGAGTTTTCCTTATGAAGTGGTTCCGGTGGTCCTACGAGGAGTTTGAGTCGCTACGAAATATTCCTCACTGCCAGTATCTTGTAATGAAGCAGCAGGCCGATGGGAAGTACTGCTTAAAGACTCCCTTAAAGACATGGGATGACTTGCCAGAAGCGGACGTGGATGAAGAGTTACGCAAGGAAATCACCCAGGAGGTGAAGTTCAACACCCAGGGAAAGATAGAGCACACAGATGACCTAGATATTGCCAGCATTTTACGTGCTCAAAAAGAGGCCATAAAAGAGAGCAGAACGAAAGACCAGGAGATCAAACAGGCATACATGGAGTCGATGAACAAGTTCAGCAAGTACTTACAGGACAATCAGAGTGTTCTCAATAGTACGGACGACCTCCAGATGGAGTCGGGGTCTTCCAGTTCGTGAGTTAAACGTCAGTGATGGATCATGTTACCTGGATTCATAAGCGCATAGTGGTATCCAGTGTGCCTGATAGTATCACATGATGATGGTATACAACCTAGAACTTCAGAAGTATTGAATAGAGAACTCACTGAAGGAGGCCATGTACAATTTGTAGAAGAAAATAGCCACAGCAGTCGATAAGAATTAAGAAATTTCCATCAAAACATTACCTATATCAATATATCCACATATTTCTCTAAAATTATTCACCCCCGGTTCTCTGGGGTCGTTGCGTGGTGTTGTGTAGTTACATACAGGAAATTGTTCATAATGAGAACCCCGGACACCCTCGGAGATGTATCGCCCACCGACAAATATATAAAGGCCTAGGGATCCCAATTTCTATTTCACCTCAATTCATAAAAACAAATAATCACAAAAATGGCTCGTCAATTCTTCGTCGGTGGAAACTTCAAAATGAACGGTACCAAGGACTCGATCACCAAGATCGTCGAGAACTTGAACTCTACTGACTTGCCAAGTAACGTGGAGGTTGTCATTGCTCCTCCAGCACCTTACCTTGCCTTGGCTGTTCAGCTCAACAAGCAGAAGACCGTCGAGATTTCTGCTCAGAACGTCTTCAACAAGGCCTCTGGTGCCTACACTGGTGAGATCTCTGCTGACCAATTGAAGGACTTGGGTGTCGCTTGGACCTTGACTGGTCACTCTGAGAGAAGAACCATCATCAAGGAGTCCGACGAGTTCATTGCCGAGAAGACCAAGTTTGCCTTGGACAACGGTGTTTCCGTTATTTTGTGTATTGGTGAGACTTTGGAGGAGAGAAAGGCTGGTGTTACCATTGACGTGTGTGCCAGACAATTGGATGCTGTTTCCAAGATTGTTTCTGACTGGTCCAACATCGTTGTCGCCTACGAGCCAGTCTGGGCTATTGGTACCGGTTTGGCTGCCACCCCAGAGGATGCTCAGGACACCCACAAGCAGATCAGAGCTCACTTGTCCAAGACCATTGGTGCTCAGGCTGACAGTGTGAGAATCTTGTACGGAGGTTCCGTCAACGGTAAGAACGCTCCAGAGTTCAAGGATAAGGCTGACGTGGACGGGTTCTTGGTCGGTGGTGCTTCCTTGAAGCCAGAGTTTGTTGACATCATCAAGTCCAGATTGTAAGTAGTGTACGAGACAATGCAGATATATGAGAGAGAGAGATTAGAGAACCGTAAGCGCATGCAGCGAATCAGTGGAGGTTACGATTAGATTGGATGTTTGTTGGGAAATGCACATCAATGGATGCTAGGATCCACATTCAATTGTTAATCTTCGATTGTCTACGTTTCCATAAGTTGTCATTGGTAATTGTGTTCCTAAGAAGTGCACAGTTTATACTTTAATCTCTAGATAATCTTCTTATAGTTGTCTGAGTCGCTTCAATTACCTTAATTAGTCTTTACCAATTGCTTTACCAAAGTCTCATCTTACTTTACTGTCAATTGCAATGCATTTTGATGGAGTTGGGCCATCCCCATTTCGATCTCCCACTCTTTACTTTCACAGATCACCCTTCCAACATTCTCCAATTGTGAAAAGTAGTCCTCCATCTTCTCTCCGTCCTCGAGAAAAAACTTGTCCACGGGCATATCTGACTCTATGAGAATCTGGCTATCGTCAAGAAGTTTCACCAAATCACGTAGAGAATCCTCCTTGGGCTCGCTTGCATTGATATAATTCGAGAATGAAAACCGCAAGTTCCGTTTCTGTTTAGAAAACTCGCGCATCCAAGATTTGGCCTGATCCACCGACCCCGTGTATGAGTGTAGAATAACATTAGGGATATCAGGGTATCCTTTAGTCACTATATCAAAAAAGGGCCCGTGTGCCCTTACACAATGCAATGAGACTTGCTTGGAAAGCAGATTTGCCAAATCAAGCTGGCGAGTGAATACCTGTTTTTGATGGTCCATGGCAACCTTGGACTTAGTAAGCACAACATCCTCGACATTCTTCTGATTGCCGAAAAACCCATTGGAAGGCACCCGGAAAACTTTATCCAAGCCAATTTCGCCTATTCCATAAGGTTTATTCGAAACATCGTATTTCTCCGCCAATTGCTGTATCTTATGGAGATGCACATCCAAGTCTACTGGCTCAGGAAGCACCGCAAGAAGCTCTGCACTAGGACCCGGCTCAAGACACAGCTCATAATGTGCTTTCTTATCTAATGTTGAGTCTATACGGTACAAATGTGAATACCATGGGTGGATGCCCATGTATGGCACTACTGACTCGGAGAAGGTTGCTAGTTGCGAGATGACATCCAAGTCCCAGTGGTTTGTGCACATTAAATGAAAGTGACGACTTTCCACGCTTGGCTGGCTGTTTATGGCGATAGCAATATCCTCGACCTGCTGCACCGTTGCATCAACGCCAACATGGCAGTGGGTATCGCTCAATTTCATTTAGTAATGTAACAGGTGACGCACAGCGGTCTGGTGAGCATATATCCGAGAATCCACAGTGCAGGGAGAAGAAGTAATAAGATAAGAGAAAAGATGTGGAAGAAGAGGAGCAAAAGGATAAAAAATTGTCTCACCGAGATCAGAAATGGCGTTTAAAACGAAACTTGCCCTTGAATTTCCATCTTCAATATTTTGTTCCAAAATTCAACATACCCAATTTATTAGATAGCCCCGCCAATTGTGCAGGACGCACCACCTTATACCATCACCTCCAAATTCAACCTTGCTAACTACACCTAGCGCAATAAAGAAAACTTTTAGGATTTTTTAGCAATTGGAGACGCAAAAATGACTATAATAATTGGTTCACTGTAAGTACTGACCTTCTGCGTCCATTCGCAACATCCTCGTCCTTCCATCCTATACTAACAGCAAGCTTCTTGCCTTATACCGTCAAATTTGAGGTTGCTCAAGACGATTTTAACTCTGATACTCGGTATTTGGAGCTGTCGACAGCTTCACTGGCAACTCCAATTCCCATTAAGCCTGGCAGACCGCCCTTGAGGTCGGCCATCACAAACTCCATTCTACCTTCATTGAGCAATGTTCCCACTGCGGCTCAAACTCCGAGTGGTTCACCGCCCCACCTTGGTATTCGAGAGATCGAGGGTTCTGCTCAGCTGTTTTTCCAAAAGGCACGTAAACCTTCTAGTGATAATGCTACTATCTTGCAGGATACTGTCAACGAACGGTTGGCTCCACACTTGATTCAGCCCAAATCTCGCTATCTGGGACTGATTCCAAGTCTGGTGATTGAGGCCAAAAAAAGGGACGAGGACCTGGGATTGTCTGGCCTCAAGATCAGTCGGTCGCTGACATCGTTGGCTGCACATCCGGGACTCAGCAGAAGTGGCTCGTCCTCAAGCGATTTCCCTGTGATTCCACGTGGGCGAAGCTCAATATCAAGACAGTTTTCTGGGTTCACTTTGGGAAACAATAGCAACAGCTCACTTGTCATCGCAGAGGAGGATGAGCCTTCGAGGTATTTTGACCCACCACATAAACTGACACTGGGCGACGCTGACACCACCGTCGAGTTGGAGAACGAACGATTGGCACCTTACGGAGGCTTTTCCCGCCCAGACTTGGAGGAGACGTTTCTCAGCCAGAGAAGTGTGTTTGATCTGGCACCTTGGCAGGTGGTGAAGACTGATAAGGGCAATGGGTCGTTGATTAACGCAGTCCATTTGGCTCACGAGAAAGGCATCATCAACAATGTGAAATGGGTGGGCACCATGTCCCTGCCCAGTGACGCTATCCCCGAAAAGGTCATGAACAAGATCTCGGATAAATTGCATGAGGAGTACAACTGTGAGTCAGTGGTGGTCAACGACATCACTTTCCAAGGACACTACAAGTCGTTCTGTAAGCAAATCTTGTGGCCTACGTTGCATTACCAGATCCCCGACGACCCTAAATCCAAGGCATTTGAGGAACACTCGTACCATCACTACAAGCTCTTGAATCAGACTATTGCAGACAAATTGGTGGCTACCTATTTGAGGGAGAATAACCACTTATCTCCAGACGACCCGGAGAACATGATCTGGATTCATGACTACCATTTACTCTTAGTTCCTGGTATGATCCGCGAGAAATTGCCTGATGCCAAAATTGGTTTTTTCATGCATGTCTCTTTCCCGTCTTCGGAGGTGTTCAAGTGTTTGGCTCAGAGAGAGGCTCTCCTCCAGGGTATGCTAGGTGCTGATTGTATCACCTTCCAAACAAAAGAGTATGTGAGACATTTCTTGCAGACATGTAGCAGGCTAGTGTTGGCCGATACACTTGAAGACGGGCTTACTCACGATGGCACCTTCACCAAGGTGAACACCATTCCAGTTGGAATTGATGCAAACGACTTACGGGTCAAGCTCAGCAGCAATGAAGTTTTGGACTGGAAGCAATTGATCACTGAGCGTTGGAATAATCAGACACTCATTGTATCCAGAGATCATTTGGATAAGTTGAGAGGCGTGAAACAGAAGCTTCTAGCATATGAACGGTTTTTGCGTGAGAATCCGTCATATGTTGAGACAACTGTATTGCTTCAGATTTACATGGGAACCACTGATGACGATGACTACGAGAGTGAGGTGATGCAAATTGCTTCAAGGATCAATTCCATGTCCGAGAATATCTCTGATACCCCACCAGTTGCCATCGTTCATCAGGATATTGGATTTGATCAGTACATTGCCCTCTTGAGTGAAGCTGATGTGTTTATTGTCTCTTCCATGAGAGAAGGATTGAATTTAACATGTCATGAATTTATCGTCGCAGCAGAAAAAAAGAAGGCTCCTCTTATTTTATCTGAGTTCACAGGCTCATCCAACTTGTTGGGCGGTGATGGTAAAGGTGCATTATTGATTAACCCTTGGGATATTAAAAATTTCAGCGATACAATTAAGTTTGCTTTGAATATGCTGCCACTGGAGAAGGAGAAACATTGGAAGGTTTGCAATGAAATTGTGACCAAGCATGATTCGATGGACTGGATTAAGGGCTGTATTAAGTCTATTAATGATGCCTGGAAGAAGGATTCAGAGAAGCTGTCGGATGTTGTTCCTTTGAGCAGTACTGTCTTTGATAAATTCTACGAATCTGCAACAGGAGGAAGACTCTTTTTCCTTAGTTTGGATCAAATGATCAACAGAAGCACACTATATGGAGGTAGATCTGGTTCGAGAGACTCGTTCCTCGAGTTTTCCCGAATTGGTAGCCTTTTGCGAGGTTTGATCTCAAACCCAAATAACCGAGTGTATGTTACCAGTGCAATGAAGAAGTCAGAAATGTATCTGATTTTCAAGAACACTCCAAACATTGGATTGGTTGCAGAAAGTGGAGGGTACATTAGAATTATTGGGGAGTCTAAATGGTTCTCGCTCATAGACGAAAAGCAGGTCAACAACTGGAAACCACAGGTGTCACAGTTGATCAAATCTAAAGCTGAAAGACTTCCAGGATCTAGTGCCGTCATCGAGGACTGTACAGTTCGTTTGCTTGCGGATACTTCGATGGCAGAAGACCCGAAGAGAAGTCTCGATGTTATGGGCGATTGTATCCAGCACATCAACGAGGCCTACGAAGAAAGTCAGGGTGTACATGCTACCATTGTTGACAATTCTGTCTTTGTTCTGGAAAAGAATATCACATTACGAGCATTGAATATTCTTTTGGCTATTTACACCACGGACATCTCAGTGGACGCGATCTCTCAAAAGTTTAACATTAAGAGGGTTCTGTCCTCAACGGATGCATTGTTCCGCTCGGAATCCAATAACACAAAGAATGACGATAGATTCAAGGAAGCCAACAAAGTCACCTCTCTTTTCTATGCTGGTGGCCTCAACCCTCTTGACGAGACTGTTTTCGACAGTATTTCTCAATTTGAGAAGGATGGTGTTCTTGACTCCACATTGAGTGTTGTTGTTCGTGGTAATCGTGATGACACACGAACCTCTGCAACTTACACTGTCTCGGGTCTGAATGAATTGTTTGGAATTCTTTCGAAGGCAGGCAGACGTTAAGGAACATCTAGATTGGGTCTTTATAACTAGCACTAGCCAATCTGTTCATTTCATCGAACGAACTGAGAAATTCGGTCATTTTCTTTGTAGGAAGCTTTTCTATTCTTTGCCAGTAGTAGTTGGAGAACTCCTCCTCTGTTAGCGTATTGGATCCGCTGGGTCTATTGACCACCCAAAGAGTTTCCTTTGACTTCTTGTGAGTCTCTCTGTCGTCTTCCATTCTGGCAAGAATTTGCTTTTTCGAGAGCATCAGCTCGTTCACTTTCTTTGTAGGATCTCCAACCCTAGATGGCCGAATGCTAAACATCTCTTCTTCATTCACGGCATCATCACGATACTTTTGATGCTTTAAAAGACGAAGACGTTCATAGTGACTCTGTTTTCTCTTTCGAAGGAGAATCTCCCACGCCTGAACAGCAGGGTCAGAGCCCTCCTCAATTTCCTCAAGGTTTATCTCTGGGTAGGGAATATCCATCTCGACACTCTCCAATTCTTCCGTGGAGAGTAATGTTTCCACATCCTTATACTGCTTTTCGTAGTCTGAATAGGAGACATTAAGGGACTCAGAAATATTCTTCAAGTTATTGAAGATATTATAAAGATTGGCATTGTTGGTACCTGGAAGTACCTTCAAAATGATTTTGGGAAGGGCCAGCTTTAAATTGTGAACGTAAGGATAGTTATAGTGGGAGTTTGTCTGCTGGGAAATAAAGAATGACTCATGGATCAAAACGTCGATAAATTGGAAGACGGTTGATTTGGTATTGAGCTCCACTTTTGGGTCGTCAAGAAGATCTATTATAGCGTAGAAGAGATAGTCCTCACTTTCCGAGTGTTTCAAGGCAAAGTGCGCAGCACGTAACAAAGATTGCATCTGAGGGACCAATGCCCTCAAGATCTGGACGAACTGTGAACTCGTCTCAAACAGATCCATGATGATATGGAGTAGAAAGATGGAGGGTTTAGGTAAATAGTTGATGTATGGTCAACACCTGTACATCCCACAGAGAATCTCTATGAGCTACATTCGGACTAACTATATGAGTTTTGATTGACTATTTAGTTCTTGCCACATTGACAGGTGGAGCTCGACGAGCAAGTACATGAAGAGCACGAGCAAGAAGAACAGGAGCAGGATTCAGTTTGGTAGTTGTACATTTTATTGATTGAGGTGAAAATGGAAGAGAATGAAAGCAGAGAATGGCCGGTTTATATACCAGTGCGTTTTTTTTTGCGTGAGACTATTTTGCCCATGTATTTTTTACTGCGACCTTTTTGCCTGGAGACTTTTTTGCCATACAGTATAGATGACCTTGGCAAGAAAAGTTGGAAGGACAACGACGGAGGTGAACGAAGAAATTCAAAGGCAAAAATGGCGAAGAAAGCAACAAATGGCAAACAAGGTAAAAAAAAATTAAAAGTTAAGAGAAGTTAAATGGGTGGCAAATATAACATAAAATCTAGTGGAAGGGTGTGATGAGAGTCATGGGTTATTGGTAAATTGATAAATATAATTTCGTCTGGTAAATATCATAATCTTTACTCGGGATTTCGTCGAATTAATTGGAAATGATAACAGTTTTGCTCTTGCTAAGAATTGGAATGGACAGATAAGAATTAGATATTAAAGAAGGTTGTAGTTTCATCATCAACAGTGGATCCGATATTAGACGTTATCTACTCTTTTCTCTGAAAACAAGTGTGCAGAAGGACTTCCCATTTACAAAATTCCAAGATCATTGAAAATACTAAAAAAAAAATGATTGTTATGAAGGGATGTACTGATTGGCTGCCATCCGTTGATATGATTGTTTGTATTATGGGTTGGAGTTAGTTTGCGATTTGGTTGCGAAATTTGCTGCCTTGACACTTAACAACATAATTGTTTACATTAGTGGATGAGATGAACAAGAAGCGAAGTTGACGACAAAATGGAATATTTTGATTATATTCAATAGCTCTATTTCGTTAGTCATAGGCGTCGAAGAACAACAACCTACGAGGGTAGAATTAGCCTAGTTAGACCAAACATACAGGGTCCAAGCCAGTAGTTTGTTCTCGGATAATAAATTGACAATAAGAAGTCAACTTATCATTGACCAATAACGAAGAAGCGAGAGTAGTATCACACCCTTAACAATCATAAAGTAAGTGAAGACTATCATAAGTCAGGGAAAGCTTGCTTACAGACACCTAATCTATGGTACCTTGCTGTCACATGACCTTGAGGATCTTCAACTTGACCATTTACAAAGATGAAGTAGCTCAGAATCCTACAACGATTCCAGCCGTATCATACAGTTTATTGGCTACTCTTAATTTCACCAAATCACATACCTCCAGTAGTCAGCACACACAACCTCCCAACACCACCACTACCTGAGTTCCCAACACACCCGTGCACCACATGGTGGTAGTAGATAAAAATTTTCCCGGAACATCGAATACTTTTCTTCTCATACAAAATGGGTAAATCTTCTAAAGGAAAAGGAGGCAAAAACAGAAGAAAGGGAAAGAACGTGAACGGTGGTCAGAAAAGAGAGTTGATCCACAAGGATGAGGGCCAAGAATACGCCCAAATTACCAAGATGTTGGGAAATGGTAGACTTGAGGTTTCCTGTTTTGATGGTATCAAGAGAATGGGCCACATTAGAGGAAAATTGAGAAAGAAGGTGTGGATGGGTCAAGGTGACATCATCTTGGTGTCGTTGAGAGATTTCCAGGATGACCAGTGTGATGTGGTGCATAAGTACAACTCTGACGAGGCCAGAACCTTGAAGAACATTGGGGAGTTGCCTGAGTCCGCCAAGATCAACGAGACCGACACCTTTGGTGCAGATGACGACGAGGAGGTCAACTTCGAGTTCGGAGAAGACGACGATGATGATGAGGAAGACGACGAGTTGGACATCGACGACATTTAGTTGCATTAGCAGTTTGTACCATATTTATCCCCAATCCACGCTAGAGAGAGAAAGATAGTAGGCCACAAGTTTAAGAAATTAATTTACTTGAAAGACTTATAAGTATTCATGTGGGTATGCGAATTACTTGGATTCATAAAGGTGCTTAGAGCCATAAGATCTAAGATGTGAAACAAGTTATAGCCAAGATACTACTACCTAACATAATAGACTAAGTGCTTACATAAATTTCTAAACCCTTAAATATCCATTGAGAAAATGCATAGATTATATTACAGCGAGAACTATAAACCAAATACCGTGCAAAAAACTTAGTTGACCAAAGCAGAAGCGGTGGCAGACTCGTACTTCCAGTTTGGTGGCAACACAGAGACGGTTCTGTAGTATCTAGCCAATCTGTGGATTCTAGACTCAATCAAAATCAATCTGAACTTGGAGTCCTTGTCCTTTCTGTTTCTCTCCAAGTGCTTTCTGACAGAGACAGCCTTCTTGATCAAGAAGTACAAGTCCTCTGGGATCTCTGGAGCCAAACCGTTGGACTTCAAGATTCTCAAGATCTTGTTACCAGTGACAACCTTGGCCTGGGAGACACCGTGAGCATCTCTCAAGATAACACCGATCTGGGATGGAGTCAAACCCTTTCTGGCGTACTTGATGATCTGCTCAACAATGTCATCAGAGCTCAACTTGAACCAAGCTGGAGCGTTTCTGGAGTATGGAAGAGCGGAGGAGGAAATACCCTTACCCTGAATATGTTAGTACAGTCTCAGAGGACATCGGTACCGAAGGATAAGGTCAGCAGGCTAGGATGAACAGGAAAGAAGTTAGAACGGTAGCATAGCAAAATTGGACTCGCCGTATGGTATAATACATTATTTGGGTGGGACCCAGTAACGTATTGATAACATGGAGTGCATGTCTTACTGAACAATTGACCGTATCATACCCAAACCCAGAACGTTCATGACGCCTGTTGCTGACCACATCAGGAGAATCACCTCCGTCGACGTTGGTCTACAAATAGTGGAATCGACCAGCTATTGCACCCGCCCTTAGAGTGGTATCAACTAACAGGAGCTGGCGGCTATTCTCGAGGAATGCCACTCCTGTTAAGACCCACCAAGCGGTTGCACCGAATCGACCCAGTTCACTATTCAACCATACCATGATAGAAAAGTGAAGTCACATACTTTAGAATGCATACGACCCATGGCTGAAGATTTTTTTTAGTAGTAGATAGAAAATTTGAGAGAGATGGATATCGCGACAATATATAGTTGGAAAAATTTGCACATTGGCCCATGCACGACCCGAGTGAGCTTTTGGAGAGGATGAGGCCTGAAAGTTACGCTGTGTTGATATGTACGCAGGGATAATGGGACCTTCCAGTGAAGGTACTCATTAATAGTATTAACAAGAGAAATACTACTAGCAAAGATATTATATACCATGTATGATATTCATATTTGATAATTATTATGTCGAATAATAACAAACTAAATTACTCGATCAAAGACTCCAATTCTTCGAAGTCTTCCTCTTCCTCTATCTCGATAAGTCTAAGGTTAGTAAAATGTCTAAGTAATTATACCGAAACTTGGCTGCTGCCAGACACTGACTGCAAGATTTCTGCGAAGATTTGGCTGTGGCAATTCTCCGAGAACCCTAATTCTGCAATTCAGTTTTCTTCTTCCCGGTCTTCTCTAATATACATACTTTGAAACTCCAGCTTTCTCCCTCATCAATTCAACGGCTCCAGCGTAAAGCATTTTGCTTTCTTGTCCACAAGTAGGTGGCCGCCAGTAGAGCATCACAAACGGACTCTTAATACGTCCGTCTGCAAGCTTCATGGGGTAAGAAAGAAGAATGTACCGAGCACTGTTGTCAGGGAGCTCCTCCACGAGTTCTTCAACGGTCTCTATTGGAGTATCTGTCACTTTCTTCACTTCGTAGGAAGATTTGTCGATTTCATCTGCCGTTAGTATAGATCAAATTATGGATATCGTATATCCAATGAAACTGAGATAGTATCAGAGTAGGGGAGATCATGAATTCAATAATTGATGGAAACACCAGGAAAAACAACCATTTTTCAGATTATTAACCTACTTATGCATTGAATATCTCTGAAATCCCCTGAAACCTTTTCTAATCTATGAACTCATTGAAATCTCCTGAAAGCCTTATCGCCTAATACGTACAAATCACTGCCTCCATCGTTGTGGCCCTGGCACTGCCAAAGCGGAACTTTCGGAGATCCGTTAACGTCTCCGAAGTAAAAGTATACAATGAAGCCTACTATTAGTATCGTTCGTAATCCTTAAATCCATTTCAACTTACCATTTGGGAGCAACCATACCTTGACCCCAAATAGTGCTCACTATAGATTAATCCACTCCTGCAGACAATCCGATTTCATCACCAAGCCAAATCCAGCCTAAACATAAACACATACTCACCACATAAACTATCTGTTTTTTTATCCATTTGTTACGATCTAGATATTCTTCCTAACAATGGCTCGTGCTAGACTGAACATCCCCATCATCGAGTTTTTGAAGAGTGTGTATTTATTGTATTTCCGATTTGCCATTTACCTATGGCCCACCATATCTAAAACTAACTCCAGATCGTATATACCTCGGCGCTTACGACTATACTCCCCAGGATACCCATGACTTAGTTTATTTTACCGTGGACGATGCGTTAGTGTACAACTCGTTTCATTTGGACTTTGGTCCCTTGCATATCGGAAGCTTGTATCGTTTCGCCGTAGTGTTACATAATATCTTGAATGAAGAGGCTAATCTGGGCAAGGCTGTCGTGTTTTATAGTGGAACATCTCCCAAGGAGCGTGCCAACGCTGCATGCTTGCTTGCATGCTATATGGTGTTGGTACAATCGTGGGCTCCACACCAGGTCTTACAGCCACTTTGTCAAGTGGAAGTCCCATTCCAACCATTCAGAGACGCCGGATACTCCACGGCAGATTTTGAAATCAGCATCCAGGACATTGTTTACGCTATGTGGCGGGCTAAAGAGCGTGGAATGATTGACTTGACCTCTTTCAACTTGGAGGAGTATGAGCAATACGAGAGAGTGGATCAGGGTGACTTCAACTTAATCTCCAAAGATTTTATTGCATTTGCATCGCCTCAACAGAGCCTGAGAAAGCCCGGAGCACTCAATGAGCCCTTCAAGAAAGTTCTTAACTACTTCATGAGCTCCAATGTTCAGCTTGTGGTGAGACTCAACTCGCATTTGTATGACGCGAATGAGTTCACTAAGCGTAGCATCAAGCATATCGACATGATTTTCGAGGATGGTACGTGTCCTACTTTGGATTATGTGCGCAAGTTCATTGGTGCTGCTGAGTGCATCATCAATAAGGGTGGTAAAATCGCGGTCCACTGTAAAGCTGGCTTGGGCAGAACTGGATGCCTTATCGGTGCTCATTTGATCTACACCCATGGCTTCACCGCCAACGAATGTATCGCCTACATGCGGATGATCCGTCCCGGAATGGTGGTGGGACCTCAGCAGCACTGGTTGTACTTGCACCAACATGAGTTTAGAGACTGGAGACACACAATGTGCTTGGACAACAGACCAGACCTATTCATTGGCGGGCTCTTTTCATTGGTTCCCTACGAAGATTTCAAGGCAAGGTTGAAACAAGAGGCTAAACAGAGAAAACAACAACAGCAGCAGCAACTCAACTCCTCTTACTTGAGTCCGCTCGATTCCTCATTCAACACCACGCCTATTCGTAGAAGAAAAATTAGCGGAGCACTTGCCTCGAAAATCCAGAATGCTGTACCCATGGAATCCCCTGGCCAGCCTAGAAAATACAAGGATTCAGCAAACGAGCTTGTTCTTGACGTGATCAACAACTCCGACGAAGAAGGAAATGGAACCGCCTCCATGCATGATCCAGAGAACCAGTCAGCCACATTCGAACACGAGATCAACACTGCAGATGGAGAAATTTGTCATAGCTCTCCCAAAAGAGATAGAGATACAAGCGATTGGAAAGTGTTGAGATCGATCTCTACAAATAGCACCCACCAGCCCGTATCTATGACCAAAACCACCACTACAACCACTACGCGGACAATCAGCACCACGTTGACTTCTTCACCAACGTCACCAGGAGGTAGCAAGCTTCCCAGGTCTCGGTCGGGGACTAAGATTAGCGGAGGAATTCTTCCAGGGAAGAACGCAACCAGAATTCAGTCTGGAGGAATCCGCAAAGTAAGTGGCCGCAAGTACTAATTAAGACTGGCTTCTCTCCCTTTCAGCATTAGCATCACGCTCTTTTCGACTCTTGTATTACCTATTGGCATGAATATACTGTTTCATTCTACTTTTCTCCATGCATCTTTTTTTTCTTCATGCATCTATATTCATTTCCTTGCATTCACTCTTCGTCCACATACTCCAGCTGCTCCACCCGGAAGTGCTCATCGTCTGCAAACTTGAATGCAAGAATGTCGTAGTCGTTTAAAACCACTGTTTTCAAGCTCAGGTCGTCTTCGATTGGGATCCATTCGTTGTCATACGGCGACTCCTTCGACTTTGGGAATGCAAGCTCCAAATCTGGCGAGGTAACCTGTAAGCCATCATCCTCATCCAATGGCACATCTTCTCCCCCATCGATATCCACTAGGCGTAGACCACCGGAGGAATTGATGGCTTCAACCAACGATTCTAGGAAGTACTCTCTCAGAAGGTTCTTCTTGTCAAGAACTAACGGCACCACATAGGTTGTTCGGGACCGCTTGAACTTTATGATGGTGATTTCGGGTTTAGGAGGCTGATGTTAATACGATGCCATAATCTAGTCTTGGTGGACAATTCATGAACATACCATTGAGTATAGTGTTAGTGATGAGACGCGAAGTATACAGTAGATAGCGTTGAGGTTAAAGATCGTCTCGAGATTTGAGAGAAGGTGAACAGCCAAAAGGAACAAACACAAATAAAAAAAAGGGAAAAAAGATAGCCAGGTATACCCAATCAAATATCCATTCAAGTCTACCTATTAAGTGTGCTATCTTGTTAGACCTGGTTGACCACTCTGCTCGTCACTATACAGACTATAGTACACTGATGCGAAGACGTCAGTCACTAATGCCTCCAATCATACCATGGCCGAGTCACCAAGAGCTGCTTCGGGCTTTATACCGGCAACTACTACGGAATCTCACCCGACTTCGATCTTTTATCCCAGATATAGATGCTGGAGAGAACGCAAGTGGTGAGTTAATCAAAGCCAAGAGGAATCCACAATTGTACGGAGAACTTCTACGAACAGAGTTGAAATACAGAATCGATGAGGAATTTCGCAAGGTTCATCCAAGAATTAATGAACGCAGTTTTTATTCCAATCTCATTATGGGTGAGAGACTCAACTCAATGCTTGAATCCGTCATTAATGGAAAAGACATAAAGACGGTCCAACAAGGCTGGAGTGGCATTATCCAGATCGTTGTTGACCATCGCAATATGGAACAAGAACGAAATCGTTGGAAAATGGCTTATCTTCGCAACAAGAGCGAAATCGACCAACGAAGGGATAAGGATACAGACTCACTCACAGCCAGGCGTCGAAGCTCGTCTCGTAACAGAACTACGGTGGCCCAGACGAATTTTGCCAACATGAGTCTTAAGGAGCAGCGCAAGGCTATGAGAAAAGCCGAGACTAAAGCTTCGGAAAACAGCGCCTTTGTCGTTCGAAATTACCTTAAGAAGCTTCAGTTGGAGGGCAAAATCCCAAACCCATACAAGTTGCCGTATGTCCCAGTTTCGCTATCCAGACTGTTGATCGACATGCCACAGGATGATGTTCTCATCCCAGGATCCACAAAAAGCGTTGTATTGGATGCAGCGTACGACTCCGAGTATATTGAGAGCATCATTAAGCCTGAGGTAGAATTTAAGATCAACCATTTGCACCATATGGGTCAGATTGAGAGAAATATCAAGGATGGCCCATACAAAGTGAAAATACGCAATACCAATGCTGGTGTCATGACGGCCCATTTTTTAAGGCTTCCATTTAATAGAGAATCTCAAATGAGAGAGATTGCTCTTGATATTAAACGACTGATGCGAGCGGTAAGGAAACAATTTGTCTGGAACCTTCAGCCTTCGAAGGGCATGTCTGTACCAGAGAAGAGGCATGGCCAAGGGTATGGAGTTAGGGATAGCGGGGGTTTTTCTGCAGCAGAGATCATGTTTCCTAGAGAATATTATGAGAAGTTGGTGTCGGATGAGGCCCACTGGGAAATGTTGATGGAAATAGAGCAATTGAGATCCATTCGTGGAGATTCTGTATTGGAGGATCTGGGCATAATTGAACGCCTACATCGAAAAGCAAATGCGTCTCTTGCAGAGTGGAACCAGCCTTTGGTGGAAGCAACCAAAGCTGTCAACGACGAAGTGCAATACTACTACACAAAATACAAAATCGACCTGAATAGTCCAATTTGGAAAGATCAGGAACACTTCCAAAAGCTCATGGATGAGAAATTTGACCACACTGTGGCCAGGTATGCGGACTTACTAGGCAAGTTACAGCAAGACAGGGTGTTCATGCATTCAGAACTATACAGAGCCAGTGTAGTCAGTCGGGAGCATTATATTTCGGGACAGGAAAAGTCCAAATTAGAGGAGATACCTGAAAATCCCAGAAGGGGCCAAGGGAAACATCTTGGTGATTACTTGGAGGACCATGGCTTCAAGGCATATATGCTGGGGTATAATTATCGGCAACGATTTGACTTCTAACCACAAATATCCTTGCAAAACTACAAGTTCAGATACTTTTCGCTCGTTCATTAATCATAAATGCTAAACCACATATCCACCAAAGCTGCGGCTCGTAGTGATGTAGCCGTCTACACCTTTGGATGCTGTCTCTTTATCGTACTCCACATCGTCTGGGTCTTCACCTATAACACCACCTTCATGTTCGATGATATCGAAGTCCTGGATGAGTTTTACCAAGTCCGATACTTCGCTACTTTCGCTGTCAGCCACCAGCAAGCCATTTATCATTGCAATCACCTCACTAAGTGACTTGCCGTGCTGCTTCATCTCACGGTGCTTAGCAAGTACCTCCTCTAAACATGTAATATTGTTTTCGTACCAAGGCCCTGCCACAGAAGCAAATGGTGGCACCACCAAAATGTTCTTGCGTGCAAACACAGCCTCTTGTGAGAGCTGGTTGCGGTAGAACAACGATGCCTGGTAATGTTCCTTGCAACAGTACTGCAGCAAGTACGTGTTTGGCAATATCATGGACGGTTTGCGGTTCCAGATTTGGTATCTGGTGGCAGTTTCCATGGCTCCACTATTGGAAGGTCTTCTAACTTGGTGCTTGGGCGATTTCCCACATAAAGGGTAGCCACACTGGTGCTCGATGTTACGCTCTTCAACCAACTCGTCATACGATTGCTGGGTCAAAAATCGGCTCAAAAATTTGAGAAGTGGGACATCAATTGTGTTGTCCAAAACTAGCTCGGCGATTTTAAGCTGAAGTAACAGCGCTTCGCCGGGCGTGAGGGTTTCTTTATTACCGAGGGGGGCCATATGACCCAAGAATGCTTCCACGTCGAGGTCTTTCATGCTGTGTTCGTCGCTTCTGCATGAGGGTTTATGGGCGGTAATTGATGATGAGAAGATGAAATGATGTTTGGAATCAGTGGGGTTTATATAGGGCCTCAGTGATAACGTCCTGCAGATAACGAGAGGGTGATGCTGATCGACAGACGTTGGCCCCTAATTCCATGAGCGTGTGATGAGTTGCAAATCTACCAAAGATTTGGTAGATTACGTCCTCCATTGGTTCAGAGCTGTTTTGGATATGAAAAATTAAAAAAATATGCGATTTCTGTGGATCGAACACAGGACCTCCAGATCTTCAGTCTGACGCTCTCCCAACTGAGCTAAAACCGCTAAGAACCCATGCCGGGACTCGAACCCGGAATCTTTTGATTAGAAGTCAAATGCGCTAACCATTACGCCACACAGGCTTTGTTTCTGGAAAGTTTTGCAAGCATAATATGACCCATAGTATTCTATTCTACCATAAACATGCCTATTTTTTGGTTATCGAATGCTTATCCAGAAATTAGAACTTCATTCATGTTGAATAACCTATTTTTGAATACTTCTTCCCTTGTATTGATAACACAACACACCATTTATTTCGTGTATCTCGATGCACGAATACGTCCTGCGAAGTGAAAAAGAGCATCGTTAATGAACTTGCCGCCAAAGAAGGGGATAGCGGTATTAATTCAGAAAAGTTCATTCTTAAGCTCCTCCCTTTTGTCTCTGAGAAAGTGTTACTCGATGAAAAGAAGTATTAACCAGTCAATCGTCCTCAATGGAACTGAATCCAAGATCAGAAACCTTTTGGTGGATTTCTGTGGACAATACAACCAGACGGCTCAACAGCCATTGGAGTTGAGAATCACCGGAGGTTGGGTTAGGGATAAGTTGTTGGGAAACGAGAGTAACGATCTAGATATCGCCATTAATGTGCTTTCTGGAGAAGACTTTGCTTCTCAGTTATTGTCTTACGCCCATTCCCAAGGTGTTGATTTGGGTAAAAACGCTTCCAGTTTACACACTATCAAGAAGAATCCGGAAAAGTCAAAGCATTTGGAGACTTGTACGACCAAGTTGTACGGCCTAGACATTGACTTTGTTAATTTGAGAAGTGAACAGTACACTGAAGATAGTAGAGTACCTATTATTGAATGTGGAACTGCCGAGGAGGATGCATTGAGGAGAGATGCCACGCTCAATGCACTCTTTTACAACTTGAACAAAGGCGAAATTGAGGACTTGACCGGCAAAGGTCTAGAAGATCTTCAAAATGGAATCTTGAGAACTCCACTTCAGCCATTGCAGACATTCTTGGACGATCCTTTAAGGGTTTTGCGTCTTGTGAGATTTGCTAGTCGCTTCAACTTTCTCATTGACAGTGACACTTTGCAAGCCATGAAAGACGAACGAATCCGGTCTACTCTAGTGCATAAGATCAGTCGAGAGAGAGTGGGTGTCGAAGTGGACAAAATCTTGACTAGTGACAACGTCCAGTATGGCCTCCGACTTATCAACTATGTTGGCTTGACCGAGAGCATATTCAACTCGGGCGTTATATCTGAAACCGTGGATGCCATCAATGACAAGTCCATTCTTGAGGAATTGGAGGTGCGCAAGCAATCTTCTATTTACAGAATCGACGCTTCCACTCAAGCTTATCAAGCATTTCGCCAATACATTGCTTCTAGCAGCAATGTCCAGTTCAAGAGAATGGTAGAGGATGTTTTCGTTTCGAAGCCATTGCAGAAACTTTTTTGGCTCTGCACAGCCTTGCAGCCTTATGGAAACATCAGAGTGAAGATCAACCCCAAGAAGTTATCCCTTCTGTCGTACGTGGAGCTAGTTTTGAAGGAGGGATTGCGGTTTGGCAAACACGACTACGACTCTGCAGCATCTATTGTGGACAAGTTGGATTCGTCGGATGTTCTCCATAGACTATTCCAGGATGGTCAGGTATCGCGGTCTGATTTGGGACTTTACATCAGACAATTTGGGTCATTTTTTCCCATTAATGTGGTTGTTAATGCTTTCAACGATTTCCTTTCGGCCACTGATATCCCGATTCATATTGAGGATGTGCCTTCCCCACAGAATGTGGAATTTGCTTGCAATACAGAAATAATGGAGAATTTGACTAGCGAATACGAGAGACTTTTAGCTACAATTTCTGACTATCAACTCGAGAATGTCAACAGCATGAAACCACTTATTGACGGTAAGTTTATTGCCAAGGCCATTGGAAGAAAGCCAGGACCATGGATGAGTTCCGTCACGGGAGAAGTTCTAAGATGGCAGTTGGATCATCCAAAAGGTACACAAGATGAGTGTATTGCTCATATTCGGGAGATTTTGGATTAGTTGTCATGTTCTTAGGGATAATAGAGAAGTATGCAAGATGGTAGCAAAGTTTAATTTCAGCCAGGAATAAAAAATGAAAGAAATAAATAAGTACTAAAACATATGCATTAATACTGTTTTACAAGACAGTCTACAGTTTTTCTTTCCCAAGGTATCGTACTCTCTTTCATTACCAATCTGGGTCAGGTTAGAAGAACTCTACCCTAACGCATACCCTAATCAAGTCTCAGGGTGCGACTACGAGTCACATGTACAGATATATCCACTAAAAGAACGTACAGAAGAAGAGAATATAAATTAATTCGACAGAATAATGACAAAGAAAGAAATATAAATGCCCAAACTATCATAAGTTCCAAAAAAAGTGAAATTTCCATCACCGTCTTCCCCACCTCTATGGACTCTTCCGGCCCTGTCCTGCACGACCACACCACCTCCACGAAAAATTTAAGAGTCATAGTACTACCAGAAAAATCACTACTACAAAAAAACTGGAAAGCCATGTCCGTGGAGAAGGTGTCGATTCTCGGCAGACAGTCGATCCATGTGGGTTTCGACATCCAGGAACATATAGTGGCAGAGACTCTCGAAAATGAAAAGTCCTCCACATATGTCATTATTACTGATACTAATATGGAGAAAACAGCTCCATTCCAGAAATTGACGGCCACTTTCGAGCAACAAATTAAGGTGGTGCGTCCAGAATCTCGTTTGATTCACTACTCCGTGTCGCCTGGTGAAAACAACAAGTCCCGTGAGACGAAAGCTCAGGTGGAAGATTTCTTGTTGCAAAAAGGCTGTACCAGAGACACTGTCATCATTGCAGTGGGCGGAGGTGTTGTTGGAGACATGATTGGCTTTGTTGCTGCTACATTCATGCGTGGAGTCCGTGTTATCCAGGTTCCTACCACATTGCTTGCCATGGTCGATTCGGCAATTGGTGGTAAAACTGCCGTGGATACTGCCTTGGGTAAGAACTTCATCGGTGCCTTCCATCAACCTCGCTATGTTTTTGTGGATGTGTCCTTCTTGTCAACATTGCCTACGAGGCAATTCATTAACGGTATGGCCGAGGTTGTGAAGACCGCAGCCATCTGGAACGAGGAAGAATTCACCAGACTTGAAAACTTCGCTGAGACCTTTATTTCCGTAGTCACAGCCGACAACATTGATCTTGTTACCATCAAGGATAGTTTGGTGGAGACTGTGCTCCAATCCATTCGCGTGAAGGCCGAAGTTGTGTCTAAGGATGAGAAAGAGTCTAGTTTGAGAAACCTTCTCAATTTCGGTCACACTATCGGACATGCTATCGAGGCTATTGTCACCCCACAGGCTTTGCACGGTGAGTGTGTGGCTGTGGGTATGGTGCTCGAGGCCGAGTTGGCCCGTTACTGGGGAATTTTGAGTCCTGTTGCAGTGGCCAGATTAGTCAAGTGCATTAGTGCTTACCAATTACCAACTTCCGTGGGCGACAAGATCTTCCTCCAAAGAATTGGCCACAAACGTCACTTCATCGAGATCAATTCTTTGTTGGAGAAGATGGCCATTGACAAGAAGAATGATGGTTCCAAGATCAGAACCGTCATTTTGGAGGCTATTGGTAAATGCTACCAATGGAAGGCTCATGAAGTTTCCAAGGAAGACTTGAGATTTGTATTGACTGACGAAGTGCTTGTGCATCCTTTCGACCCAGCTTCCACTCCAGAGACCAACGTTGTGACTCCTCCAGGCTCTAAGTCTATTTCTAACAGAGCCTTGGTTTTGGCTGCTCTTGGTAAGGGTACTGTTAGAGTCAAGAACTTGCTTCACTCCGACGACACCAAACACATGCTTGCTGCAGTGAGTGCCTTAAAAGGTGCTGAAATCTCCACCGAGGATAACGGAGACACCATCGTAGTCAAGGGTAACGGAGGTAACTTCATCACCTGCGACCAAGAAATCTACTTGGGTAACGCAGGTACTGCCTCCAGATTCTTGACTACGGTTGCGTCTTTGGTTGGTGTGAATAAGGAGTCCAACGACTACACTATCTTGACCGGAAATGCAAGAATGCAAGAGAGACCTATTGGACCATTGGTTGATGCATTGAGAGCCAACGGTTCTGAAATCGAATACTTAAAAAATGAGGGCTCTTTGCCTTTAAAACTCCAAGCTGGAAAAGGCTTGAGAGGCGGAAGACTTGAATTGGCTGCCACCATTTCCTCTCAGTACGTGTCTTCCATCTTGATGTGCGCTCCATATGCCGATGAAGAGGTCACTTTGGCCTTGGTGGGCGGAAAGCCTATCTCTCAGTTGTACATCGACATGACCATTGCCATGATGAAGAATTTCGGTATTACTGTCACTAGATCTGCTACTGAGGACCACACCTACCACATTCCTAAGGGTGTTTATGTGAACCCAGATGTGTATGAGGTCGAATCTGACGCTTCGTCTGCCACTTACCCATTAGCATTTGCTGCTATGACTGGAACTTCTTGTACTGTTCCCAACATCGGTTCTTCTTCTTTGCAGGGTGATGCTAGATTTGCTGTGGATGTGTTGAAACCAATGGGTTGTACCGTTGTGCAGACGGCCACCTCCACCACAGTCACTGGACCTGCAAGAGGTCAGTTGAAGTCTTTGCCTCATGTTGATATGGAACCAATGACTGATGCCTTCTTGACCGCTTCTGTTGTTGCTGCTATTGCTAACGACAGCACTCCTACCCAGATTACTGGTATCGCTAACCAAAGAGTTAAGGAGTGTAACAGAATTAAGGCCATGGTAGACGAGTTGGCCAAGTTCAACGTTAAGGCAGCGGAGTTGCCTGATGGAATTGAGATCTTCGGTATTGATTACAAGGATTTGACTATCCCAAGTACTGAAAAAAGAGGAATCTGTACTTATGACGATCATAGGGTCGCTATGTCGTTCTCTTTATTAGCAGGAATGTGCTCCGAGCCTGTCTTGATCACTGAAAGATCTTGTACTGGAAAGACCTGGCCTGGTTGGTGGGATGTTTTGCACACCAAGTTTGGTGTCAGACTTGACGGATACGAGGAGTCTAAGAACTTGGACGACCCAACTTTGTTAATCAACAAGGCTGTGAACGGCGATAGATCGATCATTGTTATTGGTATGAGAGCCGCAGGTAAGTCTACCTTGAGTAAATGGATTGCCAACTTCATGGGCTTCGAGCTAGTGGATTTGGACACAGTATTCGAGGAGAGATATGGTGACATCAGACCTTTCATCAAGGAGCACGGTTGGAGCAAATTCCGTGAAAATGAAGCTGCTTTGATGAAAGAATACTTTGCAAAGTGCTCTAATGGTTATGTCATCTCTACTGGTGGTGGAATTGTCGAAGGTGAAGAGTCTAGAGACATCTTGAAGGCTTATTCTAAGTCTGGAGGAATTGTTCTCCACTTGCACCGTGACTTGGATGAAACCATTGTGTTCTTGAGTTCCGACACCACTCGTCCAGCTTATGTCAGCGAAATCAAGGATGTTTGGTTGAGAAGAGAAAAGTGGTATCACGAATGTTCCAACTACCACTTCTACTCCTCGCATTGTTCGAACGAATCCGAGTTCAAGAAGTTGAGACACTCGTTCGTAAGCTACTTGAAAACCATCACTGGTCTTGAGCTCACTCCAATTTCTAAACACAGAAACTTCGTAGCCAGCTTGACTTGTTCGGACTTGAACGAGTACACTGAAGACCTAGAGGATATTGCCGCTGGGTGTGAGGCAATTGAGTTTAGAGTGGATCTCTTGAAGGACTATTCTCCATCTTACGTTGCAGACCAAACTGCCACCTTAAGAAAGTTCATCAACTTGCCTATTGTGTACACTATTCGTACGAAGAGCCAGGGAGGACAATTCCCAGATGAGGAAGTTGACTCTCTCGAGGAGTTGAGTTACTTGGGTATCAAGCTCGGTGTTGAGTTTTTGGATGTTCAGTTGAGTAACTCTGAAAAGCTTGTGAAGAAGATTATTGAGAGAAAGGCATTCACCAGAATCATCGCAACATACATAGATGTTTCTGGAAACTTGAAGTGGGATAATGCTGAGTGGGACAACAAGTACAACCAGGCTATCAGTTTGAACGCAGACATTATTCAGTTGGTTGGAAAGGCTCTGACTTTCGAAGACAACATTGCTCTTGAGTACTTCCGTGCCAACCACAAGGGTACACCATTGATCTCATTCAATGAAGGAGAGAAGGGTAAGTTGTCAAGAGTTTTGAATGGTCTTATGACTCCTGTGACTAGCGATTTGTTGCCCAAGATAACAAAAAATGGAGAGCTTACAGTTGCTGAAATCAATAAGTCTTACAGCGAGATTGGTGGATTGACTTATAAGAAGTTTACCGTCGTTGGATCTCCAATCGCTCATTCGAGATCTCCCCAATTGCACAACTCCGCCTACAAGGCTTTGAATTTGCCATACGAGTTTGATAGATTCGAGGCTGATGATGCTAGCAAGGTATACGAAGAAGTTATGACTAAGCCTGGTTTCGGTGGTTTGGCTGTGACCATGCCATTGAAGTTGGACATCATGAAGTACTTGAGTGAATTGTCCGAGGCTGCTTCTATTATTGGAGCTGTGAATACTGTGATTCCTATTGAGGGCCAGCCAGGTAAGTACTTTGGAGACAACACTGACTGGTACGGTATCTCGAACTCTTTTATCAGACACGGTGTGCCATCGATTGGAAACTCTGAGATCACAGGTTTAGTTGTCGGTGGAGGAGGAACTTCTAGAGCTGCTGCTTTCGCTTTGCACCACATGGGATGTAAGAAGATCTACATGGTAAACAGAACTAGCTCAAAGTTGCACGAGATCAAAAAGCTACTTCCAGCTGAGTTTAACATTGAAGTTTTGGAGACTGTTGAGCAAGTTGAGGCCGCAGACCCTGTGTCATTGATCGTGTCTTGTGTTCCAGCAGACAGGCCACTTGACGACCAGCTTTTGAACAAGTTGGAGAGAGTTTTGCACAAGGGTATCCAGCAAAAGAAGGGAGGTTTCAATCCTACCTTGCTTGATGCGGCCTACAAGCCTAGAGTGACGCCCATCATGAGAATTGCTGAAGAGAAGTTCCAGTGGACCATTGTCCCAGGAGTTGAGATGCTTGTGAACCAGGGAGTGTTGCAGTTCCGTACCCACACGAAGTTTACGCCACCATACAAGGTCTCATATGACGCAGTTGTGCATGACCGTACATAGAATGATTATAATGAAAGAGTTATATGAAGAATTGTATGGAGATTTGTATGAAGATTTGAATCAATAGGTGAATTCAATAAGACATTTTGCATTGGGAGGAATTGAATGATTCTTGAAAATTGAGCTCCAGTTGTAAACGATTTATAAAAGTTTCTACAGATAAGATGTGGAGGCACTTAAAGGGTTTGGGTAGGTGTAGATCAGAAATAGGTAAATGATGTTGAGTTCCAGAAATCCAACGTGCTGGAAAAGGGTATTGTCGATCCTGATTAGGCAAGTCAGTGAATCGTTTCTGGTTTCAGATAAAGTTATTCAGGTGGAGATAGCGAGGTATAAAAGAAGCCAAACTTTCGCCATGTTAAAATTATTCTCATCACTGAAATTAATAACAATGGCTGCTGCTCAAAACACTCAGAACAAGACTACTGCTCCACCAAAGGACAACGCTAGCTTAAATAGAAAGTATGAACGTGGTATTGTTCCATTTGGATGCACCATCGCTTAAACAATCTGCTGGACCAGAATATTCATTGGTTGGATTTTTCTATGGTGTCTATAGACTTTATAGTTTTTGCCAATACATTGTGTATCGTGTGAGAAGTGGGTGTAGTGTGAAGGTTTTAGAGATCAAAAGCCAGAAAGCTACGAATTAGAAATAAACAACGGATTAACGCGAAAATGAAGTAAACCCAAATAATCAAAATAAAAATATTTTTAAAAAATTGTTCAAAAGTCCAGTTCTTAGTGGAAATCATGAGATGAAGATCGCATTGACTAGATCACATAACGAAGTATCGTCCTGGGTTCCCTATTGATTGTGTAACCTACATTTTCAAAAAAATTAAGAAGTACATCTACTAGTAAATCTCATACTGTTAAAATTTCACGTCTATATGACAAATATCATAAATACCTTGACTGTAATACTTGGACCACTTAGTCATTGGTAACTGTAGCGAACTCTTCAACCATAAACATAATTATCGGCCAGTGGCCCTAACCATCAAAAATATAAAATCAACTGCAGTTGCCTAATCTTTAATCAATAGATAACACAAAAAAAAGACCAACTCAAATTCAAAATCAGCCAATCACAATCTGAAATGTCCTCAGTATCACCACCAAATCATGGTACAGGTGCGGGAATCGGGACATTAATTTGGACATGATAAGCCCGCCATAAAGAAATGCGAACCGCTAAAAGTAACGGCGGAATCACACTACTTGAAGAAATGGAAAACAATAAATTATATAAAGAAGATAAAGATGCGAAAATTATACCAAAAAGAGTACTCAAAGACACTTTAATTTAGAAAAAATCTAGAATATCTCGAAAAGTGTCAAACGTCCCGCCATTCTAGTGGCTGAAAGTGACTGAGGGGGCTGCGAAAAAGAAAACCAGTTGCATGTATTATGTGCAGTATCCGAGCTTCGGACCCTCAGGCCCATCGGACTTTAATGCATATTATAAATATAGGCCATCTTTCCCACATCTCATCCGCCACGGATTTTTTTGGACCTACTGCTTCAACACGTTATCACGCCATGTTCTTGCGTTATCTGAGGATACCGGCTGTCACGCGTGCCGCCCGTACGGCGCGACTCTTTTCTTCTACCGCCCCAGCGTGGACCCAGGCTAATGAGTCCACATCACCGAGCTTCTTTGGCAGCATGAGAAATATCTTTGCAACCAAAAAGACAGAAAAACAGCGGGAGCTCGAAAACAGGGAAGCTCGCGAGAATGCAAACAATCCTTACATTCAGTATCCGCTTATCACCAAAGAGCAGATGAAGAGCATCACCTATGATCGCTTCAAGTTCGAGACAGCTTACTCATCTTTCGCTCACCACAGCATGAACACGGATCCTACCGTGCATTCTCTCAGTGACTTGACCGACCCTACCCAACTCAATACGCTTCTTCCGAGACGTAGGCCCCACGGCTCACCCGCTGACACACTCTCCATCAAGGCAGGTGATGATGCCATGCTCATCTCGCCTACTGTAATGGCGATCGCTGATGGAGTGTCTGGATGGGAATCCAAGGGCGAACAGTCTTCGTCTGGTATCTGGGCGCGGTCCATGGTCGAGACTGTCAGTCGCTTGATGACGGAATACAAAATCAGCCATACCCCACATTACTTGAATGACAGAGACATTGAACAAATCTTGGACGATTCGTACCTCCACACATCGCATCTTATGGACTTGCAGGGCTTGAAGGGCCTGTCTACGTTGGTCTTGTGTATGTTGAGTGGCGACACTTTAAAGATGGTCAGTATCGGTGATCTGAAGATATACGTGGTCAGAAATGGTGAGATCATCAAGACAAACGAAGAACAAATGGTCTCTGACTTGTGTCCGCAGCAAATTGGTACACAGACGCTCAATGTGATGCCCTCTGAAATGGCATGGGTCGACGAAATCGAGTTACAGGCCGACGACATTATTGTCATGTGCTCCGATGGAATCTCCGACAACTTGTACGACTGGGAGATCTTGCATATCCTTGACGAGTTCTTGAACTTCAAGAAGGACAATGTACGGACAGTTGCTAATAAATTATTGGCCAAATGTAAGCAAATTGCATTTGACGACAATGCCTACACTCCATACAATGAGAAGGTAAACAAACTACCCAAAAGTCGGTTCGGCAAAAATTACAGTTTGGGAGGCAAACTCGATGATATGTCGCTTTGCATTGCCAAGGTGGTTGTGAACGAGCCCAAGAAGACCGCCAAGAGGTCAAACCAAGAGACTAAATAATGGGGATATAAGCGACTGAAAGACACTTTTGAGGGTCTTGCATATCAATGGCATACGGATGGGATAATTAATACATATAATACTCTAAACTTCTAAATATTAGCTATCTCGGAGAAGTACTGTCTCAAGATCAACGAAAGCATTTCTGGCAACTCGGAGATGTTTCTTACCACAACATAAAACTCGAAGGGGAATGTATCCAAGTAATTCTCAACCTTCAACGACATAGCTCCAGTGATAGGGTCTGCAACGTAGCTCACCTGTGACATGTCCATTATGGACTCATTGGAGGTGATACCATCAATGACAACAAACACAAGCATCACCTTCTCTTCTCTAGCTTTTCTCACCAATCTCTGGATGGTCTCGTGGTCTTCACAAACACCATCGGAGATGATTATCTGTAACTGCCACAAGTCACTGTTGGATGTGGCACGAGCATTCTCAAAGATCTTCAACGATTTGGTACACAATTGCTTGATGTCGGTTCTCTCCTGTTTGAAGTCAAACCATTGGAACACATTGGCACCACTCTCCTGGTTGAAAGGCTTGTCGAATGGATGCACCAACTTGACATCCTCTCCGAACCTCACAATCGATAGCCCTCCACTCTCTAATTGAGTAAGGGCCTTGGATACCAACGCAATACTGTGGAAAGCCAACTCTGTAGATTTACTTTCACTCATGGATTTGGAATCATCCACAGCAATCATGATCTGGTACTGTCTTTTGGAAGGTTTGGTTCTTCTGAGCCAGATCTTGTCTTTTCTGAAATCTGACGCAATGTATGGAATAATCCTTTTCATATTGAGTCTCTTTCCAGTCTTGTAGTCTCCTCTTAACTTGGTAGCTAATGTGGGTTCCAAGATCAATCTCAATTGCTCGCTAAGTCCCGAGGCCAACTCTTGAGTAGACACTTCACTGTGTCTCCACAAGTCACGAGCCTCGTTCATGTCCATGGCAGGAGCATCTGCTTGGTTGATGGTATATTCTTCCTCCTTGTAATTGCGCAACTCTTTCTCGGCTTCCAAGTCCTCGAACTCTGCGTTAGCAATCAAGTCGGTGTCTTCATCCTCCTCCGACCGTTTTCGTTCTCCAACAACAGCACCTTTAGACTTTGCATCGAAGTCATCGGAGTCATTCTCTGACTTTTCAAGAACCTCTTCGGCATTTTCATCCACCTCCATCTCGTCTTCTTGCTTGACTTCGGTAGGCTTCTCTTCCTCGTTGATTTGTTCATCCTCATCATCAATGGCCATGTCTTCATCAATCTTCTGGACCTGGTCTTTATTGTCGGCAGCACCGAGGGCTTGAGTATCGTGACTAGTGTTGTCTCCGTCCACATGCTCAAACTCGTCGGGTTTGGTGTTAGCCTTATCCTCAGTTTCCTCTTTCTTATCTTGCTGAGAACTTTCTTTGATTTCCTGGCGACGACGGTGGAATTCCTTCAACGAGTCTCCAAGCTGCTTCAATGACTCCTTCATCTCATCCCTAGCAGAATCTTCATTGGGAGCTTCGTCCTTGCTATCCTCTTCTTGCTTCATGTCCGAGCTGGCTCCTCCAGAAGCACCAATATCGTCCTGTTCTTCAATCACTTGGTTGTCTGAACCGTCGCCCTTCTCGCCAGCTTCGGTCTTGGTTGCTGAATCCATATCAACATCCTCGTCGTTGTTATTTTCAGCACCCTCGACACCTTCAGCTGCCTCTTCTCCATTATCGGCTTCGTCGTTCTCCTCAGGCTTGTCATCTTCATCTTCTGGAGCTTTTGCAGCATCTTCATCAGATTCAATACTGTTTTCCTCGTCGATTTCCCCTCCTCCGACTTCATTTTCTTCCTGTGCTTCTTCATTTTCTTCATTTTCTTCATCGTTTTCCATTTCATTATTCTCCTCACCATTTTCTTCACCTTCTGATTCTTCTTCTTCTTGAACAGCCTCTTCCTCGGCCTTACTATCCTTTTTATCATCCTTTTCATCGTCACTCATGTCCATCTTGTCTTCAAACTCTTCCTCTTCGTCCTCGTCGCCTTCTTTATCTTGTTCATCGTCCAAATTCATGTCCTCTGGCAAGTCCAAGGTCTCAGTCTCAGGAACAAAGTCATCCATCTGTTCATTTTCTTGGTTTTTGACCTCATCCTCCTGCTCACCGACATCTTCCTCATCATCGCCACTTTCATTGTCATTCTCGTCATTCTCATCGTTATTTTCATCGTCCTGGCCATTTTCATTGTTGTTGTCTTTGGACTCTTCTTCATCTTCGTTGGCTTCCATGTTATCATCATCATTTGTAGAATTCTGAGGCATCTTGTCAGAATCCTTCTCCTTTTCGTCTTCCTTTGCCTCTTCGTCCCACATCTTTTCATCAACTGCATTAGGATCAAGGTCGTCGATGTCATCCACTTCTTCATCAAGCTCCTCTTCATCATCACCATCTTTCTCGTCTTCGTCTTTCTCTTGGTCCGATGTTTCCTCGAGATCACCAGCCATATCACCTTCCATATCAACTGCATCATCGTCATCGTCCTCGTTGTCATCTTTGTCCTTGTCCTCATTAGGTTGTTGAGCATGCTCCGCTAAGTCATCGTCTTCTTCTTCATCTTTCGAGTTGTTTGTAGCACCTTCTCCGTCTCCAAGTCCGGTACCATCGTGCAAGTTGTTATCCTGCTTTTGTTCGCTTGGCGGTTCTGGAGAACAAAAACCTTCTGTTGCCAAAGTATGGAGTGATTTAGCCATAGCATGAGTAGCTCTAGATAAATGAACGTAGTTGGTTCTAGCCCTCTCTAAAATTGTCAACACAAGCTTCTGGTACTGACTGACCAATGGCATAGTCCAGGCAACCAAAGCGGAAACAATAGCCGAAGTTTCGGAGTTGTACTCAATCTGCTCAATCTGTTGCTTGCAAAAAAGCATGGTTTCCACGATTTTCTTGTGGTGCAACAGCTTGATTGAAGACATGAGCGTTTTCTGTGAATTAGCGAGCCATTCATCGTCATCATCGGTGACTTCTTCCTTAGTGAGCTCCAACACTTGTTGGACAGCAATAAGAATGGAGTTCGAGAGCTTTCTCAACGAAATTTCAACGTCTTCAATGGTCTTGATTTCTTTCAATGAAGTTGAGGTGTTGATGAATGGCCTGTAGGGCCACTTGGCAATCCACTCAAGTAGGCCATCAGCAACGAAGGCTGCAGCAGGGTTCTGCACCTTCCATGTCTTCAAACTATCCACCAACTCAATCAAGATTGTCTTGAATGTGTTAATTGTGGTAGCCTCTTTGTTGGTGAAAACTGTATTCTCGGGAAAGTCGTCAATATACTTCTCAAGCTTGCTCTTGGTGACAGAGAAAACATCACCAGGGACAGTCTTATAGAGAAGTGAAATTCCACCCAACACACTGAGAGAGAAATCCAAATACTTGCACAAGTACATTGACATCTGTCTCAGTTGATCCAAGTTCAGGGCAATCGATTCAACCACGGATGTTGGTTGTAAATCACCTGCTTCATTGTCGGCAACACTTTGAAGAGTTGAATAGACGTTTCTAACCGTTTTTACAGATTCTGCCAACTCGCAAAGCGGCTTTCTCGTGGTTAACAAAGAGAAAATTAAGTTCTCGGTAGCAGCGAGTCCTCTTTCGAGATCAGGTTGTGGAATGTCGTCGTTTCCTCCAGCAATAGCACTTCTCAATCTAGGAAGAATATCAAGAATTCGGAAGTAATATGGATCTGAGCCTTGCAACAAAGAATCCTCAAAAGTTTCGGAGTTCGCAAAGATGAGGTTAACTGTAGTGAGAACCTTCTTCACACCAGGCTTGATGGACGTCTTTACGCCGATTCTTCTGAGTTCCTTCAATGTTTCACTCAATAATTTGTGCTTCTGAGTTTTCAATGCCGCAATAGTCTTCTTGGTGTCGTCGTTCATCACCTTAGGCGTCTCGTCACGAAGTCTCTTCATCTCCTCGATGACCTCTTTAGCATAGTCGTAAAGGGATGGTGCATCGGATTTTGCGATCTTGTCAACATATATCTTCATGTTGTTTTCAATAGTATCCATGTTCTTCAATCTATTTGGTCTCTCAGACCAAGTTGCAACTGCGTTACAGGACTTCAAGATAGCCAATTTCTCTTCCTTCGTCTTGGAAACTGGCTCAACAACTCTGACTGTCGCTTCATCGATGATCACCCTCGTTTCTTCAGGGACGCCACCTTGAATGATGGCAGACACTGGCTGGTTCAACAATGTACGGTACTTTCTCACAATCTTGTAAAGATTGTTGTGAGACTTACGAGAACTCTGTTTGAGAGCATCGATGTTTACATCCTTCCAACTTGCAAGAAGAATAACTTCAGAAACATCCTTTTCGAGAGTTTTCTGTGTCTGCGCAATTGCGTCTTCGATCTTTGGAACAAACTGCTCGTAGAACGTTATGAGGTTGCAAAGTGCATTGTAGACTTCTCCGTCATTCAAGTTGAGAGTGGCGATGTGGTTTTTGAATGCCTTTACTAAATTCAATCTTGCGATGTACTCTCCATAAGTGGTTTCACTCATGAAAATGTTGAGTGCAGCCAAGATTTGAACCACCGAAGGCTTATCGGAGTCTTCGTTCTCGGTCAATTCATCCTGATATTGAATGAATGGAACGATAATGGATTCAAACAAGTGGAACCACCACTTGCCAATACCCTTCTCCACGTCGGACTTCTCAAACTGGAAAAGACATTTCCAAGACGAAAGCTCCAATCTTCTCCATGAAACAATGAGTTGAGTGAGTTCCTCGTAGTGGTTTTTCAATGTCACCTGGCTTGAAGCAAATTTTTCCCACTCGTTCATGAAGTTGAAAATCAGCTCAATTTTGTGCAACAACTTAGCTAATGGATAGTTCGATGGATAACTGAGAAATTCCTCAGCGGATCTCGAAATACTCTGCAAAGTAGCGTGCTCTGGCCACTGCATCAAAAGTTTTGCAACTCCACTGTAAAGAGATAGAATGGTCTTCATGGCTCGTCTATACTCGGCAGGATGAGCATCATGGTAGAAATCTACCTCTATATCAGTGTTGACTGAGTATACCTCAAACGAATTCTGAATACCCAAAATCAAAGCAGATAAATACGAGGAGGAGTTGGCATCCAGAGCAGTGTTCTTAAAGGCTGACAAATCAGCACACAATCTGGATCCCTTGGCACTTATTTTCTCTAAAGACAACGAAGTGCCATGCAAAAAATGATTGACATATAGATCGACAATTTCGTAGTAAACTTCATCGAAATCATCCGTTTTCTTCAGATCCTGAGCACTAAGGTCCATCACCTCATCATAGTCTGGGAATAGTTCTCTGAAATCACCCTCCTCATCGTCAGTGTCCTTGTGTTTATAAAGTGAACCTTGTTGAGCAGCCTGCTCCTCCGCCTTCATGCGACGATAATACCATCTGTAATAGAGCGATTGAAGAGCTTGGCTGAGCACCAGGCTCAATGCTGAGTCTTTGGTACTGGACTTTTGCATGAAGCATAATCCCACAATGTAAACCATAAGCTTCTCACTTATCAGTGAGCCAACGTCCATACTCTTACTCATGCTCTTGACAGTCAAGAAAGTTGATTCAAGCTTTTGTGGACTCAATAAGTTGGTCAAGTCCACAGGCCACATGGAAGAGATCTGGAATTTAGCATCCTGCTGCTTAGTGTTAGTGGTGAGAATGTCCAAACCCAATTTAACACCCTTGATGAAGCCGTTCAAGATGTCGTTCAAGTCAGCATAAATAAAATACTTGGACCCCAAACGCATCATGAAGTTGGAAGAATTTTTTTGGAAAATTCCTATGATTTGAGCGTTTCGTTCTTCCAGCGCATGCTCAGCTGCTGCCAACAAGTTCTTAATTGGTTCAACGTCAATGGAAGATTCCATGAATGCATTCCATTCCTCGAAGAGCTCGTCAATGCTCTCATTCTTTCTGTAAACACGTGGTTGAGTGAGCTTCGTTTCACTGGAATCTGGCAAGTACTCTTCAAGCTGCAACTTATTGTCCCCACTAATCACACTACGAACCTTTCTCCAGGATTCAACAAGACTTTGTGCAACTTTCTTTTGGCTCTCGAGAACATCGTAGGCAACATGCTCCTCAATTGCAGGGTCCAACGGAGAACTTGGAACAAATAGCTGAATACATCCACTGGAGAACAACACCCAAGCTTTACCGAGGTCAGAAAGATTCAAGGAAGCGGTTGCAAGGTACAAAGCTGGTAAGAAGTAGTCATTGAAAATGGATGCAACGGAAGGTTCAATAGATTCGTTGATGAACTTCACTAATTCTTCAATATCTGCACATGATAAGGTTTCAGCGTTCTTTTCCTCAAGTGTGACGCCATGAGCATCGATAACATCGAAAAACCATTTCAAAACCAATCGGCGGAAGTTCACCTGTTGATTCTCGAGAATGGATACGGAGCCCTCAATAATTTCCTTTCCTAAAGTCTTCATGTCTGTCAAGTTTTGGTCAAGGTATTTGCCTGGACACAACTCGAGCCTGACAGATTTGGTCAAAGACGACGATAAAAGTTCATTGGTGAAGATTGCACCAACAAGGGATTTTGAGCCATCCGTATTCCAGAAGGAATCCAAGATTCTCGGATATGGAGTGAAAGTAGCACTCTTGGAATCGTGAATGAACGCAGACGAGTCTTTGGAGGTATAATTGGCCAAAATCATCTGCTTGTCAAAATTCTTCTCTCCAAACAACGCACTGACCTCCAAGAAATTAGACAAGTAAGTAAACTCTTGTTGGAACTCGTTGTTTCGTTGGATTACAAAAGTCTCACTGAGTTCACTGAGTTTCTTCATGGCGGTTGAGAGAGACTCGAACAATTCTGTGAGCTCCTCCGACTTCAACTCGTTGCCAATGATATCATCATGGATAGATAATATCTGTGCCCTGAGCAACGACACTTCACCATAAGTCTCGGGATAAAGTTTGTGAGACAAAGAGTCCAAATCGTTCAATAGAGTCAAGAGGCTCACGTAGTTCTCCCAAGAAACCTCGGAGTCAGGATAAATCTGTCTGAATTTCTCCCAGATTTTGGCCATGGAGAAACCAGAAGTCAACTTGAGACCGAGATCCAAAGAGTTGATCTGACTAGAAAACTGCGAAATGATCGCAACGTTGCTGTTCTTTTCGAACCAAGAGGATAACTTAGAATGGAAGACTCTCAACTTCGAAATGTTCTGCGAAGTGCAGACCTCCAATAGGCTGAACCAGAGAGATTGCAATTCAGCGATTTCAGAGTACAAGGTCTCTTCCTGGAAGAAGTTATCCTTCTTCATTGATTCACCAATAACCAAGCTAATGAAAACATTGACACCCTTGATGTAACTGTAAATATCAATCTTAGGGGCTCTTTTCAATTCTCTTCCAAGGCTCTTTGCAGCCGACAGTTCAATAAACGAGAGTTCGGATGCCTTTCCATGAAGTGCCTTGTTTTCGACATAACTCAAGAACGAATTTGCTCTAATGGCCCCAGAAACTACTTGGAGAAGCATTGCCGGCTCTGCATTATCCACAGCTGGAGCATATTTCTCAATATAGCCCAAGATGTAGCAGTTGATAAGTGGATGAGTGGTTTGGTTTGAGCTGAAAGAATTACTAACAACTTCAGACACATTTGTTGAATCATACATGTTCTTAGCGTTCTCCACAAACCCACAATCGTTCAAGCCCTGAACTAACTTCTCCGTATCCTCGAGGGCAGATTTCTCCGCATGGGAAAACTCAGACACTGAAATAGCAGTGCGAACCCAATCACTAAAAGAGAAAATGTGAGACAAGATTAAAACTCCAGCTAAAGAGCTAGAAACAACAGATTCGTTGTTAAGGTCAATAGCGTCATGAACAGCAACGATGTTTCTCAATTTGGAGTCAGTACATGAAATAAAAGATGTCATGGGCTTCGCTGTGGAGCTGACTTCCTCCACCTCTAAGTTCTCCATCATGTTTTCAATTTCTGAATTGGTGGTGCTGGCCATTATACTTCTCTCCATTCCAAGACAGAGTTTATCAAAAGAGGTAGCTCTCTCTTCGAGACCATTCAAGAACACCTCCACACATCTGTTTCTCATGGCACGGGAAAGTTCGCCGTACTTAGGATCCACAGTCAAAAATAATCTGAAGTTGGGGTGTGGTTCCAAAACTCTAGGAGATCCATCCTCTTCACTGCACTCGTTAATTATAAGAGTACCGTTGGTCTCTAATAAAGAGTTAAGTCTATCCAACACAGAAGGATTACACAAGTTAGCATTGTCCAATACCAACCAGTCACCTCTGGAGACAGCCTGGACGAGCAAACCATCGAACCACTTGAATTTGACAGTGGAAGCTTCCTGAAGACGCGCTTCCAACTCTTGACATCTCCTGAGGAGGGAAGATAACTCTTCATTGGAGTACATCGAGAGGAAAGCCATGAAACGTTTCAAGAATTCATTAAAGTTGTTGGTTCCGATCATGACATCCTCAATGTACTGAATCAACCCCAAGGCAGCAGCAAGCAGGCTATTTTCGGTCTCGTGTTGTTGCAAGTTGATCACAATCAACAGGTTGAGCACACTGTGCACAGATGAAATGATTTCAGTGAGGGATCTAGTGAGATCGACCTGTTCATATCCACCCAAAATATCCATTGAGTCGACGTCACTGTTCATAGCAAATTCCACGAGTTTGACACCCACCACGTTAGCAAGGAATCTAATAGTCTCAGTTTTTCCGGAGTTAGTAGGACCGGTCAAGATCAATGGGATGTTCTCGTTCACACTTCTGATGGCGGACTCAAGCACATCAAAGTTTGTTTGCAAAGGCACATAACTAACCTTATCAGTAGAATTGGAAAATTGAATGAGGTCATTACGCTTGATAACAGAACCTCCCGACTGAACATAATCTGGTCCAAGAGAGTAGAAGGAGTCCTTAATGTTCTGAGGGCCGAAAATGCCTTCGAAGAGCTTGACAGCATTTTCACGATCATCGAAAGTACGGAATCTTTGACAAACAATCATCTTCAAGAAGTCACTGAGAGAGGCGTCCTGCTTAGACTCCAAGTTGTGTTTGGAGTTGTACAATGCTAACCAACGCATGGTATCACGTAAGTTGAATTCCCAAGGACCACCGTAGGTTCCCCATGCTTTCTTTGTGACTACCTGCTCTTCCAAGGAGGCCATAAAAGTGATCATCTTAGCACAGTCATCCTTTGGGACGTTAGGGAAGATCTGGTGCGAGATCATTGTCAAATCTTCAGGCTTCAAGATATCAACATACACCACTGTGAAACGGTTTACGAACGATTTAGGCAAACCCTTTCTTCCTCCACCTTGATATTGAGGATTCTGAGCAGCGAAAACCTTAAAATCAGGGTGACGCGGGAACGATCTGTCCAATTCAGGGATGTAAGCTTCACCTCTATGGTCCAAACAGGCGTTCAAACCTTCCAAGACGGATTGAGAGGCCAAGTTCATTTCGTCAAGCAAAACCCATTCACCATTTTTCATGGCTCTGAGGAAAGGAGCATCTCTCCATACAAACTCTCCTGTCTGGCCACCTTCCACTGGTGCATCCGAACCGAACAAGTCAATTAAGTCAGTTTGCTCTGACAAATTTATACGGATCAACGGGTTTCCAGTTGCTTTCGAAATAGCAGAAATCAAACTTGTCTTTCCAACACCCGGGCTACCTTCAAGAAGTATAGGCTTGGGCACTTGCATGGCACGAACCACTCTCATGGCATTGGCTGCAGTGGTTGGGGCATGCAAGTTGAATGGATCGTTCCATTCCTGATTTGGCAACCGAGGAATCTGAAACACCCCTGCTTCCAATGTGGAAGTAGTGAGGTTTACAGTTATGTTGGAACCTTCAAGATACTGCGACAAGTCCATGTTGACAAGAGTTGATAACTGCGCAATACATTCCTTTTTGTGACGAGCTAAAGTCTCTTCGTTTTCAGCCAAATATGCTGTGTTGTTGGTTCCAAGTGCATCAATAAAAACCATAGAAGCACCGTGCAATAATGCAGCTTCTGGGAGAATGGAGTCTTCGCATGAATTCAAGAACTCAACCCATGCCAAAATATCACGAAGAGAGATCACTCCGCTGTTGGCGTTTCCGTTTCCAAGTCTCTTACCGAACCATTCAGCAAAGTCAACCAAAGGTTCACAAACTTTGGAGAATCTAGGCTTCAATCTTGCAGAGACAATCTGCTTGACGTCATTAAAATCGTCCATTGAGGGGACCCAAATCTCTGTGAATCTGTTTCTTAATGCTGGAGACAATTCCTTCTTACCATAATCTCCTCCAGGATTCATGGTAGCCAAGAACTGGAAAGTGTCGCTAGCTGTAAGGAATGCATCTTCGGTACCCTTTTCAGCAAGCAACAAGCTTCTCTCAGGTTCCAAAACGGAATTGAGTCTTTCCAATACAGAATCATCAGCCAAAGAAATCTCATCCAACAAAAAGAATTCACCAGTCTTCATAGCTTGGATCAAAGGACCATCCATCCATTCGAAAAGCATGGTAGAGTTTTTGATATTCTCGTCAATCTGGTTGATGAAGTCTTGGTCAATAGCGACAGTTTCATCTTCGAGAAGCTTGTTCTTTACTTGCTGGTACTTCTTAATTAAGTCTTCAACCTTGGAATCGTCAAGAGAGACCTCAATCTTGGCAATATTGAAGAAAGTGATAAGATTCTTGAGGAGGTTGGATCTAATCTCAAATCTGTTCCTGAGAGGTCTTTGAGCACCAAGAATATCGCCAGTCTCGGTATTCTGGTGTGCGTTCACAGTTATGATTTGTCTGCCGAGTAATGAGGCAAGAATCTGACAAACAGTGGTCTTTCCGCATCCGGTTTCTCCAACCAACAAGAGAGGTTCTTTGTATTGGATAGAGGTTTTGACCAATACGGCAAGTCTTCTCATTGCTTTGGTCCACACAATCGACAGTTCCATGCTCATGAGCTCCTTGTCCTCCAATTTTTCGTAGAAGGCGTCCATATCAAGTTTGACCCTCATGACCTTTTCTATTGTTTCCTTGACTACTACCTTTTCCTCGTCATTTCGGACTCTTTCAGCAAGAAGCATGTAACCATTGGCAGCAAGTTCCTCGTAGCCAACAGCCTCACGCATGGCCCATCTGAATAAATCTCTCAATGTTGCAAAAGAGTTCTTTTGTTCAAACAATCTGGTAGATTGTCTGCGAAGAGACAATTGTTTGTACACCTCCACAATTTTCTTTCCGTAAGATGGGGCGATCTGACATCTTTCTTTCAAGATGATCTCGAGCTCATCCTGAGGGATATCATCGAAGTGCAATTCAAGAAATCTGTTTCTGAAGGCACGCGAAAGTACCTTTCTACCTCCGTACAATCCAGGAGGGTTCTGGGTAGCAAACAACATAAAGTCTGGATGTGGATGGACAACCTCCTGGGTCTCGGGGATGAATAACTCTCTGTTATCATCAAGTAAACGGTTCAATGCCTCCAAAACATCAGTAGGTGCAAGATTCAATTCATCAAGAACAATCCAGTGACCCTTTTTCAACGCCTCCACTAATACTCCTTCTCTGAAAACCAATTTTCCGCTTGCATCTGAAACATACGTACCGAGATACTCTTGTAAGTCAGTATGTTCGTGGTTATTAATACGCACAAACTTGTGTCCCGTGATGCTAGCCAAATAGTTGATCATAGATGTCTTTCCAGCCGATGTTGGACCCTGGACCAAAACAGGAAATTTTCTGCTTGCGGTGGCACGCACCAAATTAAGCAAGTTTTTCTCAACAAATGGAGTGATGATGTAGTTAGGAGATCCCACTTCACCGGGTCCACGCTTCATCCAGTAGTGTCTGAATTGGACGTACTCATCTTCGTTAGTCGAAGGGGCAGGAGGACAACGGGAAATTATCGCTTTAGCGTTCTTCAATTTGCCGATTGTGAATTTTTCAATCACTGGCTGCAAAATCTTCTCGGACTTGATATCAAGCAACGTCAAAAAGGCCATGCAAAAACCTTCGTAAAGTGCTCTTCTCAATCCATAGATGGCAACAATGTCACGAACGTAAATCAAGGTACGGGTCAATGTTCTGATACTGAAATGTGGCTTCTGGTTTGCACCGTCAACAATCTTGTTTGTTTCAGCCAAATTCTTAGCTTCAGTATACAATTCAGCAATGTCATCTGCTACCCACTCATCTCCAACGGCGTATCTGTCAATGTACTTGTCAATGATAGAGAGCAAGTCCTCTCTGTCTCTATCGGGCGAATGGACGTAGATTTCGCTGAATCTGGACCGAATACTCAATGGGAGGTCTCTCTTTCCGACATCGGTGGAAGGATTCATACATCCAAAGATTCTGAAGTCCTGGTGGGCTCTGATGGCCTCAACATCTCCACGCTCACTTAGCAAAATCGATCTTTGTTCTAAACTTTCGGAAAGAAGATCTGCGATACTCTCCAATGTATCTGGAGATGCCAAGTTGATTTCATCTAAAAGTAACCATTCTCCATTCTTGACAGCTTTCACCAAGGACCCCTCAACGAAGCTGAAAACAAAGGAGCTTTCAAGGTTGCTTGCCTGAGCCTCAAATTTAGATACGTCCTCTTTAAACTCAAGCCACTTTTTGAGTAAAACTGACTTTTCAGTAGAACGAAGCTTTCTCTTCTTCTTTGGTCCTCCCTCTTGAGTTTCTTCGTCCGAATCTTCAACCTTAGCCAAGAGCTCCTTGGCCATTTTCACTGCCTCATTCCAAAGCTTTATCACATTCTTCCATTGGTTTTTGTTGAAGCATTTGGACAAAAGTTGGGAAAATTTAGCATTCTTCTTTTGCGAGAATGTTGCCAAGAACAAGTTTTCAAATACCTCTTGAAGAGGAATGGCCACTGTCTTTGTGTTGACTGGCTTGTATCCACCAAGCAAATCTCCTGACTCGGTTTGCTGAGAAACGTTGATTACAGTCAACTTTTTGTTCATGATTTTAGCGATTTCCTGAACCACGGTTGTTTTACCAGTACCGGTTTCACCGACCAAAAGCACGGGCTCCACCATCTCGATGGCAACTCCAATCTGCTCCATCAAACGTTTGGAGTGCTTGGTACGAGCAAAATTGGTATCATTTCCGGACTTCTTCTTGATGTATAGAGCCTTATCGGCAGCAGACTTCCAAAGGACAGCTCTGCCAATCTCAATCTTCTCCTCATCGACATGCAAATTAGGAACATAAGATTGAAGAAATAAATTGATTCTTGACGTGGGGACCTCCAAGATTTCTCCAATAGCACTTACCAAAGGCACAAGTGCACCGTGTTCAGTGATGGCGCTTCCAAAGCACTCGACTGTTTCAGCGAAAATGTTCTCATACAAATGAGATTCCAAAAGAGCGTCAGGAGAGGTAATACCCTTATTCTTGAGCATGCGGTCACATCTAGAACAAAACTTCATGAGGTCTCTAGTAGAAATGACTCTAGGATGGGAGCCTTTGTTCAAGGAAATAAACGAAGACATGGAGTAGATGCTGAGAACCTTGTTGTAAACAATGATGAACTTTGCAATGAGATTCTTAAGGAGAGGGAACTTAGTCACTAAAATGTTTCTGAGTTCAATCTCGCTAGGCGTTTGGACCTCAATAAGCTCCCACAAACGAAGACCAATCATATCGGGAACCTTGGATGAGCCATCGTTCAGGGTTCTAATGGTAGAAATTAACTGGAACCCACTATGTGCTCTGATGACCTCCCCTCGGGAGGGAATGCTTAACTCTCTCTTCTCGAGCAATGTAAGAAGAATGGATAAAACTTCCGTGGGGGCCTTGTCGATATCTTCAACAAGAACCCATTTTCCTTCTTTCACAGCCGTGGTCAAAACACCTGATCTCCATTGGAATGAGCCAGGTTTCTCGCCAGAAGTATACGTTCCCAATAATAACTTGGCATCTGTCTGCTCGCCCAAATGGATTTTCACGATCTCGTCTTGACATGACAAATATTGTGCCAACTGGTTTATGAGAAAGGTTTTTCCAGAACCGGCACCTCCGTATAACATCACTGGTCTATCGTTCTGGATGTTGCGGGCTAACTGTCTTAATACTTGCACGGAATTTTTGGTTTCAACAGCGTTGTCGATAGAGCTTTGGCTTCTCGAAGGATTTGAAACGATAACTCCACAAATGGAGATCACCAACAGCGAGAGGTCTCCGGTTGTAATCGTGATCAAGCGAGACTCTTGGCATTCAATTTCATTAGGCAATTTTGTGTGGTTGGAGAGTCTTTTCGCCTCCACCAATGCAAGAAAATGGTAGTCTATTTTGTAGTCAGCGTCATATGTGTTGACCAACGAGTTCTTTTGGATGTGAGTTTTAATCATGTTGTCTTTGGAGATCTCTGAAGCATTCAAGTATGATGCCAACATTCCGATGGCCAAATACTTGGCCACACTGTACTCCGTTGTAAGATCTAACACCTTGTGCAAAGTGGTGACAGAGAGGAACTGCTTGAACTTGTGAGGTTTAGCATTGTAGACTCGAGAGAATGCCAAAAGCGGACTGTTCAATGAGGTGGGCTCAACGCCAGTGATAATAGCATCTTCAACACGCAGAAAGATAGGATTTTGCTCCATGAACAACTCAATAAGGTTGCATGATTCGGGATACAAGTCCACCACTCTGGACAAAGCCATGAAGACGATGGAGCCTGGAATGTGGGAAGATGGAATTTTGTGAGCTTCACAGAAGGCATTTTCAAATTTGGCTGGGTTTTCGACCCATCGAGCCATCAAGTCAAGAAAAACAGGCTTGTATGCGTATAAGACAGCCAATGTGGCATTGTGGTGTAAAGCCAATAATGCTAAGTTGTCCAAGTTGGACAGAATGGATGCAGACTTCTCAAATTGGAACAGTGGCACATTTCTCTCGGGAAAGCGTTCCACGTATATGGCAAAGCGGGCGTTGGCTTCGGCTGTGTTTAACCGGATAGAATGGTTCATGGCCAATAGTTCCAGATTTGATGTAGTTGATAAATGAAAAAAGTGCGATGAGCATCGAATAGTGCGTAGCCCATAGGCAGGTGGGAGAGTGTGAATTTGGAGAACGATGAGACTGTGAGAAATTCGTATGGCTTATGTTAGTAAAGAATTAATACAGTAGTATTTTTGAGTGTTTGATGTTTTGTTTACTTTTTTATATTTCATGACTCCTTGTTTGGTTACTGTTTGGTGTGTTTGTTTGTAATCTGTCTATGGGGAAGTACTGTAGATGATGAGAATGCCTTATACATCAATAAACAAACTACATGTGGAGGACGATTTCGAAACTTTTACAAGGATTCCTACTGTCTCCGATCTTTTTAATTTTCTGTTCTTTGTTTTTTCCATATTCTTTTCTTTTTTTTTTTTTTTTTTTTTTTTTTGTTTTTTTTTCCTTTTTTTTAAAATTTCTTCTTTTTCCTCTTTTTTTTCTTTTTTTTTTCTTCATTCTTTTTTTTCCCTATTTTCCCTTT
>Ga0160505_100159_pt1 | contig 50928 bp, 34 predicted proteins | sample DIDeMG_FD_108225 | JGI IMG/M metagenome (GOLD analysis project Ga0160505, IMG submission 108225) | Enriched chicken feces microbial communities from UW Madison campus, WI, USA - DID2874_E49_Stillage MG | ecosystem: Host-associated > Birds > Digestive system > Large intestine > Fecal ... | reverse complement strand
TGCCTCTCAGTTATCGTATCCTTACTTGCGTCTTCTTCCTCATCAACAATGCAATGTGCCAGCCATGTCATCGACTGATACTCAGGGTTGTTTTCTGAAAAATCTAAAACCACCCTGGAGGAACATTGGTTACGGAGAATATCACACTTTCCCGTATGGTCTATGGGTTGATACTTAGGAAAAAAGGAGAACATGATACCGCTGGCCACACAAACACCACCCGCTGCTGAGAAAAGAAGTGATGGAGCATCTCTAAAGTGATGTTTCAACGTCTTGGACTTGATGAGTCCCGCATCCATGTCGATCTCGTAGATGTAGAGCGAATAGCGGAACTCCATATCTCTACCTAGAAGTGCTAGTTCCATCTGATGCAGTTGTAGCCAGCATATGTCCTTAACCACGGTCGAGCCAATGGCAGTTGTCCACGATAGCGGAGTGGACGTCTTCCTTCGTTTCTTTGAGTTCTTTCCATTCATCTGGCCCAAGTCAATGAAGGTAAGGAAACCATGTAACTTATGTAGAAGTGCAACGTTGTGGGTTCCGTTCTGATAACATACAAGTCCAGGACCACTTTCTAGTCGCTGCTGGAGACCGGGCTTGATTTCAAGCAGAACGATGGATGATTCTTTGAATGATGAATCGGCGACAGTGACCAAGTAGATCACGCCGTTTGAATAAACAAGAATGTTCTGGCCCTTAACTCTCAACAATTCCTGACTTTGAACTCCCAGCAGTGTTTGAACCTTTGGAAGCGCCTGGATGGTGGCCATTACCTCCACCTTATGGGGGAACTGGAGGACCTTGGCCAAATTCAAGAAGGGAGAGTGGTCATCGTACAAGTAGAAACGTAGGGTATCATTTTGAGATTGCACCACGAACCTTTGACCGGCCAGATCTACGACTTTGAGCGTCTGTGTCGTGCAACTGGATTCTCTTTCGGTTTTCAACTCATAAACCATAAAAAGCCTTGAAGATGTATGCCGGAGATTAGAAGAGATGGGTATACATCGTAAGAGATAGACAGGTGAGAATAAACGGAAAGACGTAGGAACAAACTTATTGGTTAAAAATGGGAAATAGAAGTGTTTTATGACTCATAATTGAATTTTTGAAATTTCTATTTTGAGAACAATACAATTGGTTTTTCGTCGGCAAGTCAGTCCTTATCTTATTTGAGGTAGGGCTAAGTCTGCACATCAATATATTGAAGACACACTAGACATATCAAAATTCACAATAGAACAGAAAAAAACTTGAGATAACGGTACTTTTAAATTCTGTGCCAAAACCAGCTCATATTTTCCATATTTCACAGGTTCCAGCCTTCACACCAATATTTCTCGACCCCACATTCTTGGACTCCAAATCGCAAGTTCCAGGGCCTCATTATGTTCTGCAGGAGTCGATGTTTTGTAACATAACTAGTCAAGACTTCGCCACGGAATTAGTGAAATTTCGCCCCTGACCTCCCAATTTTCTTTTGCAGAAGTTTAATATACTCGGCAATTGGTCTGTTTGATCTCCACAATTTCCCCTTTCACTCAACAATTGTACCATATACGAACAAAAGCACACTTTATCCTATCTGTCCCTCCATCATGGCGTCTCGAAGCCTGGCGTCCTTGGGCAAGAGTTCGTCGTCATGGAAGATTCTTGACCTCTTGAAGATCCAATCGCTGCCGAAACCATCGCGGAGTCCCTCTGCGTCCAACATCAATGCGCTAGCCCAAATCACCCAGAATGCTTGCAAATGTTGCTGTTGTGGCACCATATTGGCATGCAACGAGGATACCCCAAAGTTCCATTGTGTTCGTTGTGGCACAACCAACATCTTCTCCGACTTCGATGCGGCGGAGGTGCCCACAGTGCCGCCAATCGACTATAATTACGTCAAGAAGCAAGTTGACCAGTGCATGGCTGGCCCACGCGCGGAGAATAGCCATGAGCTTCACGAAAAGTTTAAGCCGCTCCTTGACTACTTGCTTGAGGCATTTGGCTCCATCAGCTGCCTCAATCACTCGTTCAAGATCAAGAAACAGAGCAAACGTGCCCACTACTCTACATGTAATATCAATTTGGAAGAGGTTCGCCGAACTTTCAGCTTGTTAGCACATCTTCCCTCCAAAAGACCACTTTTCTGTGCCTTGACTGGCGTTTGCAACGCACTTAAGCGGTTACCTATGACCATTGTGGATAATCCGAGAAATTTATACTGGTTAATGATACTCTTAGAGATTCCATTCTTGCGGAGAGCCTTGACAAATAGTGACAAGAAACCAAACAGGCAACCACAGTCTATGGCCGAAGTCCCCGAAATTCAGGCCCTTTGCTACGAAATCCTCAAGAGATCTCTTGGTATCCTCTCCCAGACTGATATCACATCTTCTGGAAATTACTTTGCCAGTTGGTTTCTGAAGCTTCCTCGCTCAGAATTCGTGGCAAAGGTTGATCTCATCAATCTCTACATCACCTTCCATTTGAAGCGCTACTTTTACTTCGCAAACAATCCGGAATTGGCGAGGCGAGCAAGTCTGGGGTCTGTGGACTATAAACGCCAGCAAAAAGTGCACAGAAGCGGCAGTATTGTAGCAGAAGGTGAGTATTTTGAGTGCAGCTACTTGAAAGATGAAGTTGAAGAGCTCAACTTCAATTCTGCTCCATGGTCCAACTTCCAAGTCTCTGGAAACGTCAATAGGAAAGGTGCCAAAAAGAAGGGTGATGCCAAAGTTCGTGTTCATCAATATTCGGGAAATTATCATATCCGTACTGCGGCTGGAGCTTTGGGAATCTTTGTTAAAGCTAACTACATTAGAGATGGAGAAGACAAGCTACCCATGCACTCATTCTACAACTCATTGGTGGACTACGTCAACATCAAATTAGATTTCGATTCCTGGCTGAGTAAGAAGAAGTTGAGTAAGTCTGAAAGTGGAGAACCTGATATCCAAACCATCATCGACTATATTCACGGTGGAGGTGCTCTGTTGGGATTGGATAATTCCAATAGCCTCCTGGCATTCTACTTCTGCCAGTACCCCTTCCTCATCACTCTCGGAGGCAAAATATCAATCTTGGAGTATGAGGCGCGCAGGCAAATGGAGAGGAAGGCTGAAGAAGCTTTTATCAACTCTCTAGATAGACGTGTTGCATTGGATGTGTACTTCAAAGTGAGGGTTCGTCGCGACTACATCGTCCAAGATTCGCTCCGTTGTATTCAGTTGAACCCTGCAAACTTGAAAAAAAGCTTGAAAGTTCAGTTTATCAACGAGCCAGGAGTAGATGCTGGTGGTTTGAAAAAAGAATGGTTCCTATTGCTCACCAAAGCGTTGTTCAGTCCTAAGACTGGTATGTTGTACAACGTAAAGGACTCCAACTTACTTTGGTTCAATGTAATCCCCATTGACAACTTCGAGATGTACTATCTTTTCGGAGCAGTACTCGGCTTGGCTATTTACAACTCGACAATTCTTGAGTTGAAGTTTCCAACTGCAATTTATAAGATCTTGCTTGGATTGCCAGTGGGTCTTGCCGATTATCAAGAGATTTTCCCGGAGGCCGCTGAGAATTTGTTCAAACTTCGGAATTACTCGGAGGAGGAATTGGAGAGTATTGGGCTCAATTTTGAGGTGAGTTTCATGGATGTCTTTGGCAGAGCGCATCAACGTGAGTTGATTCCCGGTGGTACAGACGTTGACGTGACTACCAATAACCGAGAAAAGTATATTGACAAGTACGCTCGGTTCTTTCTTATGGACGGGATGTTCCGGCAACTCCACGCGTTCAAGAATGGGTTTTCCAGTGTTGTGGATGGTAATGCGTTTTCGTTGTTTCTGCCTGAAGAAATGCAGTTGCTCTTATGTGGCAGTGAAGAGAGCAGGTTTGATGTTGATGTTCTCCAATCAGTGACTAGCTACACTGGTTGGAGTTCGAAAGAGGAAGCGCTTAAGTCACCCACTGTGAAATGGTTCTGGGAATATGTTTCGGGACTTACATTCAAGCAACAAAAGAAGGTATTAATGTTTATTACTGGGTCAGATCGGGTGCCAGCCACCGGTATTCAGAACCTCAGTTTGAAGATCAGTCGGCTCAATAATGGAATGGACAGCGACAGGCTACCTGTGGCACATACTTGCTTCAATGAGCTTTCTATTTATGAGTACAGCAGCCGCGAGAAGATGATTGATAAGTTAACGAAAGCCGTGAATATGCTGGCCGGGTTTGGAATAAAATAGTGAACAAGGAAGAATAGAGCAAGCAAGGGAAGGATTAAGGAACTAATGGTAATCTAAGAATAAGAAACAAATGAAGGGAATTGGGAGAATTACAAATTGAACAAAAAATGATATTGTATGGGAGAATATATAGATTTGCAAGTTAGTAACTTCCAACCATTCACGAATGCCCAGTTGCAACTTTACTGCACACACTATAGAAGTGCAAGCTGAAAAAATGTCGCCTGATAGAGTTGTGCACGTGATATTTCATCCCGTGACTTGTTGTACTGTTGAACACCGCAAACCTCCAATTAACCAACAAAAAAAAACGCAAAATATACCTTAAACTCATTAATCTCAGTTCCAATACATTCAACTACTCAAAAATACTCGATATATCCATTCACCTTCTAAAACTACATAATTCATCTAGGGGTTACCCGCCCCTTCCCCAGCCAATGAACGAGGTGCGAATTTGTGCGAAAAACCACTACCACCTCAATAACCTATAATCCAAGTAGCACACCATCTTCCTTCTACAAACATGCTCGCATCCAGAACATTGAGATCCGGCTTGGTGAAGAACGTCAGAGCGTTGTCGTCGACATCCTCGGCTCTTTCCACCTACCAGCAGCCAGACTTTTCTTCTTACCTCAACAACAGATCCGAGCAGAAGACTAAGAACTTCACCTACTTCATGGTGGGCTCTATGGGATTGTTGTCTGCCGCCGGTGCTAAGTCCACTGTGGAGGCTTTCCTTTCTTCCATGTCTGCATCCGCCGATGTGTTGGCTATGGCTAAGGTTGAGGTCAAGTTGGGCGCTATTCCTGAGGGATCCAACGTCATTGTTAAGTGGCAGGGTAAGCCCGTGTTCATCAGACACAGAACACAAGACGAGATTGATGAGGCCAACAAGGTGGACATTAAGTCTTTGAGAGATCCTCAGACCGACGATGACAGAGTCAAGAAGCCTGAGTGGTTGGTTATGTTGGGTATCTGCACCCATTTGGGATGTGTGCCTATTGGAGAGGCTGGAGACTTTGGCGGATGGTTCTGTCCATGCCACGGTTCGCACTACGACATTTCTGGAAGAATCAGAAGAGGCCCAGCCCCATTGAACTTGGAGATTCCAGAGTACGAGTTCTCCGATGAGGACTCGTTGATGATTGGTTAGACGTTCAGTAATAGGGTCCGGAGGGCCACTAGAAAAATATATTTGCATCCAGTGAAGGTGTAGGACCCGGTTGTATATAATGAATACAAGATAAGAGAATGTGATGTAGAGTGAGAAGATATGTAGAGGAGGTCAAGTTGAAGTGGAGAGAATTGAATAGTCTTACTAGACGAAATGGATCTGGATATTATTCAGGATGTGACCGAAAGTCTATGTTGTATCCTTTACCGTTTGAGAGCCTGAATAAATGTAATTGTGTGGATATCTCAACTTACCATGATTATGTCTTAGTATGTTGAATGTAAGCAATGTAAATTAGAATCCTCTTATCGAAAACACTATACTGACAGTGAACTTGCAATTCATAATCAAGTATCTAATATTAGGATAAAGTAAGATGCGCCTGTGATAGTGAATAACTAAGATAGCTCGAGAAGTGTTCACCTTAATTGGATCTCACTGAACATGTCTGTGTAATTCATCCCAAAGTGATTGCAGATGTGAAATGTTCATCACCAATTTAAAATAGTTTCAAATTGCTAACAACTTGCTATCGATTAACTGTCTTCTCATTTTCTCTTCTCTTTCCCTTTCGCATATCTTATCTCTTAGCTCCTCTTCATATTATCTTACTCTCTTTACCTACTCATAATCTACTCTCATCCTCTACACTTCTCTACTTATCTCAAGCTAATTCTCTGAGTCTCTTCATATATTCATGGTTCGTTAAAACTGTTGCGGCTTGTACCCATTGTACGTATACCCATCATCATAGTCCCGTCCTTGATAGGCGTTATTCACCGGCTGGTAGCTGGGCTCGGCCTGCCTCATGGGCTGAACTCTTGGATACATGTTGGGGTTTTCGAAGTGCAGAGGAGGACGCTCCACGTACGTGGTTGTCTTTCTTCTTCTGCTACAGCAACAACAGATGGCTTCCACGCACGAGAAGCCCAAGCAGGCACATCTGATGATAAACGACAACACCCACAACACAATCAAGGCTGCAATGGCAATACCCACGATGGCTGCGATCTTGCAGGGGGTCTTGGCCATGCATCTGTCCCAGGTGCCTCTATTGAGCCCAATATCACGGGCGTAGAGAGCTGCTGCAGCTGTGTTGGAGTAATCAAGATACATCTTGGTGATGGAGAAAAAAAACCAGGAAACTTTTGGTTTATATGATTTCCAGGGGAATGATGAAAAGCGGCTAAATACCGTGTCTAAAGCAGGATAATCAGATCAAGGGATGATCTAGGTTCAGCGAATTTAAAAAGTGAAAATGCTGAAGCTGAGCCGGTTATTGAAAGCGTAATATAGCTATTTTCAAGCAACGAGCGAAAAAATGGAAGAAAAAAATCAAAAAGATTGAGGTCGGCCAAACTAATCACATCCTACTCCTTAAGTATTCAACCTGTTACGAGAAGGAATGACGAAGACGCGAACTGGGGCAGTGCGTACTGCATGCAAGTACGGCTGAGCATACCTAGATGATTCTGTTTTTAGAAGGGTTGCAAGGTTGCAAGCGGAATTCAATGAAGTTTCATGAGAAGCCTTCAAGTTGATTTTTTTGCGATGGAAGATGATCGGTAAGTTTTCATTTGGACATCTCCATTGAAGTTTATACGACAACCTTCAACATCGTAGTTTCATAGTGATCGCTGTTCTCAGTAGAATTCCATCTTGAGACCAAAATTTCGCACCCACTAGATCCAATGAGATCATCGATTGATCGGTGCCTGATTTGTAGCCTCAAAGATGCATTGCCTCCCCCATTGATATTTTCTGATCTCCGGACATCGTGCCATGTACTCATTCGTACGCCATGTTCCAAATCATGCGCAATTTTCCGAATTATAGGCTATGTTCTGAATTATGGGCTATGGTAAAATCCATGTTCTTTCTTCGTGCACTAATTGTATTGCCGAATGGCTGGTATCCTTCCTTGGCTTGTTGATATCTTGATCCACTCTGGACCCCTCAAAGCTCTGTAGTGCACGAACTGTCCCCATGAGCTACTCCACATTCACATCTGTTCCTGTTCTTTTGTTCCTGTTCTTTTGTTCTTGTTCTTTTGTTCCTGTTCTTTTGTTCATGTTCTTTTGTTCATGTTCTTTTGTTCATGTTCTTTTGTTCATGTTCTTTTGTTCATGTTTTTCTATTCCGTTCTTTTGTATTGTTCTCACGTTCCTGTTGAGACTGCTATTTCTACTCCTCTTTACCCTCTTTTCATCCTCTCCAAACTCGTACTTGTGCTCCAGTACGATCTCTCGTAGCCAAAGTCCAATGTCATGATTCGTTTTTCAAGACGAATTTCAATTTCTGTACCTGGTAATTGCTCTAACGTTGTGCAAAGGTCCTCGATCTTGTCAATTGCCTCCTCAGTCTCATCAATTCCTAGAAGCTTGCATTTTTCTTCCTCGGTATGTAGCTCCACCTTTACTAAGTCACTGCCTTGTGTCAAATAAATGACAATAGGGGCGATCTTCAATGTTCTCCGGAATGGCTTTATGAATAATTGCCGAGCATCTGGCCGTATATCATGTACTTGGCATCTGGTCGTGAAACTGGTGCCAACACTGAGGCTGTGACAAGCCACCCTTGCCAAAGTAGCAAAATCAACTTTGTTGACTGAAAACTTGTTCCAGTCTTGCAGTGTTCCATTGTGCTGTACGAGGATCTTCTGGCTCTGAGAGTACCCGCTGCTGTATTCTGGACTTTTGTCACGACTTTCACTTCCATTTCCCCTTCCATTTGTTCCACTTCTACTTCTATTTCCTCGTTCGTTCTGGCTGTGATTCTCCAGCCTTCCGTGTTCTCCACCTTCAAAATGTGTCCTCGCGTCATCAAATGCATCAGTTTCTTGACTTTCTGGCTCCTGCTGCGTTTGCGTGAAATGCTGCTGGAACATAACTTGTGCACCCATTAGTCTTCGGGCCTTGGCTGGTGGACCCTGTGTAATTATATCTGTCTTGATTTGTTGAAATCCGTCTGGTCTGTGATCCAGTATTGGCCTCTTATTTTCCTGCAATAATCTTGCCCTTTCTGCATCTCTCTGATAGCTCTGTCGCAATTCAGCGTCTCTTCTCACCAATGATGTCCTCAGAACGTATTTCTCAACGGGAAACGTGCGTAGTAATGTATCGTAAAGCTCAATATTGAAGTACTCAACATATCGAGCCATGAAGTCCAGAAATACCGCCTTGTCAAACTTCGGAAGGCTTGGCCTGCTGAGCATTTCACGATTACACACGATCATTCGTGAATAGAATCCTTCTATGCTTGTCTTCTCCGTATAATGAGGCTGCACACGGAAATTGACAAGAGCCACCACTCCCTCCTTGGAAAAGTTACATGAATCAGCAGAGAGAGTGTTGTAGTTCTGCATGTTGGGAGTGAATTTGCCGAGCTCTGTCCAGCATCGCTGAATGTATGGTCCACCTATGCTTATGGAGAACACCTTGGCTCTGTCGAGTTTGCGACCACCAAGCTCATAGTCTAGAGGAACCAGCAGTGGAAGGAGATTGTTGAAAACTGTGCTGCTAGTCTGGCTGGTAAAGTCTGTTACCAATAAGAAGGCACACTTCATTCCTCCTTTGAACATTCCCAAGCACACGAGTGGAAGCGTGACAAATTTTCGATCTTTGTCGTCGGAAATGGAATCTCCCATCGGAAGGTTGGCTATCGACGTGCAATCAACATGCATGTCAAGGTAATTGTATTGTTTCCAGCGGATATATTCAGTTTTGGATGATGTAATATAGACCTGTGCACAACCAAGATATGGTGATGGAGTAGGAAGAGTTGTAGATAGTATTAGAGAATATGGAGTGAATAAGTTTTGAAAAATAATCTTGAGAGGATTGATTGCGATATTTCATGGAAGTGGCAATAAATCACGAAACTTATTTTATTTATCTGATTGCATTTATATCACTGATTGCAGTAATATCTCGATTTTCGAACCTCTTCTCACATATCTAATCAGTATTGCACATACTCCATTCTTCACCATGAATAGTAAGTAATCCCCTGAAATACACCACAGTTGCTCCAATTCAACAGGATTTCATGCTTATTGCAGAAACTAGAACATATAACTAACATATAGAACGAGGACCCAAACTTGGCAAACGTGCACTAGCAGCACTCCAGAACTCTGACCAAAAAGCCCAAGAACCACAGACTACTGAAGATTTCATCGAGGAAGGCGCCCAAGACGAAGAATCTGGTGACCGCTGGCTTGGTCTGGACCTCTCCAAAGCACTACGCTTTTATCAGAAGGCGTTTTCCAGCTACCAAAAAGCGATTACTCTCAACAATTCCGGCCCAGAATCTCTCCATGATGCCTACTACAATGCTCTGCGATTGCTCTTCCACGTATACAGCCAGTACCACAAGAACGACGGTGTGAATTTGCAAAAGTTGACGAATGTAGCTGAAGTGCTCACGGGTGACGAAAATAGCGTTGTTCAGCATATCCTGGCCATAGTACTTGCTCACCAAAGATCCATGGCAGTCGATCCAGATAATGTACCCCTTGACCTCTTGTTCAACACCGCTTTGGTATACACAGAAGCCATCGATGAAAATGAAGAGTATGATCTTGTGGCTTTGTATGCCACGATAGCTCAGGATTTCTTTCGAAAAGTGTTGAAGCAGCAAGTCAATGAATTCCAAGATTTTCTTCTGTTTACGCTGGCCCTTCCAGAAAATAATGAGGTTCCCATAAGCAGCTCAGAAACTCCGGACTCGAGGGCCATGTATTCATCAACAAAAACGGCCCAACCTCCTGATATTCTTGATACAGTTATTTCGGGCTTACAGTTATGTCAGGCTGTTTTAGAGAATATGGGAAGATTGGTTCCCTCTCATGGCTCACCTGTCAACCATATCGAGTCTTTTGCTCAGGATTTGGTGACTGTCGCCGATGACCTCGTTCAGAACTTTACGGATTCATCTAAGGCAGCAGCCATTGAGGAATCTCAAAGAAATGAATACTTGATATCCAAGACATATGTCCGTGCTCTCTTATGCTCGGATTTGGCCGGTGTTTATCTGGTGTGGGAGTCAGCAAATCTTCCCAATATCCCACAGAAATTTATGCTGGCAGCTGATTCCATCGAATGTGTTTTGGAGAGATTGGATCTCAATACAGGTGCTAGCGGTCCTGAAGATGTGTTGAACTTGTTTTGGGGTGCTCTTTCCAAGATGAACATCTACTTCAAGAATGCTCAAGAACTTCTCAACGAAGAGTACCAAGCCAAAAAGGGACCAGCAGTAAGTGTGGGAGTCTTGATTGACCAGATATGTCGAGTTTACATTGCCAGATCCGACATTGATTTGCAAAGATGCCAGATCCAGAATGAACAGGGCCAGAAAAACTCTCAGGTGCTCTTGAACAATGCCAAAGCGTTCTTGAAGAATTGTATGAACTTGGCCAAAGTATCCGGTGGAATCAGAGAAACGGCCATGGAAAAAGCCCAGAGAGAACGCAGGAGATATGAGGCGGTATCGAGATTGTGTTTATTGGAGGGTAAGTCCACTCCAGAAGAATTGAATAACATCTTGGGTAGTGGCATGTGGGAAGAAGATTTCGCAAATTACAAGGATTTGTGGTATTTCAAAAGGTTTCTTTAAATTAAGTTGCTTGGAACGGTGGAATGGCTACTAGAGTTTTCAATTATCGACTTGTTTTGGCATTTGGGATGGCTTTCTGGATAGTGATCTAACTATTACTACAACGAATGACATTCTCTACAAGCTCTAACCTATTATTGTTTTATATTGCCCTATTTACCCACCAATTACTAACGCATTAATGTACTATCAAAGTACAGGGATGTCTGGAATGTCAGTGATGTTGTTCCCAAAACAAACATCGGCATATTCATCCGGTCGTTGTGTCGAAGCAGACGGATGGAACACAGGAGACTCTAGAAAGTTCAAGTCTATCAGATGAGAACGAGAGCTCTGCACGAAGACGTTAAGCACGTTGATTTTCAACGAGTATAGAAGGAATGTAACGAATCTCATTACTCCATCTAGTTTAAAATTTGAGCTCCGGATGTGTTCTGGGGTAAATAATATTTCGCCACATGATCATCTCTGAAAACGTGGGGTTATGTGCAGGGTATTACAAATAGTTGATTTAGATGAGTGAAGAGTATGGAACTTGAAAACCATTGAAATTTATTAGATTATAGATTCAACTCGAAATTTTTTGGTTTAATTGATCTTGATTTTTATTCTTTTCCGCAACCTCTTTTTATGTGGTTTGTTTGCGTAAGTAAGAGAGTTTGACACATATGACTATGAGTCATGACATTTGGGCTAGAACAAATGGATTAGAATTGAATTGTCTATAACACTTGAATCAAGGTAGAATATAATCCATCATTCGGAGCTGAAGTAATTTCAGCTGGAGTAAAGTATCAGGGAGAAAATCGAAAGTGTAGGTACAGAAAATTTACCAGTGAATTAAGTATAGTAGACAGCTCAAAGAAAACAAAATTAATAAAATAAAAAGATTCGATTTTCCCCTCACCTTTCACTTTATGGGAAATCAAACTGCCTACAGTAAAATATCTCCAAAACAAACTCCATCTATGAGCATATACATTCTATTTACAAGTCTACTTCAAAAGCTTGTCGAAAGCAGGAATCAACGACTGGGCCAAGGCAAACGAGAACACCAACTTGGGGCCAGTTGTCAACAACTTAGGAGTCAAACCCTTGAAGAAAGCAGTGACACCCTCGTTCTTGGCCATGTTCTTCAAGATGGTGAAACCAGATTCAGGGTTATCAAAGTTTCTGTTCTGGATTCTGGTCTTAATCACATCCAATGGTGCAGAGACAATCAAAGATGCAGAAGCTCCGAAAATAGAAGTGATGAAGTTCTGAGTCCAAGTGGCCGAGGAGTAGTCGGTCAAGCCGAAGATGTACTCCTTAGCGAAAGAGTTACCTCCAAACAAGGCAAACGAACCAGGAGCATTTCTAGCAGCAGTCCAGCCCCAACCTCTGTACAAGCCGAAACCTTCGTCAGCCAAGATCTTGAGGAATCCTCTACCCTTGAACGACTCTGGGTTGGTTTGTCTCTTGATCTTCAAGACATCCAATGGCAACAAAACAACCTCTCCGATACCGATCAATGAACCAGCGGTGGCAGACAAAAGTGCCTTACCGGTCTTAGGGCCAAACAAGTTGTCATAAGTCTCCTTGAAGTTGGCAGTCAAGAATTCGTTAGCGAAAGGCTGACCACCGTACTTGTAAACTCTCTGCAAGATCTTGTAGCAAGCAGCATAACCCAAACCAGGAAACAATGTGAAGAGTCTCGATCCGAGGGCCTTGTTGGCGTGCTCTCTAAAGATAACAGAGTTCAACTGAGCAGCAGAAGTGATCTTCAGCTGGTTGGACATAAGTCTCTTGGAGATGGTGTCCACGGGGTGAAACACGGCGATCTCACAGATACCGGCAGAGGCTGAGCCGAGGACTCTAGCAGTTCCACTCTGCTTTTTGTCGGATGGAGGAGGAGACATGAGAAAGAATAACTAGAAGAAAGATTTATTGATAAGTTAAAATTTTTTTTTCCACCGCGGTAATTTCCACAGCTTACCCAAATAGGAAGGACAAGTTGGAGGGTAAGACTGAAGAATCTGGCCATTTGTCAGAATCAAATGACAGCAATGCTTCCGATAGGTGTAGAGACATTGAAGTGGTTAGATTAGAAGTTTCGTGGTCTTGAGAATTTGTATATGGAGAAATCGAATTAGCCACTATTATGGGACAATGTTAATACTGAGGCGGGCCAAAGGAATGGCTGCGAAGGTTTGAAGGATATGATACACATGAGATTTGGTGAATTTCAAGCAGGTAACTAATGACTATTATCTAGTACTATTTGGTTACCTTTCAGTTTGGAAGTGCATTGACGGAAATTAATCAAGATTGAAGATTTTTTAAATTTGAAAAACCGATGAATGAATGTAACGTAGCAAGGTCCATGAATTGTCAAAAGTGATTTTTTCATACATTTTACTGGTTTTATCCACAAGTTATGCAAGCTGGTACTTTGAAGGGTATTTTTCTAATGTTTTAATTGCTTTCTTCTCGTTAAGGAGCAAATTTCGATTTTTGAAGTCGAAGTTTGTGTTTTTCGGTATCTTGCATTTAACAATGATATTTTGTAAACTCAACATCGCCTGCGAAGTTCGCCTTAAGAATATCATCGATGATACTTATTGTAACGTGGATAACTATGTATGTCATGATAAGCAATGGGTTCTGGTAATAGGAAATTTATCCTATGATCAATTAATCAATTATTACACTTTGTAGTTAACCAATCAACAATGAATAGAGCAATATATTGACTGACCAGACAATCTCTCACAACTGCAACAAGAAAGGCATTTTTCAAGATGTATTAATTTATTTACCGTTGATTTCACAGGAAACCTTCACACGTTAATTACATCAGGAGCTGTAGAACTGGCCATTGATTCCACCACAAGCTCAACTTCGCAACCTCACCAAAATCAGATCATCAATGCATCACATTTTCTAAATAACACACTTTTGAATTCATATTTTCTTCAAACCTCCCAATAACTATTCAAAAATGCAACTAGTAACCTCCAGTTAACAACTAATATAGCAGCCTAATAGAGGAACCACCACCCAAGCAATATACTGACTTCAACCCCACCCCCACCATGACCTCTACCTCAACCATGTAATTAACACTTCTCCTCCACCATTTCTACAGATTTTCACCTCATCATTTCTTATCCTTCTTAATCTTCAAATTCCTACATCTCACAGCTCTCTATTTTCTCGCTTCTACCCTCTCCATATTCTACCTACTCCATCATCACTCCTGCACATCCTCCACTTCACCAACCAACTACTCTCTTCATGGCCCATTCCCCCATAGTGGAAGACTATGCGTCCTCGCTAAAAGAGCTCACGTTCAATTCTCGACCAATAATCGTCAACCTTACTACCATCGCCAAAGAAAACACCGAACACGCCGATGGCATCCTCCACGCCATCACTTCCAGACTTTACAAATGCATTCCAGAACAGAAACTCTTCACGCTCTACTTGCTTGATCTGATTTGCAAGACTGTGGGCAATCCATATAATATCTTGATCGGCGACGAAATCTTCAAGTTGTTTTCGCATGTGTATTTGCTCGTCAACGACCAGACTAGGGCAAGATTGGTTAAAATGTATGACCTGTGGAAGATCTTTAGGGTGAAAGGTACCAACTTGCCGCTTTTCCCCAGCGAACAAATGGAAAAAATCGACACCTTCCTTACCCAGGCGGGCTTCAGAAGGGCCGAAACTCCAAAATATTCCTCCCAGCAGTTAATAAGCGATATCGACACTCTTTTGCCCATTATGCAAAAGAGATTGGAGCAGAATCTATCAGACACGGCACTTTCCGGCCGTTGTACCGCACTTACTGAACTTAGGCTGTTACTTCAAAGTCTGGAGCTCAAGCAGAATGAATTAGCTGGTATTCTGGAGAAGTTGACTGCAATGAAACATCAGGAACTAGCAGCAGTTCCAAGCACACCAATAACGCCAGCAACGACGCCTGCGCCCACACCAAGAGCATCTGGAGCATTTACGGCAAGTTTGACTGCCGCCACTCCCGAAGTAAAGCCTCCTCCACGAGCATTAGGGCTTTTTGACGATTTGATCGCTTCGGGATTGGTCAAGGTAGACCAGTCACTCAAGCCTGGATCCAAACCCGTATATGAGCTTGTGATGCCTCGAGTCAAGTATCTGAGTAGCGCACCTGGAGTTCCTTCTACGAATGCACTTGAACAGTTGCTCATGGATGCCAACCTTTCCAACCAGTCACAATATGAGCAGATAAAGTTCAAGGAGATAGTCAAGGTATCCAAGAAATTAACAGAGAACGGCACCTTTGCCTCAAATTTGCAGAAGTTTGTCACTGGAAACGTGTTGGATGCATCTACTATTCAGGTGTTGTATGAAACCAAGTCTCTGAAGTGTGCGCAATGTGGTAAGAGATTCACCAACGATGATGCTGGAGCTGCCAGAAAACGAACACATTTGGACTGGCATTTCCGTATCAATAAGAAACTGGCCAATATCAAGTCCAACATCCAGTCCAGAAACTGGTACCTTGATGATTACGAATGGGTCAAATTTGACGACAACGAGCTTCTTGAATATGGATCGACTTCGGTCAAGAAGGAGACTTCGGTGGCTTCTCTGCAATCACAGCCTCAGTATGTGGTGATTCCATCTACGGAGTCTAACATGAACAACACATGTTCGATCTGTCGAGAACAGATCAAAGCATCTTACAACGATCAGCTTGGCGAGTGGGTTTGGGATGCATGTATGTATGTACCCGGAAACAAGTCCGGACGGAAGATTGTTCATGTTGCGTGCTTCCAGGAGGCTAGTCGAAAGCGTGGAGCTGAGGACGAAGGAGACATCAGGGTCAAGCGAGAGAGACATTGATAGATAAATAGCGAAATGTCAAATTCGAGCTTGAATATGAAGAAACACAAAAAAACAACTAAGTAGCTTTCGTATCTTGTATAGGGTCTTTGAGGCAAGCAAATACTTCGAATTCAAATCATTAAAAGATAGGCAAAAAGTCAATTCCTATTTGTAGCTCAACAAATCCCAAGGCATCCCCAAGCTGTGATTCCAAGTCAATAGCCAAGAGCATCTTCAAATACGTTAGCTACATCACTTGTGCAAATATACTTTTCAACTATATACACTTACTTCTGACCCAAACATTTCAAGATGTCGTCCCACACCTTGGTTGGCTTCTGCGAGGCGTCAATACCGCTCCAGATTCCGTTCTTCTTGTAGTACTCAACAATTGGCTCGGTCTGCTTGTGGTAAGTCACCAATCTCTTCTTCAAAGCATCCTCGTTGTCATCGGATCTCTGAACCAATGGCTCACCAGAAACATCGTCAATCATGTCCTTCTTTGGAGGGTTAAACAACTTGTGGTAGGATCTGCCCGAGGCTGGGTGCACCAATCTTCCAGTGATTCTAGCAACCAACAACTCGTCGTCGATCTTCAATTCAACAGCACTCTCCAATGGAGTCTTTCTGGTCTCCAACATGGAGTCCAACTTCTCAGCCTGAGGAATAGTTCTTGGGAAACCATCCAAGATAAAACCATTCTTACATTCGGAGTTGTTCTCCAATTCGGACTTAATCATGTTGACCATAATCTCATCAGAAACCAATCCACCCTGGTCCATAATCTTCTTAGCCTCAACACCCAATGCAGTCTTAGCAGTAACCTGAGCTCTCAACATGTCTCCGGTAGCCAAGTGGCACGCACAGAACTTCTCCTTCAAGTTTGGTGCCTGGGTACCTTTACCAGCACCTGGAGGACCAATCAACACCATTCTAACAGACTTTGGCACGGCAGGAATGATGCCGGCCTTCTGCTCGAGCTGGTGGATTCTGTCCTGTAATTTACTGACAACGGCTTTCAAGTCTTCAACGGACATGGTTTACTATAAGTGAATGTAATCTTGGATAATTTTGGGCCGGCACTTTTCTTATATATGTTGGGAGTGCGCATTGCACGACGCTTGGACGAACCACCGGTCCGGGAGTGGGTAGGGGTGCTAGATGGGGCGGGGCTGATCTCTCAATTTGTGTATCTAAGGTGATTTTTATAATTTACAAGGTGACGAAATATTGTTTTTTTTTTGTAACATTTTAAGCTTCAACTCGCATTCTACGTGGTTGATTAAATGGTTTTGTTAAATGGTAATTGGTGCCAAAATTTTTCTTACTGCGAGCACATCACGTGACTATTTGTGGGGCAGGTGATTGGTCTTTTTGTGAAAAGTGGTGAACATTTCGGGCCAAGGGATCCCAATGTTTCAGACCCGTACATCCTTTAAAACAATAACAACAACAGAATACTTTTAAAGACCCGTACACCCAAAATTACTCTCCTGTATTTAAGAAGCCCGTACATTCCTATCATATAAATTAATCCGTAACACCTAGACACCCTAGGTGTGACATGTGGGTTGACGCAATGTACTTCAACTTCTGTGCTTGTGCGTTTGCAATTGGAAACACTGTAGATCCGATAGCACAAAGCCTATGGGCCTCCAAGATCTTACCCGAATGCCTGCCTTTATTAAACCATTACCTGTTATTTGCTTGATTTGCGGGGTCTAGAACTTCCGTGCAGGGGGCCATTTTCACAGTCATCGGCTGCGAATTAATATAAAGACTTGATGTACGTCGTCGGCATGTAAAGTTTCTGCAATTTACGTATCCAACATGGCTTTAGGTATCATCAAGACCCTCTTGAGACTCCCGATCGATATTATCATCACCATCCTCCGCTACTATTTGCTAGGAGGCGTGAGATCGAGACGTTACAGGAACAGCTTGATCAATAGCATCAAGCTTAGAGTGTTCCGCACTTCATTGAACACCGGTATCATGGACAGCAAATACCTTGGGCCATACTCCAATTCATTTTTGATCCGGAGAATTGTTCCTTTGTTTGCAAGCCTGCTTGTGAAGGGTGTTCCTGGCTACGGAGAGAAATTCGATGACAACTCGATCTGGTTGGCAAAACTGCCAAACAGAAAACCTGGCGATCCTGTGATCATCTACTCTCATGGTGGAGGATATTTCATTCAAACAATGCCTTCTCAGATTGTCTCGTTGATGTCACTCTACCACCTTTTGGACGACGAGAAACGCCAGAAAACATCAATCTTGTTCTTGGACTACAAGTTGGTGTCGCACGGTTACTCCTTCCCAACCCAATTGAACCAGCTCCATGACACCTACTCCAAGCTTGTCTCTCAAGACAGAAACAACATCATCCTTATGGGTGACTCCGCTGGTGGTCACCTTTCCGTTGCTTATACGCAATTCTTGAAGACTTTGGATCAGACAGTGGTGTACCCAAAACAGCTTGTGTTGGTGAGCCCGTGGGTCAAGTTGAACCCTCTTCCTGGGGACATGGTGCAAGGAAAATCGTGGTTTGACAACCAGCACTATGACTTGATTCATCATTCAACTTTTGCGAGATTCCTGGATTTATGTCTGATTGTAGGAAGCGAGGATCTCCACTCATTAGTGTCTTCCCCAGGAGGTAAGGTGCCTAAATTGAGGTCAGACTGGTCTGATATTCCAACGTATTCTGACCCAGACTACAGTGTTTTCATAGTTTTAGGAGAAGATGAAAGTTTCAGAGATGATATCTTGGAATGGGCTAAGTACTCGGTCGATTTGCCATGGTATCTGAAGGTTAAGTACGGAGATCTGCACAAGTTCCTCGAGAAAGAACATTACGAGTTTGAGAGAAAAAATGTTGCCGGCCAGGCTAACTTAACCGTGTTCGTGGAACCATTAGGAGTCCACGATGCCTTTTTCTTTTTCGAAGATTCTGCTTCCAGTCAGATCTCGAAGAACATCAAGGCTGCTAAACAAACGATTCTCAAGGATCTCGATCAGAAGGAGTACTTTACAATGGTGCGGTTGACTCGATTCCTCAACGAGACTCTTTAAGTACGACGCGTAAAATTTTGGGTGCAAAATATAAGTTCTTAATCAAAGTTGTCTATTAATCGCCATTAAAAATCTAAAAAAAGAGTGACTGTTCGGCCTTGCCACTCTCGCCAGTCTTGTGGCGTCAAGAAATAATGTGAATATGCTCACTCAGTTTAATGCTGATAAGTGTGAATCTCTGGCACATGCTGCACCTTCACCAATGGTCTGTAGATTGGTTTCCACATCTGCGATTGAACCCACTTCAAGCACAGCTTGTAGTCTCTTGGGACCTCCACAAAACCACCATCTGGCTTCTCCTCGCTCTCAACACGAGCAGTGCCCTCCTTCAAACTCTGCAAAATGACAGCAGTAGCAACGTGAGCAGAAACCTCATCGATCTCCTCCAAACGTGGAAGCAACCCGTTCTTTGGGTTGTCCATCTTTGGAGACATCGAAGCCAATTGGTCCACAGCAGCAGAGATCATGGTATCGGTGATGGTGGTACATCTGGAAAGCACAGCACCCAAACCAATACCTGGGAATGTGAAACAGTTGTTGTTCTCGGAAATGTAGTAGCCGTCAACAGGCTGGAAAGGAGAACCAGTAGCAATCAAAGCGTTGTTGTCGGTCCACTTCATAATGTCAATGGGGAAAGCCTCATGCAAACGAGTTGGGTTGGAAAGTGGGAACACAAGTGGCTGTGGGTTGTGCTTGTACATCTCTTTGATAACCTGCTCGGTGAAGGCACCAGCCTGAGTGGAACATCCGACCAAAACGGTTGGCTTGACGTGAGCAACAGTGTCCTTCAAATTCTTAGTATCAACACCTTCCCAATCAGCATCTGGGGCAGCAAAACGGAGTTGACCCTCAGACGAGTCCTTGTAAGACTGCAAAACGACACCACGACGGTCCACGATAGTGATACGTCTGCAAGCTTCCTCAACAGTAGAACCATGAGAAACCATGTGGTTGACGATCTGGTCGGCAATACCCAAACCAGCAGAACCGGCTCCGTAGATCAAAATTCTAGAATCAAGCAAATCTCTGTTGCTGTACTTGAGACCAGCAGTAATGGAAGCCATAACCACGGCACCGGTACCCTGAATATCATCATTGAACGATGGCAAAGCTTCTCTGTACTTATGCAACATCTTACGGCCAGTGGTGACACCGAAATCCTCGTAGTGCAACACAGCAGATGGGAAACGCTTCTTAACAGCAGTAATGAACTTATCGACAAAGTCCCAGTACTGTTCACCTCTCACTCTGTCGAACTTGTTACCCATGTACAATTCGTCGTGCTGCAACTCCTTGTTGTTGGTTCCAACATCCAAAATCACAGGCAACACTCTTGCTGGGTGGATACCTCCACACAAGGTCATAAGACCCAACTTGGCAATGGCAATACGGACACCTCCAACACCCTGGTCTCCAATACCCAAAATACCTTCACCATCGGAAACGACCATGTAGTCAATGTCCTTATCCTCACCGAAAACAGCAAGACGTTCCTCAATGGAGTCTGGGTCGGTGATATCCAAGAAACAGCCCTCAGGCTTTCTGAAACGGTGAGAGTAAGCAGCAATAGCATCACCTTCCGTTGGAGTATAGATGATAGGCAACATCTCTCTGATGTGACGACGGACCAACTCGTAGTAAAGCACCTTGTTCTGCATTCTCATGGATGTACAGAAATCGTTCTTTGCCAATGGCGTCTTCAAGTACTGGAACTGCGCATATGCTCTCTCCACCTGCTCGTCCAAAGTGTTGACCTTTGATGGAAGCAAACCAGCCAAATCAAAAGCCTTTCTCTCCTCTTCAGTGAAGGCAGATCCCTTGTTGAAGATCGGCGAATTAAGCAATTGGAATCCATGCAAATCACACTCGATAGGTCCCTCAATGGAAAGTCTAGTGGTCTTTGGCTTCAAAGAAGCAATGGCAGCCTTTGCACCGACAGGAGTCTTGATAGTGTGGGTGTGAATGGACAGGGTAGTATTTGAATTATAACGAAGACCAGCTCTGTAGAGCGAAGGTCTGACTCTGGGTCTACTTAGCAACATGGTAGCAATTGGAGAATTGGTCGACTAAGACAGAAAATATAAAAAATTCAGACGTGACGAAGTCAATAAGTCAAGAACCTGGCGAGATTTGTTGAAGGAAATCCGACTACTTATATTGCCTTGATGGGCCTGTCAATTGCGGATCGGGATGAACCCTCGGAATTTACACGTATGCGGTCGGGTTGCTCGACACTGCATAGACACGGTGAAATCCGAGGGTATGGCCAAGCACCCTTATAGTGAGAAAGTTCACCGGTCGAGCGGGAAAAGGGTTCTATATGCAATACAATTATTCGGCGTTCACCGGAGTTTCAATCAATTGCCGATACTGATGGCATTGCACCGATAAGAACGCTCAGAAGTTCTCAAACTCCTTCTGTGGACTTTGTGCCATGAGGGGAAATCGCCCTGGTTATTATAATTCCGGGGGCGTCTCCAACAGCCATCGGTTAAACTCGGTTGGGGCTTTGGGTCCACTCATCTATATGCAGTACTTCCCCTCCAACTCCGATAAATGGCAGTTCTTTTTTGTGTGAATGGCTATGTGGGACAATTCCCACACGCGATAGGAACGTCTGTTTGTAGTCATCAACATAATTCGCAACAAGTTGCCATGTTTTGGTCCAGAACATCTTCTTGAAAATTGAGTAAGCAAATTTTGCACCCACAGTACCCCTCAGTCCCCTCTCGGGATTTCTTTTTTCTTTCTTTTTTCTTAGAAGGTTTTTTTTGCGGGCGCCGTGCATCTGTCAATGCATCGCGAAGTAGTAACCACAAATATATCGTCTTCACGTGACGGGTGGTACTATTCCACATTCCACATTCCAATGCGAATATGGCCATATTCATTTAAACTTCCATTGCTCCATTTGCGCAGTGTCAATGTGGTAGTTGGCGACCGGCTGCGACCATCCCGCTCGTCCTACTCCGCCTGTGGATGATTTCGGTGGCTTTGTCCTGTACCATTCTTCCGTGCTAGAAGACGAGTTTTTTTTTGGCACCCATAGTTTCGGGTGGAACCGGGTTAGCTTCTCCAACTTTTCAACCCGCTAGCGGCCACTGATTTCCGGTCACCTTATCGAAATATGCGTTTGCACGAGTCTTCGATCAGACAGTTCCGAGTACCGGACTTGATCAGATCTGGGCCGAGAAACATCAGGTGGTTGAAGGCTTGATTAAACAGTTTAGAAAATATGCATGAGTATCAACTGTCGACTTGCATTAACATGCGTTTTGACTTTTACTAGATTTTTAGTTGTGGATAATAGTCTGTCTACTCCACTCGTGGAGATCTACTTCTCTTTGAACTCCACATTGACTTCGTAAAAAACCCAAAGAGAAAGATATTGAAGCATATAATCTCAATAGGTTCCTCAATCTATCAACTTCCTCTGTATTCAATTCCTTAATTTCTAAACATATCCCACAATACTAATGATCCTCATTATTTCGAGCTTACCTTTCGCTTGACCTTCCTTGTATTTTCTTCCTTCTCCGTCACCTCTCTTTTCAACGGCTTTTGCAACTCACGGACAAAGCAACTGGTCCTCCCTCCAATAGTTTCGTAATCAACACTATACCCATTCTTCGTCTTCTGCTTCTCTTTCCTGCCCTTTCCCCACCTAAACAACATGAGCCAGTCTTCAGGGAACTCTCGCACATTGCCCTCAACACGCACGCTTTCCTCCATCACAAAGATTATTGCCTCGTAGAGTCTCTGCAAGTGTTCACTCTCAGGATCAGCGATTTTGTTGGAAATCACTTCCGCCGGATGTATTTTGGCCCGGAAGAGAATCTCGTCACTGACCCAGTTGCCTATACCAGCAAATTTGTCCTGATCAAGTAGTAAACTCTTGATAGGTTTCTTTTTGGAGAGAACCAACCGACTGAACTCGTCAAAGGCCAAACGTGGCCTTCCGTGGTGATGTGGATCAGGATCTCCCGTCACAAACACGTCTTTAACATTCTCGACGTCCCGATGTGGATCCTTTGAGTAATCTGGTCCCAATGCCTTGAGTGGATCCTCAGCTAGAAGTTGCTCATCGGTCAGATACTGAGGACCAGTTAGGAAACGCACGCGCCCAAGTCTTCTTGGATCTGTAAAAGCAAAGTCGAGAGTTTGGGGAGTCGCATCCTGCTTCTCGAATACAAGTTCGAATTTCGTAAAACGAGGTGGCCATTCAGCTGTTGATGAGATTTCGTCAACTGTGTCATTAGGCGATTCTTTAATGGTTTCTGCCTTCACAAATGTCTCTTCTTCAGGAGGACCAGACTCCTTCTGCACCTCGACTTTCTCAATCTCTACTTTGACCTCCTCCAGCTTCACGTTCTTCACGTTCTTCATGGTTTTCACGTTCTTCGCGTTCTTTTCGTTCACTATCTCCTTCTCCACCTCTTTCCTTACCTTTTTATCACCGCCATTCTCCATGAAGATCAAATGTGAGTCCACATTTCTAAGCTTTACCATTCCCGTCATTCCAAAGTGCATCAACATAACCGTTGGATCGTGGTCTGGTTTGACAAATCTGAGCCAGAAGTACTTGCCATGGCGACCCACACTGGCAACAGTTGCTCCCAAAAGTCGAGATTCAAACTCCAAAAGCGTCTTTTCCGGCTCTTCGGTCGCTTTAAGCTGTGGAAACACTAGCTTGTCTACATTAAGTCTGGTTTCTCGAATTGAGTATCCAATGACGTTTCTTCTTAGTAATGCACATACGTGCGAGACCTATGCGTTAGTATGAGATCATTGAGGTGTTGTTATCAACTATTGTTGATAATTGACAAAAAAAAAAGAACTTACTTCAGCAACTTCTGGCATTATGGAAAGATGAAGTAGTAATCGTGGGGAAAAAAGAAGTGCTCCGCGGCAGGATCGAACTGTCGACCTTCAGATTGCACAAGCGAATGCTTATGAGACTGACGCTCTACCTACTGAGCTAGCGAAGCTACTTCGTGGGGTTGATTTTTTTTGAATTTGATATGAGTAAAAATCATAATAAGAATTTTCCAAAATTGCCATTTTGGAGTGATTGTTAATACTGTTGAAGTCGTTTATTCGCCAGAACGAAGCAAAATTCAAGGAATTTACGCCTGTGCGACTCAAAAAATTACATTAATGACCTCACAGTTACACACGATGATCACAATAAAATCGGTTTTGATCAACCTTTTCCAATTTATGACTTTCATGAATATTATTATAACGACAGATGAACTCTACGTCTTATCAATCCCAATATCAATAGATTAATAGTAAATGTCTTCATCCTTTTTTTATTGTCTACAGTACTCCTATACTGGTCACTTCAATCCCTTAGATCTGAAGTAAAAAAGTGATTTGAACTAGTGGGATCTTTCAAAACCAAAGAATTAAATATTTATAATTTCTCATAGTTCATTCCACTGCTTCATGATTTCGTTTTTTGTCAACTTTCAACCACATCCTGCACACAAACAACATACTATACTTATCGCCCCCATAGTAACTATTGACAACTTGAACATGAACAGACTCTTTGGAACCAAAAGCAACGTGCCAAAGCCATCGCTCGACGATGCTATCAAGAGTATAGATGAGCGTACAGGCTCACTTGATGTGAAACTTTCCAAAATTAACGCTGAGTTGCTGACCTACCAACAAAAGATTGCCAGAATGAGAGACGGACCTGGAAAGTCAGCGCTTAAGCAGAAAGCCTTGAAGCTTTTGAGACAGAGAAAGCAGATCGAAGGGCAGAAGGATCAGCTAGAGAATCAGCTGTGGAACATGACTCAAGCGCTGATGACCACTGACAACTTGAAGAATACAGTGATAACCATGGACGCCATGAAGTCTGCCAACAAGGCATTAAAGGCGCAGTATGGAAAGATCAACATTGACAAGATCGAGCAGCTCCAGGATGAGATGCTTGACTTGATCGATAAGCTGAATGAGCTCCAGGAGTCACTACTGATGAGTTATGATGCTCCAGAGGATATTTCTGAGCTGGAGTTGGATGCGGAGCTCGATGCGTTGGGCGAAGAAATGAATTTTGAGTCTGAGATGAATGAGTCGGGTTTAGGCGTTCCGTCGTACTTGAATGATGCAGAGGGGACCCAGAACTTGCCTCCGTTTATTGACGAGCCTGAAGAGGCAGAGAAGGTGGCTAGTTAGTGTTCACACCTGAGGTACAGAGTTTCAGAAATTCAGGAGTGGTGCTAGAAATTCGAATCTAAGTGCTAAAAATGGTGGCAGTGGTGAATTGGGCTCATGAGCATTGTAATGTGCTGTACAATCCTGGAAAATGTGCTGGAGCGAAATTCTTGGAAAACAGATCATGAGCTCAATGTTCAGGATGAATAATCAGGCTCAATTGCCACATCCAATATACGAGGCTCAATGGTCGATATTAAAGGCTCAATGGTCGATAATAAAGCCTCAATGGCCAGTTACAATGGTTAAGGCTCAAGGCACAAAATGGACATGGGTAATGGAGTGAGTATCCATTGAAGAAAGTTCAATACCACTGCTCCAGTCGCTACATCTAATTCAACTTTTTCATCTCATCAACCATTATGACATGTATGAATCACATACAACAAATACACGTTATAAAGCTGCTCATATTGAGTGTCTTGCCCCACAAAAGTATTCTTGAGATTATCAAGCAGAAAATAACTCATCAAAAATGGAAGAAAAATAAACTTCCAGAAAAACAATTGATGACCAATGCGTCTACCCATGTTAACGCGTCAATTCTCAGCCGTGGCCCAACAACTAACACGTCCTTGGCAAAACAGACCTAATAAACGCAACAGCGCAACAGACGCAAAAGACATAAGCAAGGCTTACAAATGCCTACGTTGCTTACCAATCTTGCCTCCAGGAACTTGAGAACAATCAATGACTCACCATGTGTTCTGCCCAACAATGCCTAGTGTCCTGCCTTAGCATTCATAATAAATTCAACCATGAACTAAAATCGGTAAGTAATCGTAGATATGCATGGCAAATTAAGAATATTCTCTACTACCATATAGCCAACTTAATTTTCATTTCGATATATGGCCAATTGTGGTTCTCCAGGTGAAATTTTCACCGTGTTTACAATTTTGTAAATGCAATTTGGACCAAGAGGGCTGATCTCGTATTGCATTAAGCTAGTCGTCGCACATAACCCATCGACTCTTTACCTTACCATATAAGGTCATTCATTCCTGCGTTCCATCGACAACAACCAATCAGTCCGTTTTAATGTATGGCCGGCATCCAGCTCAGGAACAATTCTGTTTATGATTTACCTCCCACAAGGTAGGTGCATATGCCCAGCCTTTTCCATGCGGCACCTATAACTACCCAGCCAATTCCACATCAATTCCTCAAGTAGCATCTCCATCATGTACAGAAAAGATTTTGTTTCCAAGTCGCCTTTCAAACACCCCTGGTGGTCGCCCTTCGGTGGCATTGGAGACTCAATCCGTTGCTTAGATGAGAGACTCATTGTGGAATTGTCAAACCAAATTAGAGCAAAGCCTGCTTGGACCACCAAGTACAAGAATTCAGACATTGTAAGCAAATGGAGGAATGAATTTGACGAACAAGAGCACAAGTCTGAGCACGTTGGACAAGTTTTCGACTACGTGATCAGGGAACTTGAATGGTACGATAAGGTGGAGTCGACACGTCCTGAATTTTCTGACAAGAAATTCAAAATTGGACCAGACGACAGAATTGTATTCAGCGATGGAGCAATTGACGATAAAACGGCAAAATCGCTCGCGTCAGGAGTCACTGAATTTGAGAAAGTCACGCCTAAAGACTACCACCCTGGATCGGACAATTTGGTGGTGGATCTTGTACATCCATCTCTCTTTCATTTGGAATATGGCCGTACTAAAGCACTTAACGATGGACAATTGGAAGTTGTGGAGTTTAACGAGGAAATTCCCAAATTCAAGAAAGGATTATCCGAATGGGGCATTTCCAAGAGGTTCCAATGGCTTCCAGCAGAATTAGATCTTGACAAAGACTCGAAGACGTTCAGCTTTGGCTCATACATCAATAACCTTCACCCATTGAAGTACTCGAACTTGTATGAATCAATCGCTGAAGTGTTCAACCAGGTGGTTCCAGGCTTGAATTTTTCGCTTGCAAGATACTTATCCGAGGAGTACGTTCGTGTTCCAATTCCAGACTACTCTGAAGCCTACAAAGAAGGTTTCAGTGATTGGGAAGAAAAGTTCTGGGAGAATTATGATCACGAATCTTTCGACGAATCAGCACACGACGAAGAGAGGAAGGAATTCTTAAGAGATTTTCCACCCACCTACACCAAAGATCCTGTCACCAAGGATTTTGATGTTCGTGACTTCTCGAAGTTGAAGGTGGTGGTAAAGTTGGCCAACATTGAGCTCACCCCTGAAAAACCCAAGTACGCTGGCGGTTCCTGGCACGTGGAGGGCACTATCAATGAGGATATCGTTGCAACTGTTCTCTACTATTACGACATAGAGAACATCAAGGATAGCAAGCTTTCGTTCCGTGGTGGTTCTGAAGATCCAAACTATGAGCAAGGAGACACGTTGTACTGTGAACATTTCTTCGGATTAAAGGACGAAGACAAAATGACCAAGTTTGTTGGTTCTGTAGATGCTGAGGAAGGAAGGGTGATAATCTTTCCAAACTTCTTCCAGCACCACGTGGATCCCTTTGAGTTGGCGGACCCTCTGAAGCCAGGAAAGAGAAAGATCTTATGCTTCTTTTTAGTTGATCCCCACAATGACCTCGTCAAGTCCACTAGAGACGTCCCACCTCAAAACAAGGAGTGGGTGAATGACAAGGAATTATTGGACAAGTACTTCCCTGGCGTGAATCTGGAGGAGATCGCAACCATGACTTGGGAAGAAGCACTCAAGGCCAGGGACGAGCTTATGGCCGAGAGAACTGCTGCTCAAGATGGTGACGATGAATGGGATTTCCCTTACACTCGGTCTTTCAGTCTTTGTGAGCATTGATCTAGTCCCTGTATTATTTTGATGTCAATTGGTTAAATTGGAGCAAATGTACACAGAGCTCCTTGGAATCATGGAATGAGTCATGAAAAAGAAAGGATAAGAATCGATGGAAGAAACTTCAAAGTCTTGCGACTTTCCCTATATATGTTTTAGAATGTATGACTCGAACCACGAGACAACACTTGTTCTCCTCCATTACTTTTTTTATTCAGTTACCTTAATTGAACATATTGCCAGTCTGAATGTTGTTCACAATGCTTTCTCGTGCATTTAGGTACATTTGATAAACTCTAGTTTGATGTCCCTCGGGAATTGTTCGATACCAGGTAGAACTACTGGAAAAGACTCACCACGCATTTCAAGCAAGTTACCTTACATTATATGAACGATTCTCGCCAAATCAAATTGTAGGGTTAAGCAGCTATCAATAAGTTCCACTACTAATAACCAAGTTGGCATGTAGGTAGAAGTATTGATGCAACCTTTGATTATTGGTGGCAACAACCGAGAATGGCGCCAACAGAAACCAACAGTGACATCAGCATGTGGTTCCCTGGGCCTCCCTTGCAACTTCAGTTCTTTCAGTCAAACTATAAGGACTAATCGATGAGAAGCATTTGAAAAGGTAATTGGAATTACTGTGAGCATAGAACTCAAAACTGGATTATTTCAAACGATCAGTTCCAAAGGGCATCCATGAAGAAATATATTCTGCCTTATATGAGAGTAGTGTGCTCTGCTCAGTAAATATTAGCTTCTATCTAGGCATAGGCATCTTAAGGTTCAAGGTATCCTGTCTTTGTATTTTGATAAGCTTGAAGCAAGAATTTCCAAGTGAGTTTGTATACTCCTTAATAGAGCATTAATATTTCGTCATAACGACCCACATTTGGGGGGGGGGAGGGAGATAGAAGAATATAACCGATCTTCGGAAATATTCAATTGATAAAAAGCAAAATTTTAGATTTCAATGGAGTATTCCTGTTGGGGCCAGAGGCATGAGAACTTGCATGGCTGATTGCCTTCAATCTAATTTCACGTTAGCAGGGATAATCAGAAAGAAGGTAATTATAGTGATTGCCCGAGCAACCCCGAAAAAAAAAATTGATGATGCTACTATTCAGAATGAATGACAAGATTCCTGAGAGCTATTAATTCGGAAACCAACAAACACAAAACAAATAATCTATTTTTGTCTCCCGATGCTTTAAGGAGATTTGTAAGAGAACATAACCCCGAGGAAGAATTTAAGAAAACCTATGGTTGAAAATTCAAAAAATTAACATCCACTTGATTCAAGTACATCACAGGAAGCTTTGCTTCTACTGACATCGGTAACATTATGCCAAGAACTACTAAATGACAGATTTGAAATCAGATGGGAATAATTTGCCCAGCTTTTCCCGCGAGGCGATCTACTTTGTAAAAACGTTTCTTTTGGTACGCAAATATCTCACTATTTACCTAAGAAAAATGACAATTCATGATGAAAAGTCCCATGTGACCTGATGTATGATACAAGGGAGCTTGCATATCCACATATCCACGAGTCAGTTTAAAATGGACGGATCAAATACAAAAGAAGAAAGAAAACCTTCATGTTTGACAGGGAAGAAACATTAGCAGTCAAAGTCATAAAAGATTATTGACCCTGAAACTCCAGTATTCATCTTCATGATTGCCACCTTCTGACAACAATAACGCATGTAGTAAAGTGCTCCTCAAGCTCCGATGCAAGATGATCGCATCCTTTTGTAGGGCTATGTATGTCGCGGGGGAAGTTGGCAACTCTAGCAAAATCAAAAAAGGCTGATCGTTTCAGCTATTGTATCACTTAAATACATAAGATCATGTGTGAAATTTCAAGCAAGACGATTGTTTTCGCATGTCGCTATCTTTGCCATGCAAGTGATTCTTGCATTCATGACAGTAGTTGACTACCTTGATATTGACAAAATTTCTACCATGATTCTGAATTTCTACCTAGTTCTGTAAAAGATACTTTGAGAAAAATCGGGCGGGCATCTGAATCGGAAAGGGAAAGCCCCGAACTTCCCACACTTCGGAAATCGGATTTTGTTGATCATTCAACAAAGGCCCACATGAGATAAATCCATTCAGCAAATAGACCGTGCAGCACGAGCACCAGAACACGAAAAAAATTAATTCACTAAGCATAAGAAAAACATGGGGCAACTTTGTGATCGAAAAGAGTAAACATTTCTTTCCGGGTACCAAACTTTCGTTCCTAGCTATTCATTTTGAGAAGTCAGGTTACTCGAAATAAAAACTTCCCCACTAATTACGAGGCCTAGACGAATCACTAACTTTTTCTCGCAAGTTGATGTAGGTCTATGTAGGGCGCTAATAAAATGTTCGACTTGGATGGCTGAACAAGCTAAGCATCGATTGCATAAACTCCCACATGGAAGGGTCACATGGGGATCACAAAATCAAGGAATAATTTATTCTTCTCTCAGGTCTACATGCTTCTCAAATTGTTCAAATTTATATTCGGTCTAATTATAATTGTGTCTTTTCAGAAATTTTCAGAAAGTGCCCCCCACGACTCCTCCTTTCTGTATCGCCCCCTTTTCTTGCCTCTAATATTGCTCAAAGCTAAATCGGTACAAAGGCTCACAATCCGAAATATATCTGGGCCAAGCTTTATGTTTTGCACCAAGGGTCCCGGTATGAGGATTAGGTTTGTCGCTTCCAGCTTCTCTGTGCACAACCTTGACTCTGCGTGGCTCTCCTTATTTAATTATAGAAAGGTTTTTTGGCCGATCATGTAAACAAATGAGGATGCTTACCGGCTGAAAACATTGGGACATAGAAGATTGGGCAGCTCAAGAATTGGAATGAATCTGCTTTCTTTTTCTCCAGTGCCACCAATCTTAGGGGGTTGCAAGTGTAAAATGTCAACACCCTAAATATAGGTGCTTTCAAGTTGCTATCATAATTGTGCACCGTGCATCAAACGCGACCCCATGCACCCAATGCAGGTTATGGACTATATGCAATATATTGTCGGCACACTGATACGAATCATGCTGGATGTGCTGCACTCTGCATGATTGATAGTGCCTCGAAATGCAACACCCCATGGCCCTTGCCAGAGTATAAATTGCACCCAAATTTTCCATCTTTTCCATTTCTCATTATCTATCAATCAAGATTGTTCCATTCGCTATGAAGTTCTCTTCCACTCTCGCTTTGTCTGCTCTCGCTGCTACCGTCGCTGCTGGTGGCTGGAATGACACCATCACTGACACCTACTGGATCACAACCACTGACTACGTGACTTACTGTCCTTACCCAACCACTGTGACTGTCACCACTTGTGAGAAGCACACTTGCGGTCCTAAGCACATCACTGTGACTGAGGAGACCACTATCACCGTCACTGGTGAGTGTGTTGTTCCAACCCACCCACCAAAGGAGGAGATCACTACTGACTACGTGACTTACTGTCCTGAACCAACCACCGTTACTATCACCACTTGTGAGTCCAAGAAGTGTGGTCCAAAGACTGTTGAGGTTGAGACTCCAACCACCATTACTGTCACTGGTGAATGTATCATCCCAACCGCTAAGCCAACCGAGTACACTTGGACTGACTACGTTACCTACTGCCCTGAGCCAACTACCATCACTTACTCTTGTTACTATGAGACCACTTGGGTTGAGACTACCTGTGAGGTTCCAGCTGCTGGCACTGTGACTCTTACTTCTTACGCTGTCAAGCCAACTGTTGAGGCTGAGTCCACCAAGCCCGCTGAGACTCCTAAGCAGAGCACTGTTGCCGAGGTTTCTAAGAGTTCTGTTGCTGTTATCTCCACCTCTATCTTCAGCGGTGCCTCTCCACAGAACGTGGTTGGTGGCGCTTTCGTTGCTGGTTTGGCTATGCTCTTGTTGTAAGCAGTTGGTTGAAACTTCTGTTTTTTCTTTTGAGAATAATTAACAAGAAAATGTTTTTTCGTATATCTTTTATGGTTTGAATAAAGATTTCCTTTTACAATTACCAATTGTAGATCTCTAGAAATGCGATGGAGTCCTCCTTTGTTCTCAACAATCAAGGGTCGTAAATCACCAGATTAATTATAGGTCGGAATAATAGGAGTACAGTCGAAAAAATCTAAACTTTTCTATCTCATTTTTTTGGCAATCCTTCATTGAATGTGCCAAATGTTTTTCCTTTGCGTCACTTGATTTTTCATAAAGGAAGGGAAAATGCCAAGATGCTGGTCAAAAGTTTCTTTTACATGATTCTCGTAACTCATAGTGCGCAAGATAGCTAACTTCTCCACTCGCCTGCTTTCAGGCAACAAATGTACAAGACTAATTTGAAATAGGTTTTTCCATTCTCCTTTCAAACCCTAACCTTGCCCCCCACTGGACCCGAGTGGTCGGAGTTATGCTTAAGACCCTCACTTAGAATTAGAGGTACTAGACTTATTTATTTCTCAAAACATTGTCTATGAAGATATCCAATTTGCGCAAAATTTCAGCAGATGAAATTTCCCCAATATTTAAAATAACATGCTAATGAAGAGGCCAATTCCAATGAAGTGGCTAGTAAATGCAATAAATTATTGTTCTGCGTTTTCCTTCAAGTGCTTCAGATAGCTGTAGACCACATAGAGCAACAAGAAATAACTGATGACACAAAGCCCCGCCATAACTGTATAGCAGCCTCCAAGTCCGAGTGACGAAGTCATTCTATCTAGAGCAGCCACGCCCGCAGCACCCAACAAGCATCGAACAAGGTTTATACAGCTAGTTGATGCAGAACCATTAGCTGGATGTAAGTCCACGAGCATGGTGGTGACGATAGCAATGAAGCAAGAGGTTCCGAACGACACAAAACACGTTCCGACGATAGCAGCAGCAACATTTTCGGTTTTGTCCAATACCCAGCCAAAAAGCAACAAGCCTATTTGAGTAAGACACATTGGAATCACCGAACAATCGAGACGGACCCTAATCTTGTTGAAAGGATGCCGACTTATCTCTTCACCTTCTCCATATTTAGCAACATGCTTCTTCCAACGGTACCTGTAGTACATGTTGAGGATTTTACCCGATACTAGCGACCCCGCTAGACAAACTAGGCCTTGTGGTAGGTACATAAGTCCTACATGGGGAATTGAGTAGTTGAATGGTGCAGCCTCCAAAACTGTCGAGAGCGAAGTTAGCGACATGGTCCATGCTGTGAACTGTAGACCACTAGGGACCAAGACTGCGATGACTGTGAGTTCGGAAAGAATCTTATAAGGAGCGAGGATGTCCAACTTCTGTTTTGGAACTAATGTGGACATGGAGTTTTTCAAATCTTTCTTCAATATAGGTAAGGACATGGCCGGGGCTCGATAAATGGGACTAGGTACAACAGAGCCATTTCCAACCACCGAGCGGCTCGTCTCTGGAAGTAGTAGGAAGACAAATAAGAATGTCACGCCTGAACCGATGGAGAGAAACACGAAAATGGCTCTCCATCCCCACCGGCTGATAAAAGCCGATCCTACAAGTGACCCAAAGGCCTGGCCCACTAACAACATACCTGAAACCACACCCACAAAGCCACCACGATCGGCAGCAGTACAAACATCGCCAGAAATGCCTGAGTTGATTGCAATGACTGGTGCTATACCTCCTGCCTGGACACATCGAAGAAACACGAGAAGCCAGTATGTTCTAGTCTGGGAAATACCAATGCAGGCAGCAATGTATACACAGAAGGAGAGTAGCACCACAGGCCTTCGTCCATAGACATCAGCTAAGTTGGATGAGATGGTAGGCACAACACCTTGACAGATTAAATAAGCCACTAACGAGAGGTTGATGGCTTCACTGGACGTGTGGAAAGCCTTGGTCAATGTTGGAATGGCAGGAAAGTAGATCGAATTGGAAATGGAGCTCCAGATGCCCATCAAGGAAAGGAGCACCATCAACACCAGTTTCTTCCATCCAACGAAGATAGTATATGGTGGAAGGTCACTTTGGACAGTGTCATCATCTTTAGGTTCTTGCGGACTTTCGGGCATTAATATTTCAAATTCTCAGTAGCATGAACGTACTAAGCTGAAATTAGGAATTGAATATATAATCGAGTATCAGGCAAGATAGATGGTATAAAGAGACGGAGCTAACTGCCGAGCTTCCGAGAAGAGTATGCAAGATTGACGTCAGAAACTCAACGGCTTTTAGGATATTTCGAATACGAAGGTTATTCGGATCAAAAATGATAAGAATTTTGTGACTTGCTGGCCAAGAAGTAGATTGTGGCATTTTGATCAAATTAAATTTCTTCAAAGACATCAGAAATGGCACGGTGGACTTCAAATTAGAACCTATTTGTCAAGAGTCCTAGGAGTAATGACCTCACCTACAATTTGTGCAGTCATAGTAAGCTAATCAAGACTTCGATGTTTCTTTTTGAATGCAAGACCTATTTTTTTTTTTTTTGAGATTTCAGGAGGCAGTTGAACCTCTTAGCCGGTTAAAAAGTCACTAAACCGGCCGACATGCTTTCGGCGCCATTTCTTTATATTCGATTTAGCATTTAGACTTCATGACGTATTTTTTCCGTCCAGGACAAGACAATGGTCACGTCTTGGGGTCGTGCAGGCAGATTATCAGTAATAGGTTTACACTGAACGGCTTGAAGGTAAACGGAGTTAAGACGGCTACGATCAGGAGGGGATCAGAATCGGTAGCCTGAAATATAAGGAAAAGTTTGTCAAACGAAAGAGAGATCGGAGAAGGGATGAGAAGAGAAGGAATGAACAGATCGGTGTTCATTAGAACAATGTGGATAGTGCAACATAACCCATGACTGGTTACAGCGATGGACGAGTAATTCACTCAACACGAAGGTAGTCTTTAATTGAAAGAAAAATTTATTTATCAAAACTAGACATGAAAAAGCTGGCCATTTCAACCACGAAGTCCCATCATCGAATTGCAGTTCACATACACTATCGTGACGAAAATCTTGGCTTAACATTACTTCGAAATGCACTCAATTCTGTTGAAGAAAGTTGGGGTTAGTTTTGGCAAGAAATTAATGGATACAATTTGACCTCCTCTGTAGAGATTCTCTACCACCCTGTACTCTTGACTATCGTCTATCAAATTACTGTATAAAAATGCTGTAGATATGCTAAATTTCAGCCCACTATTCACAGTTTGTTGTATTTCTTCGCTGGTGGATTCTTTGGGGTGGTAATCATGAAGTTGATACTGTTCTTGTTGCCCTTTTGCCTCTTGTGGTGGTGGTGGTGGTGATCTTCGTCAGGCTTCTTATACGACGTTGGCGCCGATGTTCCCCACGGCACCATTCCCGATGGAAGCAGTGGAGGAACAAAATACTGAGACGTCATCACGGGCCTCATTCCCGGAGGCAGCGAGTTCACGTAATAATACGGTCTGCCACCTTGAGGAATCAGCTGCTGGCCCATTGGCTGAGTCATAGGCTGACTGACCAGGCCAGGACCAGAGTTCCGGAATTGTGGAGGCAGCGAGTGATACACCACTCCGGGGTATTTTTGGTAAGGCAGTCCCAACGACTCATCTTCCTTGTATTGCTGGTTCAGTCCAGACTGTCCAGACTGAGACTGTCCCGGTTGGCCAGGTTGACCTGGTTGGCCAGTCTGAGGCGCGCCTTGAGGTGCATTAGTCTGTGCATGGCCCTGCTGCACCATCACTTGCTGCTGCATTTGCTCAGGCATTTGAGCATAATAGATGGGGTATACGTGCAGCTGATAGACAGGCAAATTAGGCAGGCGAGATGGTCCCGAAATAGACGAGGCGGACTCCAGCGCAGAGTTCGCCTGTGTTCCTGATACGGAGTGTCGAGCCAGAGCCAGATGGCTTCCACTTGCAAAGTGGTGAGAGTTTTGCATGTTCACGTTGTCTGCTACAGGCAGCTTATTGGGAGAGGGCGTATGCGTAGGCTGTGGTCTGTGTCCATGAGGTACATGGTGTTCCTGATGGTGGTCCATTGGAACATTGTGACTCACATAGATGGACTCCCCAGCGAGTTTTCTCCTGAGGTCTTCGCTAGGAATGCTTCCTAGATAGTGCATGTAAGTCCTATAATCGGCAGCGGTGTCGTCCAAAAAGAGCTTTTGAATCAAGTCACCACCAAAACCATGGCTCTCAGCCTCCTTGAGAAGCTGAAGAACAGCCTGGCTGAGTTTGAGCTTGTAATGTGTTTGCTTGGTGCGCTCCTGCTCCACTCGAAGACGTAACATCTCTCGCATGGTTTCTTCACTGTAAGGCTTGTCGAAAGAGACATCTAGAGCATGAAGCAGGTGATCAAGAATACTTTGGTTCTCCATGCGACCATCCAGTCTGGGCTCCATCAGGTAGTCGTGTTCTAGATGATCCAGATGATCCAGACGAGTATCTGAATTGTTGCAATTCTGACTGGGTTCGGGAGCGGTTTCCGCTTCCTTTTTCGTCCCAGATTCTGCCTCTCTTTTTCTATTTTCCCTCTTTGGAGGATCCAATGGAGATGTTCCGGGGTTCAGATTGCTGGACAGTACCAGATTTGACCGCAGATCCTTCGGTTCTTCATTCTTCACCATGATCTTCTCCACTTGATCCGCAGTCATCAGATGGCCATAATGCTTGTACTTAGCCTGTTCAATATTGAACGATTTAAGCCCAGGCAAGAAGGTCGACGGCGACGGATCATTTTTCTGGACTTCCGAAGCGTCCTTATGAGCATGGGGCACACTGGGAGGTGTGTTCATTAGCTTGACCAACGATAACAACTTGGACACTTAGACATGCAAAGGGTATGGCACCTAGAGGATATTAAGGAGAAGATGCTGAGTTATTGATGCTGGTGCTCAATCAACAATGCAGTGAAATTACGAATGAATTTGACACTGGAAGTGGAATAGACCGGGAGTTGGAATTGCTAGTTGGCGAATATTAGATGGTAGTTGAGTTTGGTAGTTGGTGCTGGCAGTTGGTACTGGTGATGGCTACAGAAGAAGTAATTCCAGTCTGTAGTGCCAGATGTTCTAGGAGGATGCTATCAATATCGCTAGAAGCTAAAATGCTAGGAGGTAGGGGAGAATATATAAAGACAAGAGGGACCCTCTGAACCCTAATTATCCTGCCCTAATGGAACACGAATTATTATGCATAGCAGTTGGTGGCCTCTTTTCTGCTTGTGGAAATTACTGGGCCATTATATCCGTATTGGGTAGGACGTTCGGTCTATGATATGATGGTGGGTTAGTGGAAATTGGGTGCAAAATTTCCCGATGCGGTAAATGACGCGCATGATATTTCCTAATCAGGCACAAGTATGATGCACATTGATGTGCATGAAGAATCCGCACACTGGACACCATTGATTCGAAAGAATAATCTGACAATTGTCACTTAGCCAGACGTCTCAGTGCATAGCAATGCACTTTCACATGCCTGCGATGAGCCAATGTAGACAATGTGAACAACAACAAGATATGCAAAAAAGAATGTTGCAATTGAACCACCAGAACATCTCGCAACATTCATGAGTAATCCCCAAATTCCAACCGTTTACGTTCTCCGGCCATTCTCCGGCAAAACCCCAACCAATGCTTCCAGTTGTGGAGATAATCTTCGCTGCACCGCCAGCCCCGCAACTTCGCCGGAGTTTAATGCCGCGTCTGATCAATATTTTCAGGCACCCCTGACCAGTAGTGGAATTCTCGGACATGAAAATCCAGTACCCAACTATCGTATATTTCCATTCTCTTAAGCAGCAATCGTCCAACATTGTAATCTCCTATGTCCGGCCTCCTTGCCTGGTCTCTCCCGCATAGTTGGTTACTTGCCCTTTTGACATGACCAAGCATGAGAACATTCACAACATTCTTTCAATTGGAATTCAACATCTCAGACTCACACACCTAGAAATTACAATTCCGGCCAAATTTCATTTGCCTGATTATTTTTAGGTCTGGCTGCTTCAACTGTTTACCTCAATTATTAATTATAAGCACCCTAATTCCTGCATTTCGGCTTCTCTGTCAATTATCCACATTCCTAAACTTACCTGCCTACTACCTATCGTGAATCTACAAAGGCACTTACATACAAGCCACTCACATCGAAGTCACTTCCATTAAACCCACTAGCACTGGTATTTAATACTTCATGAAATTAGTGCTTGTTGGAATCGGCGGGCCGTCGTCATCGGGAAAAACTACCGTGGCCAAGGCACTCCATCTGCTCTTCTCGAAGTCCACTCTCATCCACTTGGACGACTTCTACTTCCCGGACGATGAGATTCCCTACGACTCCACTGCCGACATCCAGAACTGGGACTGCGAGGAGGCTATCGACTGGGTTCGTTTCAAGGAGTATATTGCCAAGGTACGCGAGACCAATGGTGCCATGTTGCCCATGGATTCGTTGGAAGTTGATTCCGAGTTAAAGTTGACTCCACTGGAAATCGATGCATTAAAACACCACGCTGACGCCATTGAGTCGCAAGGCTTCCACGTAGTGTTTGTTGATGGGTTCATGCTTTACCATGACAAAGCAATTCTTGAGTTGTTTGATGTAAAGCTCTTTTTCCATGCTCCATATAAGGTTTTGAAAGAAAGACGAGAGGCCCGTAAGGGCTACAATACGGTGGCAGGGTTCTGGGAGGATCCTCCGGGCTATTTCGATAAGATAGTGTGGCCCGAGTTTATTCGGTCTCATAGTCATCTCTTTGAGGATGGAAATGTAGAAGGTGCGCTCACCACAGAGTATCAGAACCTTGGGTTGGCAGATGTAGCCAACGATGGCTCGAAGAGTTTAGCAGAATTGATTAAATGGTCAATGGATCAAGTGACAAGGCAGATCGCAGATTTGGGACAAAATGGAGCATAGAGTTAGATTTGATGTAGTGGATACAATCCGGAGATAAAGGATTGATAACCAGAAACTAAGAGAAGTGAAACCGGAGAGAAATCAGAGAGAAAGATATCGATGGAAATAAATATTGATAGAAAACTGACATAACTCTAATGCGCTTTCATATTGATTGAATCTTATTGTATACCTTTATATCAACATCTCTAATCTTACTTTAGAATATCATCAAAAACACAAGCATCATCTTGATCCGTCATTCCAGCTGCAGTTTGAAGTCTAGATGGAATGACCAACCTGATTGACGCCATTATCCTGGTGACCATCCTTACTTGCGTGTGATAGCGTTTCCTTGAAATAACAATAAACTTGATTACAAGGCTTCTACTCCCCATGTGAAATTTGCATCACCCTTCGCTTCTACGCTGCATGCGAGGTGATGGTTGCCCTGAATTAGGTAATATTCCCGAATTGATCGCCCAGGATATGCTAGGTCGCCTGTCCTTAACATCCTTTGCATCGATGGATGGATCTTCATAACCGGATTTACTTGCAAATAAGGTGGTGACTGCGAACGTAGAAAACAAATTTACTGTCACGCCATGGCCATTCATCTCCATCTCGGATTCTGTTTACTAACCGGTTAAAATGCATGAAGTCTACCCTCTTGATATTATCACTTCAGATCTATTGAGGATTGTATCAAATCCAGTCTGATCTGTAGCCCTTTCGTACCTGGCAGGAGATTGCGAGATCACCTCCGAGAACTCGGGGGCAAATCTTCATGTGATTGTTCATAAGTGTTGAAGTATCGCCATGATTTAAAGTGCATGTGCATGGCCACTTTTGGCTCTTGCTTATCCTGAGATACCGTAGTTCGGATACCTCGTCCAAAGTGATTTCCCAAAATGGACGAATGAATCAATACAAACGAAAGACATAAGTGTGGAGAAAACAAGTAATACATAAATTAAAATGATAAAGATCTTCAGAATTCTATTCTACATTTCCTCTTAACAATCCTTTATTATGCAACAACTTACTTCTTACTCTTCTTGGGCTTCTTGGTGGAAGCTTTCATCTCGCTTTCATAAATCTGCTCAGCACTTTCAGCCTTTCTCTTGGACTTCTTGCCCTTAACACTAACCACTCCCTTCTTGGCTGCGGCCTTTTGAGCCTCAGCATCGTCCCATTCTGCGTCGTTCTCGTCGATGGCGTACTTGTCCAAATTCAATGCATTGATCAACTCCCTCTGCTTCATCTTCAACTCAGAAACAGCCTCATCTCCCGCCTCGTCCAAGTCTTTGGCCATGGCACTCTCAACCTCTGCAGCATCGTATCTGGAAATCTCCTCTCCGTTCATCTCACGAAGCGAGTCTTCCTCGACAACAGGCATCGAGCTTCCGATATCCTTACTCAACACGTTTCTGAAGTAGGTGGAAAACTTTCTCACAATCTTGGAGAACATTGCCATCGACTGCGAAGCAGGCAAGTTCAACTCGCTGGAAATATCATCCATGTTCTTGTGTTGCAAACCAATGGCCATAAGAATGGCAGCCTGAACCGACGACAACGACACGCCGTCCGCCTTCTTGGAGAAGTAGAGCATGGCAATCAATGGCATCATGTCCAAAATGACATGGTAGTCCAACAAGTTGTTGGCGTAGGATTCCAATCTCTTCAAGTCAAATGGAGACAACAATGCATCCAACTCCGATCTGGTCAAAGAAGGAGCCTTGATATCACCTGTAGACTCCACAATGTTGAGAGCCTGGACAGCAGGAAACTTGTGGAATTCGTAAGACAACAAATTCAAAAATCTCTTGTGGAAGTCTTTGGCGAACTCATGAAGCCATGCGTCGTTGTTTCCACTCAATACATGGAGCATAACACTGGTATGTTCGCCAGTCAAGTCGTTAGCTGTTTGACGTAAGTAAACAGGAACAAACCCAGACCGTTTCCAGAACTTATGCAATTGTGGAGTCAAACCGTAGGAAACTCCCAAGTAGTTCAAAGCATATGGAGGTCTTTCGGACAACTTCAACAAAAGTGGAGGGAGCGACTTGGCATCACGAAGCTTGATCTCATCCTTGAGCGAGGCGTTAGCCAACTCTTCATTGGTGACTCTCTTCAAGCTGTGGTCACCCAACTCGTTGGACTCAGAGATATCGGTAAATTTGCCTTCAAAGTAGTCCTTCAACAAGTCCAAAGCTCTTGAGCCATAACCCATGCCGGCATAATCTGGGTTGGTAGCGATTCTCACCACTCTGGCTCCCGACAACGACGCAAACTCCTCGTCTTGGAACTGCTGCGACACAAGCCATGGAATCAAGTCTCCTCCAGCACGCTGGCCTCTCGACAACGATCTACGAACAGAGTCCTTGGAAATTTCACCTTCAAGAGCCAATTGCACAACACAAAGTGGATCTGGAACTCTATTGTCGCCTGGGGCAAGTGGAGGCAACAACACATAGAGTTGGTGGGCTGGAGCATCACTCATAAGTTGCAAGTCATTGGGCGAGTTCTTGTAGTGCGATGCAACGTAAAGAGCCATCATCTTTTGCAAGAAAGTCTCCGACACTGGATGGTAAGAGAACAAGGTGTCTCTGTTGACAATGAACAAGTTACATTCGGAAGGGTGGGGAGTACCCTTGGTAGCAAATTTCGAGTTTTTCGTCAAGGTGGCGTCCAAGCACAAGAGCTTGTTGAGCCACTTCTCTACTGGATCACCAGGGGCGTATCTGATTGGCTCATCCAACACGACTTCACGCAAAGAACGGGCCAAGCTGGCATCTTCCACGGCTCTGTTGTCACGAGATACGATTTCCGTATCGGTTCTGCCCGCCGACTGCTCTCTCAACTGCTGGATCAACTTCAACGAAAGAGAACGGCCGGTACCTTCGTAACCATTGATGGTCGATGCCATGAATACCAAGTATGGACCCATGAGCTTCTTAACAACAGGCAAGGGGATGGCTGCGGCTTCATCAATGATGACCAATTCGGCCTGGCCCAACACCTGGTGGTCGTTTGGCGAAATGTATTGAATGGTCTGTCTGTGTGCTCTCTTGACATCTACACGCACAATGGCCTTGTTGAACGCTGGGTTGGTCAGCTGGATAATGTCGTAGTCCATGTGCTCTGTGTATCCCAAAGCATCGAAACCTCTGAAGATGAACTCGAAGAGTGTCTTCAAGTTCTCTGGCGATGGGGAGGTGACAAAGATGTTGGAGTATCCATGCGAGATGGCGGCTGCAATAGCAATACCCAAGGCCGCAGACTTACCTCTACCTCTTCCAGCAGTCAAAGTTACTGTGTTTCTCAAGGTTTTCTCAGAAATCACATCGACAAATGTCAAAATGGCCTGGGCTTGATTAACGGTTCTGGCGAGACCCACAAGTGATCCTGCGGGTTGAACATCAGCCAAAGACTCTTTCAATTCCTTCAACTCTTGCTGTTTGGGGGTCAAATCATCGTCGTCGGCTGGTGGAAGGGCCTTGACATGCTTTCCTCCAGAAATAGGCAAGACGTTAAGTTCATCATCCACAACCAAACATGTCTCGCACAGACCTAAAGACAAGAGGAAACGCTCATTGAAACGAGCAACCACGTCGTCATGAGCCTCGGTTCTATAGCGCGAGTGGATATCCATGGTCATTGTGTAAAGCTGCTTCAAAGAGGTCATGGACTTTAAAAGCATCACAACGATTCCTCCTCCTTCGACGGTCTCCACGGTTCTAGCCAACAAGTTTGGAGTGATGGCCTCAAAGTCTTGTAAGATACACATTCCATAAGTGTTACCCAAGATCTTCTCTGTTTCCTTATAGTATACATATCTGATGTTCTGGTTGGAGATGAACGCCTCAAACGGATCCTGGTCGTTGATGTCACGAACTCCACGCTTAATATCCTTTTTAATCTTGTTTTCTCTCTTCTTTCTATGCGACGTGAACCCCAAAAGTTGTTTTTTGTATGCCCAAAGCACCGATTTATTCATTTTCAAGTCTGCGCTCATCATCAAGTAGTGTAAGTTGGGAAGCTGGTTGCGGGCCTTGTCGCCCACAATGATGAAAAAGCTCCGCTGCTTCTCTTGCACACCATTCCGGATAAGTGCCGGGATTCTCGAGTCAATGGCTTTTTTACCCATGGTGATGGAGAGATGACTTCAGTGATGAGAATGGAAAAGTATGCGATGGGTCGTGCAAGGCCCATGAAATTTGGAATAAAGTAGACCAAAGAGTTTTCGCAGCCAAAATTATTGATGATTTTTCTATAAACACAAAAGCGAAAGCATAAAAGAATAGAAGCAGCAGAGCCTGAAAAAAAAAAAAGTATTCAGAAAGCAAAATATTATATAAAAAAAGCTTGGTTATCTTATATCAATACTTAACCAATAAAACTTTCCAAAGCATCAGTAAGAAATTTATCACCATGAAACTGAAAGGTAGGACATCTCCTTTAACCGCCAATAAAAAAATGGCCCCTAGATCCTCAAACCAATTTCGAATCGGCCCACCGTTTGGTCCTACAGAGGTGGTAAGGTCTATTGTGGACGAGAATACCGCACCGATCACACCGTTAATTTCCGCCAGAATCGACCGAGGTTTCGACATGATTGATGGCGGTTGGGTCGGCTATAAGCGGAACTACTTCACTCTAGTGGCATGTTTTCGTTTTGTAGACCAGCCTTTAGATATCTGCCTGAAATCACGTTTTTTTTATAAGGAATCTGGGTCCTTGGTAAAAATTAAAGCGTTCAAGCTCTCACTTCGTCATACGTGCTTGGATCAAGAGAATTTCAGAACAACTTTGGTGCAACACACTGCCAAGAGGGATAGAGGCCCACAATTCGAGCCTCCCGAGTACCTCATTATTCCTGGTGAGTTACCTGCCCACGAAATCATGCGGGAGCTGGCCAATATTCGAAACGGGCCAAAAATCTCTTTCTACGATAGCTTGTTCTACTTGCTGGGCGAGGAGCGACAGGTGTCCATCGACAACAACACTGGCATCCTATCCACTTACCCAAAAGAAAGTCGGATTGCGATGATTGCACGCTATGAAAGAATTCAATTCCAGACCTTTCCTATTGGATCGAAACGGTTTGGCGCCACAGGTCAGGACCTGACTTTCTTAGTTGTTCAGCTCATGGGAGTAAAGGAGAATGGAACAGAAGTGCTCTTAGCAACCACAACAACGGCACCTTTAACCGTAAGGGGTCGTTCTCCACTGAATTATACAGGTATCAGCATTGGTAAAGTCGCCAGAGCGACTGAGGACCCCTGTCACCAAGATGAGAATATTGACACCAAACTCAAGCGGAGGAGCAAATATAGGCACGAAAACGATAATAGCGGGGATTATGATAAGCATAATCAGGAGAAAAGGCGAAAGGTCCTTAGTGATAAAACTGGAAAGATTCTTCAACGGAATCGTGCATTGGAAAATCATGCTGCTTCTCTGTTTGAAAGCTCACTCATTAAGAGTGGCCACCAAACCGTTACCGTCTCGTCCATTTCTGCACCACAAAGAACCATTCATCCAGAGTCGTACTCCTCTCTGGTTTCTCCAACACAGAGATTCGTCAAAGCTGTACGAAGGACCAAAGCTAATAAGTGTTTTCCTTTACCTTTCGTCGGCTGCGAAATATCTTCAGATCTAGACTCCTACTCAGGCTCTCCTTCGAGAAGAGATGTTGAATCTTACTCAGGAGATTCAGGAGCTGATAATTACGATAGTCTTCAATCAAAAAGCTCCTATGTTATCAGGTTACCCATTGGCCAGATGAATTGTGCAAAAATCGCTTTGGTGGAGGATTCTCAGGATAATTCTTTGCATAACCTTGACCCTGTCCACGACGTCATTGAAATTTTGTCTGATGATGAAACACTCAATGGGCCATGCAATGCAAGAGAAAGTCATTCTGAATCAGTAGATGACGCCGTTGACCCGTTTTTTGAATTACACGATCTCGCCATTAACTGCCCTTTGGGCTGTTTCCCATCATTTCCAGCGTCAAATAATGATTTCTTTCTTCAAACTTCTACGCCCTTCTTACGAAAGTCACTTGATATTGCTCACGGCGAAGTGCAAAAATATGCTCTCTGCAAGCATGGGTTCAAACGAACGGTGAAACGTACGGTTTCGAGCAGATCCTATGGATCTGAAGATCTTGTTTCCGACAACTACGACTCCAGCTTTGTGAGATTCAGAAGTTGTTTGGACAACATCAAGAAAGCCATCCGCCTTCCGGAAATAGCGCTGTCTTCATTAACTTCGTTAGACTCTTCGCACAGTCAGTGCAATGTTCTGTGGGAAGATCTGCTCGTTCGCGAGGCCGTCAAGGTTGCACATCTTGTGTAGTACGCAGTCGTTCTCCAACCATTTTTCGAACCAGAACACTACACTAAAAGAAAAGCCCCAGGAGGAAAGACTGAAAGTACATCCAGACATGTTGTTCTTTAGTTTTTTTAAGACTCTTGTTGATCAGGAGGTTGTTGTGGAATTGAAAAATGATATCGAAATTAAGGGCACTTTGAGATCCGTCGACCAGTTCTTGAACTTGAAGTTGGACAACATTTCCACTGTCAACGAATCCAAATATCCCCACTTGCAGGCTGTCAAAACCTTGTTTGTCAGAGGTTCCACTGTTCGTTATGTGCATTTGAATGCCACCTCCGTGGATTGCACGTTACTACAAGATGCATCGAGAAGAGGTATGTTTTACGAGATTTCTCATTCTACAAGTTCATTACTAACTTCACAGAGGCTATGGTCCAGGCTGGTAAATAAGGGGCGCAGGACAAGCTCAGAGAAGCTTGTCCCTCCGCATGTATACTACATCACTGTACTAATTCCAATAAAAGAAAAAAAACTGGATATGTGAATTCTGAATGAGAAGTGAAATTATTGAATACCTCAGTCAGTCTTCTTCCAAAGATTTTGGCTCACTGGGATCTCTGCTCAAGCGAGTGAAGCATCTGGCTCTGGAATGTCCCGGCTTCTTGCAATATGAGCATGTCTTCTTCAGCTTGCCATGCAGCTTCTTGGGTTGTTCAGAAATCTGTAGATCTCCAATGCTTTGTTGCACATTCTCGATGATATGATTCGCTTTCTGGTTCTGTAGCAAGTGAACCTTATTCCTAGGTATTAGAACAAACTCACTCTTGCTTGACAAGTCATAGAACTTTTCCAGACAATTTGGACAGCATACTGGGGATGATATTAGATGTAGAATTTGGGAATTTTGAGACTCTAAGGATTCATCTTGAAGCAAACTTTCCGATTCCAGTTTCTTCAACTGGGAGATCTGGGAATTCTCTAAACTATTTGAATCTTTCTTTGAAACTTCCAGTCTGGTTGAATCTTCACATTTCTCTGCATCCTCAATCTTTCCAATGTACTTATTAAGAATTTCTAGCTTCTCTTGATACTCCTGCTGCAACTTAGCCAACTCATTGGACTTCTTGTTAACTAAGATTGCCAAATTTTCCACTGTGGCAGAAACATCAGCTATCAGCATCTTTGCCTGGCTAAATGAGAGGCATCACATGGAGACATATGGTGTGGTGTACAGGTGTATGATACCTTGTTAACCAACTTCAACCTAATTTCTACAACGTTATTAAGAGAAAAAAAAAATTGATTAAAAAAAAACTTATACACCATATCCGATATATGTGACCCAAAGGTGATTTGATAATATAAATTTATCGATTGACAATCATAAAAGATTCTTGTAATAACGCCGAAGCGAATAGGCCCGAAGGCATTGAGTACGCCTGAAGCGATTTGAACTTGGTTTTACCCAAAGGTTGTTGACCCGAAGGACTCGAGGTACGTAGCGCAGCACCTACCACAATTAAGTGGGCCCCCGTTGTGTACCCGGGGGCAAAGACCAAAAAATGTTTAGGGGGAAACGGGTGGTATTTATATTGCGCTATCACATGACGAAGGGATGTGCATTATTGTTTCATCACAATTGGCTGAAAAACAAGGGGTATTAAAATCTACAGGAATTGGCTCATATGGATGAACGTCCAATGAAACATTTCTACTTTTGGATTTATTTTTGTTTTATGATAAAATCCCTAATCATTCAAAAGTCTCTGAAATTATGGCTCCACTAATTGGCCTTACCTGAGGAGTCCCTAATTAAGTCGAGGACGAAGTAAAACTGGAAAATTGTTTTTTTGTGATAATGGGAGTATGGAATTGATTAAAAAAGTTTCCTTTTTCCTTACATTAAACACTTGGACACAATTCTGAAACATACACGAAACAGTGGTAACTTAAATTGGGTACTGCACATAACAGAGATTGCATCCTCTTTACTAGAGCCACTTTTTTTCATTTTTTTTCGCTGTGATGGCGTTTGGCAGAAGCGCACTGTTCGTGCACTTTGCAATGTTTGTTACAATTGAAAGTGTCCGGTTCGATCCCTGCGGTCGAGGGCCAGAATGTTCGAGTAATCAACATTTCTCCCCTCAGCAATGAGTAGCACTATCACTGGAGGGAAGCAATTCAGCACAGTATGCTACCCGTGGTGGAGGCGAAGCGGATGGCACATTCGTTGGCTTTGGCAAAGGTTGTAGAGTGCCTAGTGAGGCGACTCCGATTGTTTTTGCTTAAGCTTTTACTTTTTTCACTGCAACTAGCCACACTTGAAATCTACGATGTCTTTATTCGTGCTTCATTCCTACTCTGATGCCAATTGAGTCTCTCCTTCTGTCGTTATTCATGCTACATATATTCCTATTCCGATGCCAATTAATTTTCTGCTTCATCTGCCATCTGACCGTCCCTCTCAGCTTTTTCTATCTTTATCTCTGCTCTCTTTTCCTTCTTCAATAAACTCACCAACGTCTTTCTCTCCCCATACAAAATCACCAACAGGCTCACAAAACATAACCCAGCACTCTCCACGAAATCAACAAACGTTCTCGACTGAATCTGTCCAAAAACCTTCTGTTGAATGCCAAATGTGGTGGCAACACTCAATAGTGGAAGCGCGAGGCGATTGACTATCGAGGCAAGATTAGTAGTGACATTGTTCTTCTTGTAAAAATCAACAAGAAATACGAAACAGTACACGATACGCAACATCATGTTGGCCATGTTGGCCACGATAAGCCCCGTCAAGCCCCACAGAAACTTTTCAACCAAAACATACAGAAGAGTCAAAACCGCCGCACTTGACACCGACATGAATACAGAAAAGGTACCAATCTGTTTCTGGGTGGAGGCGCTGCTGAAAAAGCCCTCGAGAATACCGTTGAACGCCAAAAATGGTAAGTAGAGCACATACTGAGGGAAATAGTCGAAAACCGAAGAGGCACTCCATTTTTCATTTCTACCCAAGAGAAGACGGAGAAGAAAACCTCCATTGGTGTATCCAGCTAAAACAAGGAGGAGTGACAAATTGGCGTAAAACACTAGAAGATTCTCCATGAGTTTATATGACGCAGAAACATCAGCGTCTTTCTTGGAGAATATACGAGTGAATGTCATTCTCAACAGTTCCTCGATAGGCTGGAAAAGGAGTCTGGCCACAATGGATCCGTAGTTCTCGATCACAGAGTACACCCCTTGTTCGGCCACATCAAACAAGTAGCTCACCACAAGATGATCACCTTCCGTGAGCAAATGCTTGAATATCATCTGGACAAAGAGTGATTTCCACAAGGAAAAAGTCGCTGGTTCCAACCAGTACAGATTGTCCTTTTCCTCAACTCTCTCTGCTCTAGCCACTTTATAGGACGCCAGAACCCAATATCCAATCAAAGTTGCGGCGGAATACACTAGCTGGCCCAAGGCAAACGACGCCACAGCCAAGCCATCAAATTCTCTTCCAGAACAATAGCGTTTGCTTGCTAGAACGGCTGCAAGGGTACTAAAACACCGCATGAAAACTGCCGAGCTCTCAATTTTAGAACGAACCTTGAAATTCAACAGATACTGGTTCAATGCAAACAAAGGCTCAGCTATCAATTCCAAAAAGATCAGAAACACAGACAACGCGATTGAAATGCCACTAAACGGCAACGGAGCAATGGTTTCTGCATACATAGCAGAAGACTTTTGGAGCAAAAACGTCGTCAAACCCACGGGAACCCCCAAAACAAGCGGCACATAGGCAAAGTTGGTGATGATCTGACGAGCTTTAGCTGGCTGGGCTGCCACTCGTTGAATGGCATTTCGCTCGGCCTCTCTCGAGAAAAAAAGCACACTTTCCACTAGAAACTCCAAGTATGACGCGATTCCAAACACCTCGGGCGAGATATTTCTCACCAACACTTGGTTGGACCCAAACGTGAATGCTTTGGTGAGTACCTGTGAGAGTATGAGAAATGATACTCCCGCCGCAGCAGACATATTAATGAATAACTATGGGACACTTACTTATTCAAAAATGAATTCAATGCTATGATAAGTCTAGCAATTATATATACTTTATCAGTAAATGATCAATAGAATTTGTATGTCAACTTCTACTGTTATTCAATATCCTGTACATAACCGTGAAACCAACAACACTAAGTTCACTTGTGGAGTTGAAAAGGACGTGTATGACCCAAATAAATGGAAACTGCGAGCATCCACTCCACCTTTTCTCTCCACTTACTACTAGGCCATTCACAATCAAGACAAAGGTCAGCTTGTTGACTACAAAATCTGTGCGTATTGATAAAACTACATCATCAGTGCTTCCAAATTCTGGCCCCATTTCGCTGCCAATCTGACCATATTTGCTACAATCTGAACGCTTTCTGCTCAGCGTAAAAAACGTTGCACCAGATCAACATCTCCAACTACTGTCATACGCCCTGGCCCTTACCGCCCAAATATGAGTTACCTCCCCATTGGAAAAGATACCGGAGACCACAATGTCCAGGGAAATCCCGACATGGAACTACGTGAACAGGACAGATGGCTTCCTATAGCGAATGTTGCCAGACTCATGAAAAACACTCTTCCCACTAGCGCCAAAGTATCGAAAGATGCCAAAGAATGCATGCAAGAGTGTGTCAGTGAGTTCATTTCGTTTATTACCAGTGAGGCAAGCGACAGATGTCTCCGGGAGAAGAGAAAAACCATCAATGGTGAGGATATTTTGTATTCGATGCATGATTTGGGGTTTGAGAACTATGCCGAGGTGCTCAAAATCTATTTGGCCAAGTATAGAGAACAGCAGGCACTCAAGCAGGAGCGCGGTGAGACCAGAAGCTCAAAGAAACTGGCCAAAAAACCGAGAAATGCCTCCCCCACCGATCTCCACGATCTGAACCCAGAGTTGGACGACGACTACATAAAGGGCGAAGAGCTCACAGAAGACCACGTGGGAAACGCACAGCAGCTTGACCAGCTAGCGTATTCGGCGTCTCCTCAAGGCAAAGATGTGCACTCGCCAGACTATTTCCACCAGTATGAATCCAACGAGTCTGAGGGAAACCCGCAAATGGCCAATCTGGTGGATGAGCAGCACATGAAGCACGGTCTAGATGTACATGTGGACAACTTGGACGTTGACGGAAGATACGGAGACTTTCTCCACGAGGACAATGATGATTTGAAGAACGGAAAAAAGGAACACATGAACGATTTGGAGAAGCTCGGTAGTGACGACGCGGACATTGACAACTTGACCACCGGAATCACCAACAGAAGCTACTACTAGGCTCTCCATTGAAGTTGACGAAGATCTCCTGTTGTAAATGCTGAGGTCAGTCACCCACGTCTTTTCGCTACACTCAAAAAGTTCCCCGGCATTCAAAATCCATAATAAATATTCATTTCGAGAGTTGTGTTATATTAATGCTCATATTTTTTCCCTGCAAATGGGACACGATACCAGGTAGTCTAACCACAGCTGAATACATTCAAAATGAAACGTGTGGCCACATCCCGGCACCACTCGGATATCCTGCCAAGTGGTGAGTTCGTCGTAGCAGATAATGCAAGTTTCAGCCAGCGAAACGCCCGACTTGCGGAGTTTTTGAAGCGAAAACTCCCGTTTTCGGAAATCCACGTAGATGCGAGTCTTCAACACTGCAATCTTCAAACTGTTATAGGCAGCGGG
>Ga0160505_100158_pt1 | contig 50973 bp, 28 predicted proteins | sample DIDeMG_FD_108225 | JGI IMG/M metagenome (GOLD analysis project Ga0160505, IMG submission 108225) | Enriched chicken feces microbial communities from UW Madison campus, WI, USA - DID2874_E49_Stillage MG | ecosystem: Host-associated > Birds > Digestive system > Large intestine > Fecal ... | reverse complement strand
TGCCGATGTTGAGGATCAGCTCAAGGAGTGCAACTTGAACTTAAGTTTGGTTCGCGGACACAACGAAACGTTAGAATCAGACAAGCAACAATTGAGGGAAGAGCTTGAGGTGGTTCGTCTGAAGTGGGACACAAGTGATGGCCAATACAAGACTGCTCGGACAGATAACTTGGTAATTGTGCAAGAGAATGAGACATTGAAGAATGTCAATCAAGAGCTCAAGAAGAAGGTTGGAGAGTTGGAAGAGAAGCTTTATTCCAATGAACAGCTCAAATATTTGGAGGATAACATCAGTAAGCTTAATGGCGAGGTGGACAAGTTGAAGCAAGAAATCTTCGACCATGAATCACGCGAGCAGACACTTGCTAAGCAAGTGAAGGGTCTTGAGTATGACAATAACATCAAAAATACGCAAATGAAGCGGTACAATGACGAAAACTTCAACTACCAGAATATGATTGGTCAGTACAAGAGCAAGGTGGAGTTTCTTCATCAAGAGAACAGTGAGAAGGACTTGAAGATCAAGGCTCAGGAGCGGGAACTTTCGGAAATTCGAGAGAAGCTTCTCGTATTTGAGAAGGATTCGCTCACTACGCATTTCTAGAAGCAGTTGCATCATTCCTATGTGGTGAGGTCATACAGAGAAAGAAACAAGTAATTTCGAGCGGACTAGTATAGCGAACGTGGGGCGCGAGGCTAAATTTTGCACCCACGTGAAACAAAGGCTTCTCTTGATTTCACAAGCATAATAGGGCCGCACTGATTATCTTGAGAGAAATAATAAAACCGGCGCCGGGAAGGTCGATTTTTGGTTACGATGACAGGTGTGTCAAATGCCACGTCTGCGAATGCATGAATCAATTTACTACAGTAGTCTAACACAATTGGGAAGTAGTCACACGTGCTTGATGATATGATATCAGTTCCATTTTGCCGTGTGCCGTACGTAAGCAGTATAGAAAAACTTTCATAATTACTACTAATCAGATGTCGTGTAATAACCGAAAAACGTGGTCGCACGATGGATACCGCATCCAAGCGACCATACTGCAGATAACCTAATCTCAACCGTGCGGCGTGCATGAAAAGTTGATATTTTCGATCTTTTGCACCCACGTGGGGACTAAGAGCCCAGGCACTAAATGGATACTATGGGTAAACGGTCACACTACCATAGAAATGCCCAGAGTTCCAAGACTTTTACTCAAGAAATGTTCTGCTTGTGAAGGTGTCAAAATCGTCAGACAAGACACTAATGGCCGTTTTGACAGCACACGTCAATGTTGCTAGTTTTAAGACCAAATTAAACCGTCTTAACATCCACATCTAAAATCCATGGCTTACCTACCCACGTTGGGTGGAGTTACGGAACTAATAGCATATATGTAGGCCGGCAACCCGTTAATAGCCCACGCGGACATGGGCGGGCTTTCCGTTTCTGTTCCTTCCCTCGGGCATGCAGATTCGCAACTGGCACCAGTTAAATTACTTAATTAATCGCTATACCGTCCGGGGTATATAAGACGTCAAGTCCCGAAATTTTAGGGAGGTCAGTTTTTTCTATCACTCACAACATTAATGTCGGAAATTCAAACTGCTCACGAGGTTTCCACTGCTGGTGGTAAGACCGCCTTCAAGGACTACATTGGAAAGTTTGCTCATATTGAAGATCCATTGGAGAGAAGAAGATTGGCATTGGAAGAAATCGACAATGCTGGTTTCGGATGGACTCAAGCAAAGATGATTTTGATCGCTGGTGTTGGTTTCATGACTGACTCTTACGATATTTTCGCTATTAACTTGGGTGTCTCTATGTTGGGCCATGTCTACTGGAAGGGCTCCATTCCAGACTCAACCACTACTTTGATCAAGGTTTCCACTTCTGTTGGTACCGTTATTGGTCAGATTTCCTTCGGTTTCCTTGCCGACCACATCGGTAGAAAGAAGATTTACGGTACCGAATTGATTGTCATGATTTGTGCTACTATCTTGCAGTGTTGCTTGGGTGAATCTCCAGCTGTTAACTTCGTTGCCATTTACGCCTGTTTGAGAATTGTTATGGGTATTGGTATCGGTGGTGACTACCCATTGTCTTCTATTATTTCCTCTGAGTTTTCCACCACCAAGTGGAGAGGTGCTATCATGGCTGCTGTGTTCTCTAACCAGGGTTTGGGTCAGTTGATGGCTGGTCTTGTTGCTTTGGTGTGTGTCGCTGCCTACAAGGACGACTTGATCTTTGCCAACTCTGCCAAGGAGTGTGTTGGCCGTTGTATCAAGGCCAATGACCAGATGTGGAGAATCTTGGTTGGTTTCGGCTGTGTTCCAGGTTGTATTGCTTTGTACTACAGATTGACTATCGCTGAGTCTCCTCGTTACGCTTTGGATATCACTGAGCACGACAACTTGGAGAAGGTCGCTGATGCTGAGGCTGCTTTGGATGCTGTTGCCCACGACATCGCTCCACCAAAGGCTTCTTTCAAGGACTTCTGGAGACACTTCGGCCAGTGGAAGTACGGTAAGATCTTGCTTGGTACTGCTGGTTCCTGGTTCACCTTGGATGTTGCTTACTACGGTTTGGGTTTGAACTCTGCTGTCATCTTGAAGACTATTGGTTACGCATCTTCCAAGAACGTCTACAAGGGTTTGTACAACACCGCTGTCGGTAACTTGATTTTGATTTGTGCCGGTTCCTTGCCAGGTTACTGGGTTTCTGCTGCCACCATCGACACTGTCGGTAGAAAGCCAATCCAATTGGGAGGTTTCATTATCTTGACTGTCTTGTTCTGTATTCTTGGTTTCGCTTACCACAAGATCTCTGATCACGGTAAGTTGGCTCTTTACGTTCTTGCCCAGTTCTTCCAGAACTTCGGTCCTAACACCACCACCTTCATCATTCCAGGTGAGGTTTTCCCAACCAGATACAGATCGACTGCTCACGGTATCTCCGCTGCCTCCGGTAAGGTTGGTGCCATTATTGCCCAGACCTGTATTGGTACTTTGATTAACCACGGTTGTTCTAAGAAGGACAACTGTTTCTTGCCACACGTCATGGAGATCTTCGCCTTGTTCATGTTGCTTGGTGTCTTCACCACCTTGTTGGTTCCAGAGACCAAGAGAAAGACTTTGGAGGAGATCTGTGAACTTTACCATGATGAGGTGGATGTCACCAAGTTGGGCACTGACAGATACGCTACACAACAGGCTGAGTCTTACGACTCGGAGTTGAAAAATTAAGTGGTGGTCATAGAATTCAATTCTTTATTTAGCATGTTTAATAATTCAAATAATCGTTCTTAATGGGATGTTATAAAGGTATCGATTGTGAGTTCCGGTGATAAAAATTAGAGCGTTCCAATTAAATTGATTGATGTCGTTGCAAGTAAAATTTCTATTAGGCAATAGAGAAGAGTGCCCCTGTTCCAGGTTTGGTTGAATGTACGTCTTTAGACAATTAAACCTCATTGTGTTCAATTGAGCCGGAGTATTTGAGACCCTTTCTATTGATGCTAGATAGGTAAGCAGATAATGATTGTACTTTCTTTACAAGTCCATATCATTTGTCTCGTTAAAAGTAGAGTAGGACAATTCTTTAATTCAAAATTGGAATGGAGGTTAATGCCTATGAGTATGAAATAGAAGCAAACTCAGATAAAAAGCATTTTCTCTCTACATACTCATCACTTGTTTATTTCCAATTGTTGATAGATTAGTGAAAGTGACGCAATTTAAAGAAACAGATGAATTGGAGGCTCTTCTCATTGAGCGTTTGGCTGTAAAACATTCTTTTACCACTTTCACCTCAATAAAGTGCCACGGAACGATAAGACAAAAGATGAAATGTTTGAAGTGACCAAATTAAGAGATAGCGAGATCCTGAATTGCTATTACAATCCCGTCCACTCTTGCTGAACTTTCTAGGATTCACCTTCTACCACGGAAAAACTCAATCATTTCACATCCAAAATCACCATAAAAAAACTATGAGAAAGGGCCTCCACATCCAAAGTCATGATAACAGCATCATGAGAAAGGGTCTAGAGATGCTAAACATTATAGAATCCCATATCATGGAAATCGTCATAAACAACTATAAAGATTATGGACTAAATCACACATCGATTACCTCCCACCAGCAATATCATGCCAGCGATGCTACTCACCGCTCTTTTCGTGTCATCCGGCGAGAGACAAGTCATTTCCGAGATAAGTTATGTTTGTATTGAGTCTTGTACTTACTCACCCACTCCAAAACCAATTCTCGGTAGCAATTCGATACTATACAGATTCCTCCACTCAAAAGCATATCCATCTATTTAACTGTCAAGCGCTTCTCAGTTATTTCTTTCCTCCCTCATGTTAATCAAACAAATCCCAATTAGATCCTCTAAAGCTTCACTGGTATAGGCGTGCGGCTCACCATGACTCAATTAATCATTAATGACTAGGAACCCAGCCATACGAAATCAAAAATTAACGCTATTACTTCCAAACGAAATCCTCTAAATTTCATGCAACTCTTTAATCATCAAACTTTTTAATCATCAAAATAGACCTTTAAGCTTCCCAAATCTGCCATTTCATCCTCAACAAAATCTCAGTTTCTTAACCACCTTATCTCATCGCGCTCCTACAGTATAGTGACGTCTTACCATATCTGGAGAAAAGATCCACGTGGTGACAAATATTGCCATATTCATCCATTCCACGACCAATTTCAGACCATCTACCGACTTCCAGAATCCTTTCCTTTGCCAATTTTTAGCCAATACCTCTTTCTCCCCACATCATCTTTCTCCAAATCTCTCCAGGTGTTCAATCATCACCAACTTCAAATCTCCTGCACCCACCACCAACCACCATGACTTCTTTCTCTAAAGACTGGCTAACCGTGGCTGTGCTTGTGGTAGCCTTTTTCGGGTACTTCGAACGGACTCAACCTTTCTACCGCCAGTTCAAACTCTCGGACTCGCGTCTCCAACACCTGTTTGCTCATGAGGAACGTGTCACTGATCTCCAGCTCTACTTCCTCTGTACTGTGATCCCTATGGGGATTGTGGCGGGCGTTTACACAGCAAAAAGGAAATTAGCGCTTCTGCTGAAGTCCGTACATGCCACAATGGTTGGGTTGTGGATTTCATTGACTGTAGCAGCCGTTTTCACTGACATTTTAAAGGATTGGATTGGAAATCCTAGGCCAGACTTCTTGGAGCGGTGTGGAGCCAAACCAGGCACAGCCAGCGACGTTTATGTGGATGTGGCGGTGTGCAATGCTCCTCTTGGGCTCAATCGATTGGCGGATGGCATGAAGCTGACACCCTCGGGTCATTCTTCCATGATCTTTGCACTGATGTTCTACTTATACTTGTGGCTTGGAGAACATGGTGCAATTCTGCGGGTCAATAGGTGGATTTGGCAGTTTTTGCGTGTTGGGCCACTTCTTTTGGGATGCTACGTTGCATTTTCTCGAACTCAGGACTATAGACATCATTTTTTCGATGTTTGTCTTGGTCTGTCAATTGGTATAGCTGTTGGGTGGCTTCTGTACAAGAAGTACCATGCTGAAATTGAGGTGTAACTGAGAGAAGATAAAGTGAATGATGAACAGATTATCAAGGAAAAATACGAGAGAAGTCGAAGAACAGAGCAGAAGGAACGAATGAAAAGAATTAACGAAGAGAAGCAGTATAGAGATAGAATATGAATTAATCAATCGATAGCTTAAGTGTTAAACCAACGTGTTTTTACAATGAGTAGCTAATTTGTATACCTTCTATTAACTTAATCGTCCGTTGAGGACCCCAATTAATGCAAAACTCTATCCCATAAAGCAAATGATAAGAAAAAATAAAGAGCGTGGAAGTAAATGTTTGTCAAACGAGTTGAGCGTTGACATGGTCGTGAGTCATCACATTAATTTGTTAAGTTTGCTCTCGCCACTTAGAACTTCAATTCCTTTGGCTGTTCCCAAGTGTTCTCCTGGTTGGTGAAGTGGCCGTAAGAGGCAGTCTTGAAGTAGATTGGTCTAGCCAAGTCCAACTCCTTGACAATCACACCTGGTCTCAAGTCGAAGTTGTTGTTGACAATCTCAACCAACTGCTCGGAGGTGTACTTGGAGGTACCGTAGGTGTCAACGTGGATGGACAATGGCTCAGCAACACCAATGGCGTAGGAGAACTGCACCAAAGCTCTTCTGGCCAAACCAGCGTGGACAATAGACTTGGCAACCCATCTGGCAGCGTAAGCAGCAGATCTGTCGACCTTGGAGAAATCCTTACCAGAGAAAGCACCTCCTCCGTGAGCACCCCATCCACCGTAGGTGTCAACAATAATCTTTCTACCGGTCAAACCGGCGTCACCCTGTGGACCACCAATGACAAATCTTCCAGATGGCTGGATGTGGTAGACAGTTTTGTCGTCCAACAAGTTGGCTGGAATGGTTCTCTTGACGATCTTCTCCAAGATCTCCTTTCTCAAGTCCTCGGTGGAGATCTCGTCAGCGTGCTGGGTGGAGATGACAACAGTGTCAACTCTCAAAGGCTTGACGGCTCCGTCAGCCTCCTTCTCGTATTCGACAGTGACCTGGGTCTTGGTGTCTGGTCTCAACCAGCCCAACTCACCGGATCTTCTGGCGTCAGACAAAGCCTTGTTCAACTTGTGCGACAACAAGATGGTCAAAGGCAACTTCTCCTCGGTCTCGTCGGTAGCGTAACCGAACATGATACCCTGATCACCGGCACCCAACTCCTCCAAAGCCTTCTCGTAGTGCAAACCCTGGGCAATATCTGGAGACTGCTGCTCAATGGCGACCAAAACGTTACAGGTCTGGTAGTCGAAACCCTTCTCAGAGTGGTCGTAACCAATGTGCTTGATGGTGTCTCTGACAATCTTCTGGAAGTCCAACTGGGCCTTGGTGGTGATCTCACCGAAAACCATGATCATACCAGTCTTGGCTGCGGTTTCACAGGCAACCTTAGACAATGGGTCAACTGCCAAACAAGCGTCCAAAATGGCGTCGGAGACCTGGTCACAGATCTTGTCTGGGTGGCCCTCGCCGACGGATTCAGATGTGAAAAAGAAAGTTTCTGGCATTTGGAAGAGGACTTGTGTTGGTGGTAACTGGATGGAAAACTTTTGGCGGAAACTGTGGATCTTTTATACACCGCGAAAAAAAATTTTGATGGAGGTTGTGCATCAGGCTCGCAAGGGCACGTGACTTGAATGAGTCGAACACAACGGTTTAAATAAAGAGAACCCTGTGATGTATTTTTTCTTGGTTAGGCTTGTGACTGCGGTACGTGTTTGCAGTCAATGGCGTTAAAAAGCGAATGTTCTGTTTTTTGTTTTGCAGTACTTGTATCCTTTTTCCTTTGATGCTTCTCAGAACGGATAACCCACGGGGCCTTTTCATGTGAAAATCGTGCAGGTGTAGCTAAACGAGATTATGCGAGTAAACGAGTGACAGATAGGGTTTCAAGAGCTGGAGAAGGCGAGAATAAAAAAAACAATTGGGTAGAATTTCGTAGAGAGGCGGGACTTAGGGTGGAGAAAAAGCAAGTAGTCGAGCGTTGGAGAGTGACATATGAGGGGATAGCCAACATTTATATACGACGGTGGCACCAAGTTGCAAGAAGTCAATGTCGCGATTTAAAATGATGATGAGATACGCAGTCAATGTCGCGATTTAGTGAAGATAGGCATACACAGTCAATGTCGCTGAAGAAAGGAATACACAGTCAATGTCGCAGATGAGACGTTGGTGCCGGCCCGGAAATATGTCTCACATGTCGCACCTGCATGTCGCGATCTAATCTTCCCTCTGACTAAATGTCTCCTGTCGAAATGTCTCCTGCCAACTATGCAAGTCGCGATGCTCCAACCGCGTATAGTAAATAACGCGTACCAACTTCTCCAACTACCAGCTACTCCAATTGTTCCTCATCAATGGCTGATTTAGATTTGTCTATCCTTGACCGTGTCAAGAAAAGATTGTACGGCCTGGACACACAAGTGATTCCCAACTTCCAAGATTCGCTTCTATTTGGAAGCACCCAGGTAATAGGAGAGAAACATGAGGCAGAGACACAATTGGTCGAAAATCAAGAAGAAAATGCTCCAAATACCGAATTGAATACCCAAAATGGTACACAATTGACGGTATTGTCTACTCAAATTCCAGAAACGTCCACTCAGAGAGTCATCAGACTTCCACAACTAGCTTTGAACGAAGAAGATTTCGCCACTCCTCAGACTCAAGTAACCGCTCCACCTTTCATTCCAGGGCCCGAAGACGTTCCTGTGGAGCTCACAAGAGAAGAGAAACTTGCACGGCTCGTGGAGCTCAAACGCCGGGAGCGTATTCGCGAAGAGCAGCAGCTCCAGGCAGATATTTCACATACTACATTGACAGACGAAGAAAACGACTTGGACGATGCAGCAGATACCACGCGAGACTCTTCCGTGCAGAAAAATGCAACTACTAAGAAAGAGCTCGAAGAGATCGATCGTAAACTCAATGAAGAGAAGAGAAATCGCACTATCCAGCCGATTTTCCAGAAGAGCGAGACAAATCCCGTTAAACAATTATTGGCTGCGTTTGACTCGGATAGTGAGGGGGAAAATGCTCCCAGCAGCGAGCAGGTATTGAAGCTGAGCCCTACAACCTCTCCAATCAAGGTCGGTGCTACAAAAGGCGACATAGAATTGGACTCCGATTCAGATTTCGATACAACCAATGTTCTCGATTTGATCGCCAAGCCTCAGCTGCCCATTGCTAAGAATAGAAAGAATCCCATTGATGAATACGCCCAGAGGCTCAAAAAGAGAATGCTTTCGTCTCCGACGCGATCAGACGAAGGCGTCATAACTCTTGATGATTCTGGAGATGAAACTGCTGCTGAAGCGACTCCAAGTGATATTCCACAATTAACAAAGGAACAACAGTTTGTTCTCAAGCAACGGTACTCGAGGAAAAAGTTCGAGAGAATCAAAAGCAACATTGCATACTCAAAGTTTCATCAACCAAGAGGACGCGAAAAGAGCTTGAAGCTTTTCAATGAGCTCAGAGCAGCAAACGTTAAACAGTTGAATGAGTTGAAGGAAAGTAACCCTGACGCTGAGCTCTTGGAAGAAATCGAGAAAGAAGAAGAGGAAATGGGGAACTTGTTGGAACGTGAGATGGAGAGAGTGAGAAGAATCCGGAAGAAGGAAAAACTTCAGGAGAAAGCGAAGTTGCGATTGATCAATGGCGGCGATAATGATGAAGATGATGCCGACTACAACAGTAACGAAGGCAACGAAGATGTTCCTGACAGTGAAGTTGATTCCAATTCGGGAGAATCTGAGTTTAGCGACGAGAATGAGCTGGATGACGAGGAGACTGAAACAGTGTCTAGACCAAAACGAGTTGTTCTTTCTGATGATGAGGAAGACGCACCAACAGCCACCAATTCAAGTTTCACGGAACCAGCAACAAAACGCCATGATGACAGTTACATGTTTGGAGGAACAAGTGATGAGGTCGAGGTTCCAGATGACGAAATGGAAGTCAGGGCTGGAGGTCATGACGACACTTCTGCAAGCACCATGGACCTCGAAGTGGAACACAGAGAGTCTAATCAATATGAGTTGTTTCTGAATCTAGCCCCCAGAAAAGCACAAGATGTTTCTTTTACAGAATCTACCATCGACGAATCCTTCCATGTACCTGAGTTGCCTTCTTTCCAGGATATCACTGAAACGCAGGAAACAAATGCTGATAATTTGCCAACTCAAGCAGATGCTCAAAGTTACCCTGCCACGCAGATCATTCCTTCTGCCACTCTAGCAGTCTCTCCTGCTACCCAGATCATTCCCTCAGCTACACATACCAGCAAAACGCTTACTGATAAAACCCAGGAAGATGTTTATTCTGATGATGAAGAACAAGACTTGCCTGCAGCAGTCAATAGAGGGCGTCGACACATCAGCAAGAACGTCCTTCATTCAGTCCAGGAAGAAGACGAAGACGATGAAGCAGACAATGAGAAAGAACAAGAACTACTCAAGGAGAAGCTTGCTCTTTTCGAAGCTAAAATCAGAAGAAAGGAGCTTAAGGCACGTCGGTTGAGAAAAGAAATGGAACGCAGGGGAATTAAGAATATTGTTGAAGGAGAAGCAGAGGAGTCTGAAGACGAGTGGAAGGGAATTGGTGGAGCAGAAAACGAGGAGAGTGACCAAGCAAACTCCGAAGACGAAAGAATGATTGATAACGACTTTAATATTGACCTCAACGATGAAGAAGTGAGAAAGAAGTTCATGGAGCAATATCAAATCAAGGATAGAAAAGAATTGGAGAAGTTAATTGATGATATCAAAAACCACAAGCTTACTAAGCGTGCTCGTGCCAATAGGTTTGATATCGAGCTTAGCGACGAGGAAGACGAGCTCTTGATGGCATACCGCCGTCAAAAGTTGCAAGAGCAGAAGCAAAGACTTTTGGCCAACCTGAAACTTATGAAGTTGGCTCTGAATGTAAAATCTAGAGCCTTCTTTGAGTCCATGGAAGAGGAGTCAAATATCATCACTTTAGACAATGAGCTGGGCGAAGAAGACTCTGCTAGCGAGAGCGAGCCTAAGCCGAGCGAAAACAACAGTCAGGGAACAGATGCAGATGAAGTCGAAGCTGCACCTATCAAAAAGGTCATTCGTATCCATGAAGCATTTGTCCAGAGACAATTATCGTTCCTCTCGAAAACAGATGACGATGACTACCTTGAAATTCAGCGTATGTCCAATGCTCAGCACGGAATTGCATCTGATGATGATATAGATGACTTGGCTACTCTCAAGAGTCGGAGTTTGAGCAATTTGTACACCAGAAATCCGACTCCAGAGGTTGTTGACCTGGACACACTTTCCAACAAGAGGACACACGATGAAATCCAGACCGACAACGATGAGGACGACGACGATGACGATGATGGTTTTTCTCACGTCTTCAAAAGGCCATCGATGGTGGCTTCATTCAGGTCCTTCCAAGAGAAGCAGGGAGTCCAAGTTTCTACGAAATCCTTCAGCGGAGTCACCGTCAACAAACAGTATAAGGTTGCCTCTGGCTCAAAGGCATCGATTACCTACATGTCAAAGTCAAACAAACAGAAGGGCATTCCAAGTTCGAAGTACGAAAGTTCGAAAGCTAAGGAGATCGAAGAAAGCATTGGTAGAGCCCACCGTGAAAGTTCCAGCTCTCTCTATAAAGCAGGTGGTACGTTCAGTTAAGGTGAATGTAATTGCATAATTAATAAAATGAAAAGTATTAAAATGAAAGGTTATGTATTATTGATGCACAGTGTATATCGTATGACGTCGTAAATATGTATAGAATGATATCCGTTGGTACCAACTGAGTCATCGACCAGTTAGTTGAACAACGATTCATTGAGAGCTTCTCGAAGCTTCGATTGGTTCATGGTCCGGACAGTAGGTCTCTTGAAAATGGAAAATTCTCCATGATTTAGGACCTTCGTGTTTCCGGGTCCGATCGTCAATGAGGAATGGCTCCCATTTTGAAGATTTCTATCAGGCGGAGGAAGGCGTTTGCTCTGAATATCGTTGCGAATTTCAATAGGGTCTCTGATTCCCTTTTTGAGTTTCTTAATCTTCTCAGGAGGAGAAAAATGTACCGATTTGGTGGTCTTCTCTGCCATCTTGCCCCTTTCGGTCGTGTCCACGGACTTTGCAACAAGACTCATGAGTCCAGACGCAAACGACTTGCTCATAAGGTCAATACTTCCACGTCGAGGAGGAGCACGTTCAGCAGGTTCTGTGGAGTGTTTGTTGAAGCCACTAGGAGAGCCCATTGGCGAATTCAAAAGATTGAAAATGGTGAATGTCGACTTCCTTCTCGGTGTGAGTGGCTTGAGCTTCGTTGGAGATTCTGGAATGTCCACCGGCTGTGTCAGTGGTTGCACCTCTTGTAGCAAACGTTGGGAGTGTTCTTTAAAATGTGACATGGCCGGAAGAATATCCATGTCCATGTTGGATTTGCTCGAACTGGAGTATATAGTCTCCACTGTAGGCTGATTGATGGTCTCCTTTGCGTGAGACGTCAACATTATTGCAGGGTTGTGGAACTTCGGTGGTGGAGGTTGCTGGGTAGGTATTTTCACTCCAGAGAAGACCGAATCATGAGATCGAGATTTCTGAAGGGGTGCTGGAAATGCCGTGCGTAGGTCCACACGAGATTGACGAAGATACTTATGGAAATTTTCAAGTTCTTCGGATGACGACGGTGAAACGTCCGAAAGATTGAAGTCATATTCTTCCAAGTCGTCTAGGTTCACATAATTCATATTGACCGGACTCATGGCTCCAAATGTAAACAGTCTTTCTTGAATCTTGGGCGAAGTTTGGTTTTCGAATGTGTCTTCAAGATTGTTGAAATCCTCATGGTCTATGAACGTTTCATGATGTATTTTGGAAGTATCTTCGCCAATTGACGTATCGGAGGAGTCAATTGTTTTGTTCTCCATAATACTCGAAAAGTTTGTCTCATGGGAACTTCTCAGGAAGTCTCGGTTCGGGTTTTCTTGCAAAGGATTGAGCGTATACGCTGCTGAGAGTCTGTAGCGAGACTTCTGTTTGGTGACCTTTGCATTTCGACACCGAATAGGTTTTAATTCCAAATTGGAGATCGAAAGGGCGTTCTTCAATTTCTTATCCTCAACCACAAGAGGGGCCTCCGTAAGAGGTTGATCACTCAAATGGCGGACATTTTGATGCCCAAACGAAGTTAAAAGATATGAGTATTCTTTATTCAAGTTACTCAAGCTTGTTTCGTTGGTATAGAGCTGATTGAGATGAAGATTGGAGTCCAAAAAAAAGGATTTCTCGTGGAGTTTTTCAAATTCGTTAAGGCAGATATTATTCTTGTTGATTAGTTCTGTCATGGTATCGATTTCCGAGTCTGCTGCAGCAATAGACCCATTTACTTCGAGGATCAGACCAATAAGGTCGTTGGACTCACATATAGACGACACGATGCGGTCAGATTTGGTGCTAAGGCTGTCCACCATTGCGAGAAGCGTATCTAGCTTGGACATGGTGAAAAGTGTGAAAAATAATGGTCTTGTCTCAGGCTGTTATGAGTGAATGAAAAGTATCTGTTTGACTGGAGAATGGACCAAATAAGTGGCAGCAGATATCAAGGTGAAGTCTTCAAGTTTTCCAGATAAGCATGTGGACGCTACTTGAAGGACCACACTATCTCTTTCTGGTCATCTCCATAGTCCCACTGTTTGTTTACATCTGCCTGCATTATTTTAGGATGACTTCCCAATCGGTGAGGCTTTAGGTATAATGTGGAGGACTGCATTAGTCTGGAAAAACAAGATCCGACCAAAAACAGGAAGATTTGCGGATTAGTTAAATTTTTATTGTGATATTGAACTTTGCCGTTCGGAAAATTTCTTTCTTGCATCCTGAGATCTCTAATGTTGCCTATTTTCGTATGGTTGTAGATGTTTACCTAATTGTTTAAACTTTTCGGCGAGGATAGTGTATGCATGATTGTTCTCTAAAGAGGTTCTGCAATAATGAGGGATTGTGAGAACTATGGGTATTTAATGTATTACTTTTTTCTGTAAGTTTAGGGAGTTGTAGTCTATCTATTTACTTGTTGTGTTTTTTTGTGATTGTTTATATTGGATTCTTTGTTTGACATATTTTCTTCAGTTTAGCATTTTTTATGTTTATTCACAAATATCATCTGACTTCTTTTCCACGTAACAAGGAACATGCAATTTTGAAATTACATGGTATATGAGAACTATGATAAAGATCCGATCTCTTTTTGGTTATCTCTTTTTAGGCTTGAAGCTTTTGAAGCACATCTCAATTTTAGAGAAGAGGAAAAGAAAGCATGAGAGACAGAGGTCTTGGAGACACCACCAAATTCATTGTGTTAACTTAGAAATCAAAAGAAGTTTTGCCCAGCAGAGTTTTCAAGCAATGGTGTAGTACTAGATATTCTAAACTTGAGCTTTGCGGCAGCAATTACTTATGCATCAGCATAGCATTCAATTTTGTGACAGTGCCTGAGAAAATCAATCATATCCAGACCAGAGTATATATTACTTGGCAACCATCCACTATACCAATCTTGGAGTTTCAATTCAAGTATCAGTAAATTTAAGCAACGTAATAGAATAGCTAGGCAAAAAAGCACAAAAGTTTCATACAAATTCAATCACTGTGGATCAAATTCTTACTTCTCATCTTCAACAATACCTTCTTGTTGAGCCATGCTTCTGAAGTAACAATAAGTACCGCATAATTACCTTCTGTAAGATGAAAATTCTTACAAATCAAATCCAATTGACACAAATATCATTTTTTCCTCAATCCCACTTTCTATACTGGTACTCCCATGTATTTAACCTGACAGACTTGCGCAGCCCATACGCGAGGGTCGCATGAGACATAACTAAATCCACCACCTCTTTATAAATTAATTTACGAATTGTTTTTCTTTGATTCAAAACATTAATGACTATTCAAATCAGATCTTTTATCCCTTCTTCAACTCAAATTCATTTTCCTATAGCCGTAAGTCTTCTGCAAAGATCAGAACAAAGTCAAAGTATGTTATGCTGGATCATGAAGAACGAAGCTCATATGCATTTTGAAACAGAAATTGGTCTATATGCAAAGAAAAGTCAATCAAATTATGCAACCCCGAAGTCATTCTTTTCCCTTTTAAGCAGATTTGGCTGCAAAATACCTTCGTATCTGCACCTTCATCATCTTACTGTCAACTACTTGCAGAAATCGGTCACGAGGCCGACCACAAACTTGCATAACATTCTTTCCCTCCATCGAATATAAAAGAAACCCCTGTCCCATAATTTTTCTCACTTTTTCAGATTATTTTTCACTTCCCCCAGCTCTTACCTAGGTACACCTCGTAATAGCTCTCAATCTTCCCCCAAGAACCCCCAAATTTTTCCAGAATTGCTTCAAGACCTAGTCGAACCTACTTCGATCCTCTGAATTTTACTTTTAGATTCATTACGCCGCCTCAATACCCAATGTTCTCTCACTCTGTCGGTACAGCCTACGCCCCTCTCTTATCGGCTTCCTCGATGGGAATGGGACCTCTGCCAGCTTCCAAGGGCAGAAGACGCCAAGCCAAAGCTCTCTTAAAATCTTTTTTCCACCGGAAGGACTCTGGCTGTAGGTATGAACAGCCCGCCTTTTGTGGCACGGGTGATACATCCTCTCCTCATCGTAGAGTGAGAGACAGAATTCGTACTGCTTTTCAAAGTTGGTTTCCTCCCAAAAAGTGCCGCTTGAATTCCTTGAACCCGTCTTCTACTAGTAGGCTCTTAGAGACCGCTAATTATTCAACTGCTCAAGGTGACTACTCGCCATGTTCGTTGTCCAGTAGTATTGCAACCGGCTGCGAAACAGACGCAGGTACCTGGAACCAAGTTCGCTTTTGCACCCAACCAACTTATGCCTCTGCCCCACGCTATGACGAGTATAGTAGCTCATTCATTTTGCCAGCTGACTATTCTTCTTTTGCCAATGAAGTCTTATCTGTCAGAATTCGAGTTAAAGACATTTCCATCAGCAAACTTGAGTCTATCGCTGAGGCTAATGAGCCTGACAAATATCACAAGTCTGACAAATATAATGAGTCTGATGAAACTTGTGTTGAGTCCTGTGATTCTCTTTCTTTGCCCGATTCAGCTTGTTTATCTTGCTGTGAGCCTCGCTACTACACTGCCAACTTGGACCTCAACAACTCCTCATCGTCGTCTCATTTCGCTGGTTCTTTCCAAGAGTCACTTCCTTTAAAGAAAATCCGCAAGTGTCCTACTCCATCATTGATTAATGCCTCTGACTCCGCCTCTGTTGACTCGATTAACCCATCTTACACTGCTGCTATGGTTTCTGGCTCAACAGCGATTGACCCAGAGCTCCCATTGATTGCCTACTTCTCGTTGCCAGAAGCTGAAATCTTTTCTGAGGGCTGGAAGGAATCAAACGTTGTAGTAGAAATTTCCTCTGCAGCTACTGACATGTGGGATGACTTGAATGCTTTCCAGAACCAACGTATGAAAGACGATCAAAACGAAGAGCCTAAGTGGGCCCAACAGGATTACGGAGATGCTTCAGAGTTCCAATTTGGCAACTACAAGTGCCAGCAGTCATTTGCTAAGGAATTCAAGAAAAACGTCGCTGAGGAGTTGGCTAACACCACCTATAGCATGATGCAAGCTGTTGATGGCGTTGATAGATCCAAGTACATTGTAGATGACGAGGAGTTTCTCGAGAATATCTATACTGAAAGCTATTTTGCTAATCTTCAGAACTGACTTTGACCATTGAAAAGTAATACCTATTTATATCTACAATTAAGTTGTTGAGTGTAAATTTATATGAGCGTAATAGAGAACAGGTCAGTTAGATTACTTGTACAGTGAGATTGAGTAGAATTTCAAACAAGGAAGTATGGTTGAAAAGAAATTTCAGTATCAGTTAGGGTTTCCTTGGATTATTTTTGAAGTGTTCTTCATCGACGGGTGCCCTTATGCATTCAAACGTCCTAAATTCTGCCCAAAGTATATTTTCGCTAAGCGCAAAGCATCAGCCTACAATCTTCTACATCCAAATCACCGAAAAGCGGACATACACTCATATACACAGCAACATCGTCATACCTCTGTGGATCAAGAGCGGAACGGCACTAATATTAACAATTAAATGCGAATGGAAACAAAGAAATAAAAAAAGGAGGACAAGCGGTTAAAAGAGGTTGTATCGTTGATTACAAAACAACACACTTCTTCTTCTTCTCCTTCTTTTCCTTGGTAACCAAGGATGCTCTAGTGGCAGTCTCAAAAACCTCTCTAACACCCTCGCCAGTTCTGGCAGAACACTCCAAGTAGTACTGAGTGCCAATCTTCTGGGCAACAGCCTGACCCTCGGAAGAGGAGACTGGCTGCTGGTTGTCTTGTTGCAATTGCTTGATAGTAACTGGGTCGTTTCTCAAATCAACCTTACATCCAACCAAGATGATTGGGACACCCTGGCAGAAATGCAAAACCTCAGAGATCCACTTCTCCAAAACGTTGTCCAAGGAGTCTGGCGAGTCGATGGAGAAACAGATCAAGATGACGTTGGAGTCTGGGTACGACAATGGTCTCAATCTATCGTAATCTTCCTGACCGGCAGTATCCCAGAGAGCCAACTCAACCTTTCTTCCGTCAACCTCAACATCAGCAACGTAGTTCTCGAACACAGTTGGGACGTAAACCTCTGGGAAAGTACCCTTGGAGAAGACAATCAAAAGACAAGTTTTACCACAGGCACCGTCACCAACGATGACCAACTTTCTGCGGATTTCTGCTGGAGGAGGAACCATTCTAGCTGTTAGTATGAGAAGATAATTGATAGGGAGATAGGTGGGCCTGATTTGGATACTGGAGGGCTGGAGTCGAGATTCTTGAAACCTCTATTGAAATTGGAGATGGCGGCAACATCTCGCCACCGGACACCATCAGAGTGTCAAGGTGCTTGGAAAGACGGTCAAATAACAGATGGGCCATCTGGGACGGTATTGCCATCCCTGCTCGACAACGGCGGCAAGTCTCAAGGATTCATCTCCAGAACTACAACCTCAACGATCCTGTCCCATCTAATAAGGGAAAACGGCCAAAACACATTGACGTCACCTTAGAGGAGTAGGTGATCATGGCCGCTAAGTTTGGCTCGCCGATTCGAGCGGTAGTACCGTCAAAACACGAAAGTGTCATATCCATCATAAGTCCCCTATCTGGAAGAGAAAACCCCTCCAATCCGTCGAAATTACAGGGCCCATAAAGGCAGAAATCGATACGTACATGCTATGCGAATTTCTAGGTAGGATTTATTGGCAGTAACGAAAAGACAGCACTCGTAGAAGAATAAACCTGTTATCACCGTCTATGTTTTTTTCGTAGATTTTTGTTGCCTAGGGCTGTGGGTGCAGGGAGGTACGGGTGTGCGTGAGCGTGGTTTTTGCCAGGATATGATCCAGGGGGGAAAGGGTTTTAGAGAGGAAAGCGAAGGAAAGGTGAGGGTAAAAATTGCAAAATTTTTATAAACTTGTTAGGAGGTAGAGGTCTTTGAAAGGAATTTATCACAAAACAATCGTAAAATCATGACTAATCAATTTTTTTTCCTACAATTTGTAATATCTTTGTCTCCCGATTTCAATATTCAAGAAGCCACATTCCCTCCTTAGTCGCGATCGGGCCTAGTCCATGGTTGCATGCAGAGAATTAGAATGTCAAGTGACCGATACGGGTCACGTGGAAGAGTAGACAATAGAGTGTTTAGGATGTGAAATTTGTATGATGAGATAAATAGTGGGGAACGAGGGCTTGGAAGATTGATTTTAATGTAAACAATCAGACGAATTTAGAGTATTGGGATATTAAAGGAGATGATGTTTTGAGAGTTAGACGGCTAATCACCGAAAGGTGTCAAGTGAGAATTGAGTGAGAATTAAGTGAGGAATATTTTCTTTTTTGGGGTTATTTTTTTGTTTTAGGCATGGAAAGGCTAATGCAATAAATTTACGTTGGACTTCGTCATTTCTGATTGATCTTATATCCTGATAAGTTGAGATAGCACTCAGATGAAGTGAAAATTGAGATCATTATTTGTTTGATCTTGTTCCAACGTGGTTGAGGATGGGAAGTGATGGACATTTCATATATAATCGAAAGGTCAGATCGTGTAATTGTCAAGAGGGTGAAAACTCTTGTAAAAACTTTCAGGATCTTCAAAATGTCTTGTGTTGGCAAAAGATTCAATTATAGGTGTTGTCCCTGCCTTTCCGGGTACTTCGGTGTATTCCTATGCATTTCTACTATCCATATTTTATCTCTCTCCCCCTCTTTTCTCTCTTTTTCGCTTTGGCCTCTCAGCCGTGTGTAATTCTACAATTCAGATCCAGCTCTATTCTATCTTTATACATTACTCGTCAACTTCTCCATTTTCTTCATCTTCCTTTCCCTCGATATAGTTCTCTTCATCTCCTCCCTTTTCTTCTCCATCTATTTCCTCTTTCAACTCCAACTCCTTCACCTTCTTGTCCTGCTCACCCTCTTCTGCCTCTTCCGACTTTGCCTTCAATTTTCGTGGCGGAAGTACAGCATTGAATGCTTTCTCCCAGCTGTGGTCCATCTCAAACCACAACGCCATGATCTCATACACGTGAGACGTAGCCAACACATGACGGCCGTTCATCTCAATGTACTTACCAATAGGCAACCGGGCCACCTTCAATCCAAGCTCGTTGGCCTTGTTTAAACACAACTTCTTGTGTCTGTTTTTATCTACAATGCCTCCAATGATGTAGGTGTGACCCTCCTCCAACTCTTCAAGTTCATTTTCAGTGTCTGCGGTCAAATAAACATACTTGGCCAACTCGTCCTTGTTGGAGGGTAACAACTCAGCCAACGTATTGTTCTCCTTGAATGTCATGTTCTGCCATTTGGTGTAGTCCAGTACACTTTTCTCAAAACGGCCCTTCAACCGCTTGTTGAAAGACGACACAACCAAGTCCACCTCGTAGTCGGCATGCCTTTTGGCCGAATAACATCTCGTGATCTGGTTACTCATTGAAACGATTTCCTTATCGCTCATCAACTCGTCGAATTCACAGTCCATTATGATTTTGACTCCGCTTGGTTTCTGTGTCTGAGGAAGTGCCTTCTTTGCTTGCAGATGATAGTTGTCATCCAATTCTGTGCCATTGGCCTTACGCTCGGCTTTGCGAGCTCTAGCAGCCTTTTTCTTTTCCTTCCTCTTGTTTCTATACTCATCCTTCTGATCCTCCCATTTTTTTTGCTTTTGAAGCTTCTTCCATGCATTTTTGGACATTCCCTCGGGAATGTCGACCTTCTGCCTCTTGGCACTGGGTTCCTGGGACTCCACTTCCGACATCAGTAGCTTGGTGGTTGTAGACAAGGTGAATTTCGCGATGCCATCGAATTTCTGTACAGACGTTGAACGGTGAAGGAAGGCAGCTCAATGTGTACAAACATTTCAGCCCCAACCGATACTAAATTCCGCTTAATCCGTACCTCTTTTAGCTAGTGAATGGTGTTAAAGTTGTAAACGTGATAGTTTCACTGAAATTTCCGAGTCTACTAAGTTTGCAGAATCTAATTAATGTAGTATATTAATTTTGCTACAGATTCCCATGTTATCAAACGCCTGAAGCATTATATATACATTAAGGACTAAGTTAAACCATCAGGTATTCCCAATATAATTATCCTTTTAGAACTTCAACATTGTTCTCTGTCATACTTAATGATCTGCAGCAATTATCGTCTTACGTCAAACCGGTTATATGCCCGGCCCCCATTTGGGTGCCCCCACACTCCTAGAAACCCTCCAATTTATAATCCACACCTTCAACTTCTCCTGAAAATCATCCAAATGTCAAAGTATGTATAAAGAGCACGAATTACCCTTTGTATTCAGAAGTGGCCCCTCGAGTTCTCACTAACACGCTCAGAACCTTCAAATTGAATACCGGGAACTCTATCCCAGCCGTCGGACTTGGAACATGGCAATCCACCGACGACGACGTCTACAATGCTGTCTTGAGTGCATTCAAAGCAGGTTACAGACACATCGATACGGCACTTGTGTATGGAAATGAGGTTCCTGTTGGAAAAGCCATCGCTGACAGTGGTATTCCACGCTCGGAGCTTTTCATCACCACTAAATTGGCTTCGATCGATCACTTGGACCCATTGGAGGCATTGAACAAATCGTTAAAGAATCTCGGCCTCGAATACGTGGATTTGTATTTGATGCACTGGCCTGTGGCGTTGAACCCAAAAAACGACTCACACCCAACCTTTCCAACTTTACCCAATGGTAAGAGAGACATTCTATTGGATAGAGACTTTGTAACTACTTACGTGGATATGCAAGAATTGGTGGAGTTGGGACTTGCAAAGGCAATTGGAGTATCCAATTTCACTGTTAAAAACTTGAAGAAGCTCCTTGATTCGCCAGAAGTTACCATTCCTCCTGCTGCCAACCAGGTGGAGTTGCACCCATACTTGCCACAACCAAAACTCTTGGAGTTTTGCAAACAGAACGATATTATCTTGGAAGCATACAGTCCTTTGGGCTCCACTAACTCTCCGTTGTTGGAAAACGAAACGTTGGTGAAGTTGGCTGAGAAATATAAGGTGGACCCTGCTAATGTTCTTATCAGCTGGGCTGTATGGAGAGGCACTGTTGTTCTTCCAAAGTCGGTAACACCTAGCAGAATTGAGAGCAATTTCAATGTAGTGAACTTGTCCGACGAAGATGGAGAGGCAGTAAACGAGATATCTTCCAAATTGGGAACCAAGAGGCTCATTTCTCCGGACTGGGACCCTGTGGTTGTTTTCGATGACGATGAATAGTGTTAATCTACCTGCCTAGAGAGAAAAAGCTATAGATACTAGTGAATGAAATAGCAACGGATACTCGATTTTAAGCTAGATACCGAATGGGAAATACTAAGACAATATAAGACACATTCAAGAATCCTAAAAATTAAACATCTGGTCAAATGGCAAGTCACTGAACATATCAAACTTATTGGACATCTCAATGTCGTATCCAACACGATCAACGTTATTTGGTGCACCTCCTGGTGTATTAAGATCAAACCCAACAATGCTTTGGCGAGGCAGTTCATATAATCCCTCATTAGGTCCTACAGTAGGTGGAGGCATTGGTGTTTTTGCGTCCACATGTCCATCCTGGAAGTTCCCTGCCAACAGCAGATCGTGCTTCATAGAGAGAACTTGCAACCACAATTTATCGATTTCTGGATCGGCTGCCTTACTTGTGGCACCAGTGCTGGCCGTCAGTCCTTCAGAACGTACACTGTCAGGAGTGTAACCACAATTGAAAAACTTTTCCGCTTGCTTAGAAAATCCGTAAGTACAGAACTCAGAATGACGGTACTTGGACAAGGTAGCCTCACAAAGTTTAACAATCTCTTCGAGCTGTTCTGAAGAGTATTTCAGCGAGTACAACAGATAAGCATTGTGAAAGTTGGCTTCGTAGAAGTCATTGGAAGTGATCGTCTTTAACAAGAATGTCTGACCTTTTGCAATTCTCCAGGCATAGTAATACCGATTGCTGATCTTACTGATTGCACTGATAGTATACTCTGCTGCTCTTGTCAAACAGGACGACACTTGACATAAAAGCTGGAAATATGCTAAGTACTTCTTGTCTTCCTTGCAAAGCCGGCCATGCTCTGCGTTTTGTCTCATATTAAAGATCATGAAGTTCACCCTCACCATGGCAGACAAGTAGATCATATTGGACTTATGGACCGCAACTTCGAGGTTTGGATTGATGAACATATCACTGATCACTTCACTTTGGCCCAACAACGCAGAGTAATGAGGCATAATGTCAGATGTGGTAATGAGCAAGCATTTTTTCAAGTAGAAAAATGCAAGGTCTGAATTCTTAGCCTCGTAGTGTAAAGAAAGGTGGAAATAAATAGAAAGCAAGAACGCTTTGAATGCAAGGTATATCTTCACCTTCATATTTCTTTCCACAGCAAATGGTTCACCCTTTCCAGCACATGTCAAGCAATCCTTAAGAGTACCACAACGTGAGTGCCACTCAACCTCAATTTGAGATAAGCGAGAGCACAATTCGGGAAGTGGAACACGCGACTTAATATTCAAGCAAAGCTTCACTAAGCCTCGCAAAGCTGGGAATAAAAACTGACAACTTGCAAACCGCTCATTGATCAACCTATCTCTGTCCTTATCAATAATATTCTCTCCTCCAGGGACATAAGTCGGTAACCCTGTATCTGAATAAATGGAGTCAGTTGCCATAGGATTTCCAAAAGAATATGCCAGATTGATATCAGACATCACGAGATAATGCCATATCTTTCGCGAGAGATTGTTGATCTTCAAGTCTTTACACTGCTCGTCAGGTTCACGATTTAAACCCAAGGAATAGGCCATTTGAATCAACACTGCATTCAAAACCTGCGAATCTCCTCCATCGGCACCATCTCCATCTTCAGGAGCATAAGTATGATAAAGACGAATGTAAAGTGCTAGCTGCAACACAGTGAAGTTGGTCCTTCTGAACACATGAAACTGATCTAAGCACAATTGTGCCACCTCGATGGTGTTGATATTAATGGGGTTATTCATCAAATACTTGGGACCTTGCACCTCATGCGAGGGATCGTTCGAATTCAAGATTTCCTCATTCAACAGACTGTTATTGGAAAAAAGCGATAAATAGGAAAGTCTCAACACAATAAGAAGAATACCAACCGTAGCCAAGTCCAATTTCTTTTCAATTTTCAAATCCTTGATCGGTTCATCCTCCAAGGATGATGGTCCAATGATTCGTGCCACATCTCGTCTAAAGTACTCTTCATCCAAAAACGGCATGTAAGTATAGACCACCGAGAAGTAGCGATAAATCAACTTCCAGACCACACGCCTTTTTGGAAGCACGACTTGGATCTTCTCAATAAGCTGAAGTTCTCGGTCGATCTGACCATCGTAGAATGTCAAACCAAGAGGTAAAGTCGTCCTGTTAAGATTCTGTTTTTGAATATTTCTCTCCCGTCGGGCCATAAGGATACTGTTGTAAGGGATCAAGTCATCGTAACCATCTGTCTGCAATGCACGCTTCTGGAATTGCTTTTCCAGCTGGTCTGTGAACTTATCGGCAGAAAGAATTGTATTTGTCGTTTCCTGGGTGATATCAGCAGAATGCTGAGCAAACATCAAAGCTGTATTCTCGTCTTTGCTAGCAGTTTTGCCCTTTTGCTCAATTATATGGTCCCAAATGAGACGTAGCCCGTTATCACGACGCATTAATGACGACCACGCAAATGGCCCGAAACTAATTCGCCGAAGCGGATCCTTGTAATGCACCGAGGAGTATTTTTCATAGAAATTGATAGTATCGGTGGGGTGGTGGTAGATGTTGGTACCAATGAGGAAATCTTCGCTAGTCAGACACTGGCTCTTCGGAGTGCTTGAGTTCGAACTGGAATTACGGTTTCCATTGCTGTTCACACTGAAAGGGCTCCTCGTCAGCTCCGAGGATGAAGTTGACGGTACAGCAGAAGTAGCAGAAGTAGCGGAACTAGCAGAGTTAGCAGAGTTAGCAGACGAGCTAGGGACTGATGAATGGGCCAAGTCTGTTTCATACTTGACCTGCGCATTCAATGGAGGGAGCATCGAATTACGAAGTGGAGGCAGCGCCGCTTTGTCACCTGCAATACTGCCAGAGTACTGATAGGAAAACTGGGAGAACATTGGTGGGGGCATTTGCGAAGGAGCCAGTGACAAACTCGAAGAAACTGAAGAGCCCAGGTCTGGAAAGATCGGGCCTTGCGACGTGGGAATCGTGACAGGCTGAGGGACCAGAGGAATTTGCATGGCACTCTGAGGTGTACCGTTCTGGGAGGTTCGAGAGAGTGGCTGTGGAAGCAGTCGAGTATTTGAACGAATCAGGTCAATGGACGAGTTCAGAGAAACTGAAGTGTGGTGGTCTCGAGGAGCTGAGCCTAGTAGAGACTGCTCAATCTGGTGAAGTCTTTCCTTGAGGAACTCGAGCTCCTTCTTCTCCACCATGCCATTGGACAGACTAGAACCTGAGTTGCGGCCAACCGGTACATTTGGTACATTTGGTTCATTCAGGGTAACAGGGCCATTCTGAGCAACAAGGCCATTCAGGGCGATATGGCCATTCTGGGTGGCATGGCCATTCTGGGTGGCATGGCCATTCAGGGTGATATGACTATTCATAGAACCTTGACCTATTGGACTGCCCTTTTGAACACTTTGACTATTGAATCCATTCTGATTATTTGAAGGAACTCTCCCGATTTGTGCCCGTTGCTCAACCAGACTCCTATTACCTGAAAATTCAGATGAGATGTTTGCTTGTCCCTGTGCACTAAGTTGTGCCAGATGTAACGAGTAATTCAGTGGATCCAGCGGTGGTACACCAACGCCTGTTCCGTTGTGCTGGTTGACATCATTTCTCCTCTTCTTGGCAATAGGACCTTTGTCGAGTGTGAACAGCCCCACATACCCTTCACCGGGCCCCGATGAGCTTCGAAACTCTTTCGTGAGTGGCATCTGCATTTCCATCTGAAATTCGTCCCCTGGTTTCCTATCCAACTGAGAGTCATAAGTACAACTATCACCCAAGTTCACTTTGACACAATTAGAGCACGGCAACTGCTTGTCACACTTGATTTTGCGTTTGCGGCAGTGGGTACAAACCACCACGGGTCTCAGACGTTTCTTCTTCTGACTCTGTTCCATTTGGTAGGCTGGGGCCTAATGGCTAGAGATTACGTGAGTAGTAACAATGTTTGAGAAGTGAGAAGTTCGAGATAGCTCAATAAACTGAAAGTGAGCCAACGTGCAGAACTTTTGAGGTCTCCAATACAAGATTTGCCACCTTGTTTCAGTACGGCTTGAATTTTTTGAAGAAAAAAAAGTCCGATATGTCTCTTATTACTCAGTGGGATAAGAATGCGGAGTTTGCGGCCCAATGTGGAAATTCTCCGCTTGTGCGCAGGATCTGACAGCCGCATAACCTTGAGAGGAAGCGGACGGCAAAAGAAGAAATTGACCGGAGACCAGGAAGTTGTTTTAAGTGTCAAACCGGTGGATGAACCAGAACGGATGGTCATAAGAAGTGACTAAAAGTGTGGATTAGTTGTGGGGTGGGAGAGAAATCTCGTCCGGAGAAAACGGAATGTAGACGGAATAGACTCAGCGTTCGATGCATGAATCTCCAATAATATTTATAATATACAACTAAGCGTCTTTCTTGGGATTTCCACGGAGTGTTGAATATTCACGGGCTCCTTGGAAGTTACAAGAGCATGACTTCAATAATTGTTTTTCTTAAACCTTTCTTCTTTTTCTCGATCATTTCCTCTTGAAGACCCTCTTCAATTTCCCAGATTCAACATTTGTGTCCCAATTTCACATTTCAAAACCTAGTTTTCGAAATATCCCTGCCAGGCTGCCCGTTCTAACTGCTCGTGCTTTTGCAATCTTTGAGAAGACATTTGTTGCCACAAAGTGTCCACCTCGTAATTGTTGAACGCATGAACATCATCCATACCAACAAGATGCCAGTCCAAAATTTTGTTCAAGTCTCCAATATCAAGTGGAACCTCTGGCAGTATCTCTGCGGTTTCATCAAACGTACTCTTGGGCACCTGCATTCCTTGTGGAGTTTCCGCTGAAGTGGCATGGGGTGTTGGTGTTGCAGGCGTAGAATTTTCCTCGCCTTTGGTGTGCTCATTTATGATTATGGGGATTTCCACCTTGGTAGGCTTTCCCCAGACTTTCTCCAAAGAAAGCTCTTCACTATTTTCACTAACCTGCTTCTCCACAAATGAGAGAGCCTTCTTGAGAATATCAATGAGTTCCTGGAGCTGCGACGTCGTGAAATTGTGGGGACCTTCAGTCGACGAGATTTCTGGATTTATGCCGACATATTCGTAGAATTCAGGCTTAGCCATAGCACTCACAAACAGTTGGTGCGACTTGAGAACTTTCCAGGCCATGTAGTATCTATTACTCATGATGGATTCGACAACTACACAAAGCTTGCAAAATCTTTGAAGGAGGACAACTAAATCGCAAACTCTCTGGAAATGTCCGAAGTAGTCAGGATCATTGGCCATTCTCAGCTCGTGATCTGCAGATTTGGTTCTGTAATAGATGTAGTTGTTGCACCTGAGGATGTTAGCGATGAAGATTTCATTCACACGGAAAATGGCATCAATCATCATGGGATTCATAAACAAACAGATACCTTCGCCGAATATTATCTCAAACTTGGTCACGAACGCAGGAACCACTGCCATGATTTCATTGGCAACGATGAAGAGCATCTTCTTAGTGTAAAAGTAGAAAAGCTGGCTATTCTGTTTGGCCTTGTAGTATTCAGTCAAATGCATCAACACAGTGACCGAGAACACATGCAAAGACAACAAAATAAAAGATTTCATCAACTTTCCATATGAATACGCTGAATTGTACGTCTCAAGAGGTCGCAAGTAGTCTTTGAGACTTCCAAATGCTGTTGCGAAACATGTCTCGAGCATATTGAGAAGGGAGGTGAAGTATGACAAGTATACTGGCTTTCGAACATTCAAACTCAAGTCAACCATCTGCTTCATGGCACCATCAATGAGCATGTCGCTGATGTTCATTAATTTGGTGACCGCTCTGTCCGATTCCTTGTCGTACACGTTTTCAATACCATTACCTACACTAGGGTACTCTGTGTCGAAGAAGTTGAGATTAGTAGACGTTGGGTTGCCATATCGGTAGCCCTCGTAAACGTCGTTGATGCAGACAAAAAACCAAGCCTTTCTGATGAAATTAGTTTTTCTTCCGTCGAGTTGGCCAGGGAAATTATTTGGGTCTCGATTGAACCCAAGACTGTAGCCCATATTCAATAGCAAACTATTGAAATTTGGAAGATTGTCGCCCTCTTCACCGTAAGCAACCTCTGGTGCATGGAATCTGTACCCTCCAAGAAGTAAAGCAAGCAGAAAGAGGGGAACGGTTACTTTTGAGCGATGAAGGAACTGGTGAAGACAATTTTCGCAAATCTCGATCACATTGACATCAATTGGATGAGTTAGCAAGTACTTTAACTCGTTATGAATAGGATCATTCGACCGAATAACGGCTTCGTTTACGCTTTCCCGGTTGGAGAAAAGAGAGACGAAACTAAAGCGTAACATCACTAAAAGCGTAGCCAACTGAATGAAATCGAGTTTACTGGTAACATTCAAGACAACTTCTACCTCTTCATAAGATTCGGGGCCTATCACATTGGTTATGGCCTCTCTAAAATCCAACTCATCTAGGGCAGGACAGAAAGCATATAGAGACTGGAAATAGCGCTTGACTAAGGTCCATACCACCCTTTTGTTGGGCAACATAAGTCTCAATTGCTCCACGGCATTCAAGTCGAATTGAACGTTTCCATCGTAAAGCACAAGTCCCAAAGTGTTGGTAGGCGAGATTAACCTTTGAGGAGAATCTGAAAATCCACCAGAAGATCTATTTTCGTATTTTACCTCTGGTGAACCCTTGCGACTCGGACACCGTTGTCTGAACCCTTCTTGCTTATTAGAATCAGACTCTTCAGAATTAGCTTTTTCAGACTCTTCAGCAGTAAACTTCAAAATCAGAGAAAGCCATACATCCTTTGCCTGCAATGTTTTCCACGAGTAGACACCGTAATGCTCCCACACTGTTCCAGCAGATGGATCACTTTTGGTGAACGGAGCACTCAAAGTGAGGTGTTCATCTCGATTCATGAAGGGATTCACACCCACGAAGTCATTTTTGACTAGTTTGATGATATGCGTACCGAAGGAGAGAGATCGGCTTGACATTAACGATGGAAGCACTCCCGGAAACTTCGGATCGTGCAATGTACCTTTGATCTCGCCAATGTTGGAATTGAGTGCTTTCTGGCCCGAATCTCCGAGGATCACCGGAGCAACCGTCACTTGGAGGACCAGATGCATGGGGGTCTGGAGCAGGAGCGGTAGAAGCTGCTCGTACGTACTTTGCGGCATCAAAACCATCTCCTCGATGGCACTGGCCGACCATGGATTCTTGAGGTTTGGAATTATTGTCTTGTGATCCAATTCGTTCTGTGCTATAGACGACACAGAATTTTGCGATTCGAGCAATTGAGTGGCCACTAGAGCATCGTGACTGACGCTATCACCGTTCAGCTGAGGCTCGGGCCCGGGGGCCCAGTTTGATTCGTAAGAGCATGGGTAGTTCATCTTCACGCAATTAGAGCATGGTTTGTTCTTGTCACATTTGATTTTGCGCCGTTTACAGCGATTGCACACTTGCGTTGCACGGATTCTTCGTCTAACAGGAGCCCTTGGTAGCAGCATCGCTATTCGGAGAATTATACGATGAGTAATCTAGCTTGATATCACTGAGCACCTGTAGACCAATTAGTAGTGCATAAGGCAGGAACACCCTAGCAACTTGCAAGTCCTCAAGAGGAAAGGAGAGGGGAAAGGGAATAATTAAGGTGAAGAGTTGTGATTGTGATTGAAAGAAAGGAATTAAAAATAGGAATTGACTCAACTATAATAAAGTTGATGTCGATGAGCAGCCGGGAATAGAAATTTTGTTAATGAGGCTGAACAGATGATAATGGGAAGAGAATAATTAATGATGAGAAGAAAAAATGGATAGGACTGAAAATATCAATACGAATCATAAAGAAAGTGATGATGCGTAATCAAATGAAAACGTTCATCATGATAACGAAGAAAGGAATAGTCAAGTGAACATAGTTGGGATGTCGTGCATCGATATAAAGGTACGTAACATACGAATTGTTAAAAGTGATCTAGTATCCAAATTGAATTCTCAAATTGCTCAATGTGACCACTTACTGAAGCTCTACTCATCAATCAATGCATTTCTGTCTACTTTCCTATGAATAATATACAAGGCCCTCAGGCACATACATGAACCCAACAGATCACTCTACAAGGAATTGTAATTCTCCGAGGGAGTGGTCAAAAGTCCCTCTGTATCGCTGGTCTTGCAAGAGCTCTCGTCATCAACATTCTCGTTGTACAAGAAGAACTGAACGAAAATGGTAAAGTCCAAGCCCAATGTACCCAATGAACCTGCCAACCAAGACGAGTTGACCAATAAGTAGTTCCAGCTAATGTCGATAGCCAAAATGGAAATCACGTAGGTCAAATTACCCAAGCAGGCAAAAAGAAAGAACATAAACGAGATACCCTCGCACGACTTACGCTTGTAGTTGAGCAAAATCTGGGGAACACGCGAACCCAAGTAGAATACAGCACAGAGCCAACCAAAGAACTGGGCCAATGGGTCGAAAACAAGTTCAGATGGCGGTCCCTTCTTCTTGCCGTGGTCTTTCACGTACGAGATATACCAGCCAATCAAACCGGCCATGAAGACAAGCAAAACCATCAGGGTCTTGAGAATCACTGCCTTGAGTGGGGAAATGGTGGACTCGTCATCGATAACAGCATCATCCAAGTTGTCATAGTCGGAGTCGTCTTCGTGGTGTCTTTCTCTGGACAAAACCGTCTCCAAAACATCTTCACTGAGCGGATTAGCAGGCGATAAATGGACATAATCGGGCTCTTCTCCATGGCCATAGATAAGGCACTGCACTAAAAGAACAATGTCAGCCAAAGTGTAGTAAACTGCCAATATGATCATGGTGGGCAAAACTCCCTGCAAGACAGCACCTAGAACGTTGAAAATATCACCAGCCAACCATAGAATAATAAACATTAAGGACAAACCTTCGGATGACTTTCTTCTGAAATTCTCATAAATCTGCGGAACAAACACGATAATCCAACATGCGATGGAGATCGAACCTGTGATCCCAGAGACGACCTGGGCGTCGATAATGATTGGTGGAGGAGGCGCCATGGACTTTAGCTAGGGAAAATGGAGACTTTTAGCGATATTCGATAACTGATAGATTCGAAAAAAAATGTTCGGTAGCAAGTGACCGGCACGTGAGTCATGATGGAGAAACCAGCCCTAAACGGCAAGTACACGCGACACATACAATTGGAATCTAATGACGAAATGGAGGTCAAAACTTGGGCAAACTGGAATGGTAAGGAAAAAATCGACAGGTTTTCAAGTATTTCAGTCATGGTGAAAAGGAGAAGAAAAACAAAGTCTCGAAAAGAGAATGATAAGTCAATTGATCACGTAACCAAATGAACTCATCATTAAACATGAAGCCCAAATACCAACTTCAAATCAATTCAACTGACTGAACTTCCTCATGATTGAAATTTCATTATTGCTAAAATCATTTTCTCTTTCGATTATTATTTCGTGTTGTTCAATGACAATACCAGTCTTTCTCTTTCTCCATTACTTTCTCATCATTTCCCTTGATTCCACATTCCCGCAATTGAATAACAATTCCAACTATGCTTATGTCATCTTTCATAGCTCTCCCCTTCACCTCCGATCACGCTCTAAGCATTTGTTGATGTGCAGCGCAAACCTTCCTCCGGCTATCTGTCGACCACAGTTTCCACACTCAAAATACCGGGAAGTTTCAGACGTTTTAAGCTTCGTTTTATCCTGACCATATATATCTTTGTTTTTTAGCGTATAATTTATCACTGCGTCTTTGTAATCGCCCTCAACGTATCCATCCATGGTTCTATAACGAGAAATGTTGCTGAGAGATACTTGACGAACGATATTGGACATGATATCGTCAAAAATTGACTGAGCCTTGAATGTTAGAAACTTTTGGCTCTTATTTTGCTTCTTGAGTACATACGAGTTGGTCCATGGTCACATCCGACGTCATAGTGCCAGGTTTTATAGGAATTTCCCATTAGTGATCTGGACCGGTATACCACTTTGACAGGGATGTACGGGTCTCCATCTGGAGCTAGACTACTTACATGAAGAATAGCAGCAATTTGTAAGGTCCAACATAAGAAATTTTGAAATTGTGATCATAACTTGATTGTTGGGAACATTTGGAATTGTATGGGAGTGTTATTATCAGGATTTTTTGCCCATACTGCCAAAATACACACACCATCTTTTTCCAATGGATGAAAACGACAAGATCACCGCCTCCCAGGAAGACTTGGACGATGAAGTTCTTCCTGATTGGGGCATCATTAATAAAGCCCCGGGTGGAGTATATATTGATACTCAGACGGAATTGATTCCAAGACGCTCAGACAAGTATTTTGACCCCGATGGATCCAATACCCAGAATGCCAAACTTGAAGAGTCCAGAAGACAAATGTATTTGGCACTCCTGAGCGTTCGTTGTCATCACATGAAGCTGTTTTTGGCAGCAGTTTGGATTCCCTCTCAGAAAATGGCATTGGTTCCTCACGCAAAAGGTAACTTCTTCAAAGACATTGGCGTGGCTCACAATTTCAAGAATAAGAAGAAACTACAAGGCATGTGGCTAACTCCCGTGGAGACCGTGTATTTGACAGAGAGAGGGTCTATGGTTACGTACTTGGCCGATGAGAACTTTATGAATTTTGTCGACTCGAACGACGTGGAATTTGAATACCTGTCACTCACCCAGCTCTCCATGGCTCATCTATATAGTCTAGCTTTGGGATCTGAACCGGATCTCATCGATAAGTACCAGGTATATGCATTGCTTAAGAGATCTGGGTATATGATTATGGAATTCCGTCAGCATTACAACCAATATGATAGCTGGAATGAACTTCACTTGAAGTTGGAAACAGCTCATCAATCTCTATGGAGCAAGGTTACCGGCTGGTTTGCCTCTCTAGGACTTTACTCACGCAGTTTAAGCAAGTCATTTTACCAACAGAGTTCGCACTATTTTAATTACACTCTGGTCTTTGAGTCCCTTCAAATACTGAACTCATACTCTGCATTCGAATCTTTATGGCTGCCTCCACTTCCAGACAAGAGGTACGAAATTACATATAATGTGTGGAAACCAAACCAGGCATTCAGCAAGAAAAATCCTCCCATGCCAGACTTTCAAGTATGTGTGCTCAATATTGAACGGGTGCCATTTCCACCCTTAGATGCCATTAAGAGCATGTGGAACCAGCTAAACTTCTCGTTTACCGCTCAGAAAATACCAGAACCCGCCCCAAAGAAGACCAGCAATAAGCAACAGCAGCTTTCCAAGAAGCAAATGCAGTTGCAAAGGAAAAAAGAGCGAGAGTCCAAGCTCGATTCCAGAATTATCGAGAGAAACAAATACCTCAAGTTGCGAGACTCTAAGTTAAAAAGCGGAGTTAGTGGTCGGTCTATTATTCTAGCCACCATAGATAATGGTATTATCAACTTTAACGCTCTTAACGAGACAGAGTTCAAGTTAACTACTAAGCTCTGTGTGAGAGACTTGGATGAAATTACACCGAAGACTTCTCATGGAATGATGTGGAATCCGCCAATAAAGCTCTGACATCCTTGATCATGGAAGGAGGTGCCGCTGTCGCATCGTTCGTCTTCTTCTTCTTCTTTGGCCGAGGTTTCGAAATTGTCTTGGACTTTGCGTTCTGCTTGTCCCATTTAAATTTGAAGTTATCAAACTTCAGCCCAGCATACGCCTGGCGGAAACTGAAAATGCTGTCTTTGAAAAGTTGCTCAAACAACTTCTCATTCTCTGCATTTTGTAAATAGAATTCAATAAGATCCTCCGCCCAATCATTGCAGTACTTGGCATCCAAGCGGTAGCAAACACCAAAGAATCGGTCGAAAATATTGGCCAAGATCTTCACCACCTTCTCGTTCGTATCCTGTTCTGATTCATCCATGCTCAGCAAGGCAAATTTGTAATCCCTATAAGGAAGTAGTCTATCCATCAAACGACTTCTACTAGCTACAATTGCCTTGACGATCTCGATATCACTTCCATCTTCGACCGTACTATTAGCAGCATGGTATCCTTCAAATGGGCTGTGGATGGTTTTCTCTGGGTCTGAATTACGCAAGTATCGCTTGACAACAATCTTGAAAGCTTGCGATCCTTCCAAGGATTGGGCAACCATGAAGTTTTGCAATTTCAACACAGGAACAGTGCTTCGAGAGCGCTTTAAGAAGGTTTCTAGAACATTCGGGTCATTCACCATGGTGGCTAGAAGATTAAGTGGGTAATGGCCCATACTTAAGCCTTTTCGTAGAACAAGAGGGTCAGTGGTGATTTGCTTGAATGGCTGATAGAAGAGAACATCAGGAAAGTCAAACTTGAAATGTTCCCTATTCGGTAGGTGTAAACCATCGACTAATAGCGACGAACTGAGGTTCTTTAACTTTGAAGTGAGCGATGCTAGTGTAGGCAGAGGCAACTCTCCAAACTGACGACCGAGAGTCTCCAAGGCGTTAACGTCAGGGTCCAATTTGCGAAGGTACCGGTCCTTGAATATGGACAAATATTGGCCGTAAATGTTTTTAGTTGTTTCTGGCGAAACCAGCTGGAATACATGGTACTGGTTCACGATCTCGAGTGAATTGAGCACTTGGATAACTTTATATTCAAACACATCAGTTCCCAAGCTGCGGAAGAATTTCTGGGAAAAGTTTTCCGAATCAACAGATGTTCTAGTAGCTTCTGCTACCGTGACCTGCTCCTCATGTGATGCTGACTCGGCATCGTGCAAAATGGTTAAGATCTTCTCCATGGTATGGACAGATGACTCAACAGGATCCAACGTACGAGCGAAGGGAATGTTGGTTTTCTTATTCAGGAGATACATTCTAGAAGACGATAATCGACGAATGCCGTTAGGACTTCGTAGGTATCTGAGCATGGTTTACTAATTGGAGAGTTTGGTGATGTAACTAGATAAAGTTGGATTTTAGTGTGCACGATCACTTGTGGAGAGAGTAATCTCTGGACCAATGAAAGAATTATGCGAGGATAATTCGAGACTTATTTGAAAAAATTATTGATCAAGTAGTGTAATAATTATTCATTAGTGTCTATAAACGGTCGGAAGCATTCAGAACCATAGTAAGAAACGGAATTCGCAGCCAGCTGTCTCCAGGATAGAAGTGGAATAAATGGAATAAACGATGGCTCATACCAATTTGAACGATCGACTTGGTCAGTCTGAGCGATTGAAAAAGTGCTCTACTTTTCAGCAGGAGTGGCTGCATCCGATTTTTCTCGGTTCTTGGTGGGATTTTCTATGTTTTTTGGTTTCTGACCATTCTCTGTCGATACGTTCTCCCTTGAACCACCATCCTTATCCTTTTTGTTGGGTTTCTTCTTCTTTTGAACCTTTTTCTTCTGTCCATTGGTCTCTGCTCCATTCGCTGGCATTGATACTGATCCATTCTGTTGCTGCTGTGTTTCTGACCCATTCTGCTTTTGGTCGTCATGTTTTTCTTTCGGTGGTTTGTTCTTTTTCTTTTTCTTCAGTCCCTCCGCAGGAGAGTTGATTTGTTCAGTATTATCCTTAGCCTCAGGAGCTTTCTTTTTGGATTTGTTCTTCTTTTTTGATTTAGAACCTGAACCAGCGTTATGGCTTTCCTCGGCACCTAGAACAGCACCAGTATCCTTACCAACATCAGCAGTAACGGAACCATTAGCTTCATTATGAAGATCGGGAGTTTGACCACCTGTCTTTTTCTTCTTGGATCTCTTCTTTTTCTTTTTCTTGAGTTCTGGGTCTGTCACAGTCGTCTCTCTTTCTTGTTTTCCTTCCTTGCTCTTCTCAATATTCAACTTCTCCTTCTTTTTCTTCTTCTTTTCCTTGACTTTATTATTTTGCTTTTTCGCCAATTTCTTTTGTCTCTCCTCTGCTTGTAATTCACGCTGCACCTCCGCGAGATTGACGGCTGGTCCCTTCTCTTCCCGTACTTGCAAGTACCTGGTATAAAGTGGAATAGTGGAGAAATCTTCCGACTCAGAAGAATTCAGAGACTGTCCAACTGCTCCAAATATGGACTTCATGGTCTGGCACATGAAGTGGTCGCCGGTGTCTGACTCCTCAAAGGTAAGATTGTTCAATTCATTCATGTAGTTGTTCGCAAGCTGTTTGGATGGAAACTGAAAGTACGCTCGCGAGAAGACAGGCTCCTCGAACAATTTTACATTCCGGGAACCTGGCTCGTAATAGAATTTCGTATAGGGAGAGTTTTCTTTCGAAAAGATACCCTTTTGGATCAATTGTTCCAAGAACTGATCTTGATTTAGTGATGGTGGAAGCAACCGCACCACCACTTTCAACTCAGGATTGTCGTACACCACATGGTACTGCTTGCTTTTAACCTTTTGTTTTCCACTTTTGTTGGCGGAAATTTCGGGTGCAACGGCTGCCATTTGTGGGGTCACGAAGAGTAGTGGTATTGGAGATGATATATATGATGATATGAAGGAATGAGAGGTGATGAAGGTGGACTAGAAAGACATTGGTTTCATGAGGTTTTTGTCCGGTGAGAAGATGAAAATCTTTGAAATGCAGGTATTCTAGCTTACCACAAACTTATATTTCTCTTTTTCGTATAATGTGATAGAATATGTAAATGAGTATATGATTACTGACCTGTAAAGCATAGGCTGCGAATGCCCAATGAAACGGTCCCATGGGAAGTAGACATAGGACTAGCATATATATGAAGAGGGATAATCAAGTCAAATCACAGAACAAATCGAACTCTTCAGTTTTTCTTCGATTTTAAAATTTCACTTCAGCGTGAATTTACCTCTTGTCAACACTCACATCTCCATCCCACCTACATCTCGTGTATTACACACTACCAAATCACTATCTTCAAGTCTTCAGCTGCCCCATGAACGCTCTAGACAATTACCTCATGCAGGTGCAGCAGGCCACCAGGCTGCGTTCCAAGAAGCTGTCTGAACAGCTCGTCACTTTGTTGCTGCTCCATCCGCAAGTCAACCCTGCGGTGGTGATGTTCAACAATCTTGGAAATTTGGATAAAACCCAAATCGCCAACGCCGTGGACGCCCGAAAATTCTACAATGATGACTGGATAGCATTCAACCAAGTTGTGGTGTCATTTATTCACCTCGCCAACCAGATCAACCCATGGTCGTCGCTCGAGTCCTTTGACTTATACTCAACATACATAAATGACTTGCTGATAGCGTTCACCAACAAGAACCACGGATATTTGTTGTCGCCATTGATAGAAAGTTCAATGGAGTTTGTGATTCCATTGGCTACTCAATTGGATTTCCAGCTTGTGGCGAAGGAAATGAACAGAAAGCCTCGCTTGACGTATTTAGCAGCCATTTTGTTGAAAATTTTCAACAACATCCGGTCCCAACTTGGGGCTGGGGACCAGGCCGAGACAGTTAAAAGGTCCATCATCCTCTACATTGGAACTAAGCTCTGTCTGACGTATTTTAAGCTCTCCAACCCACTTCTTTGTCGAAATGTGTTCTCAAACATGAACAACGCCAGCTTGCAGTTCAAGAGGTTCCCCATGAACCAGCAAATTCAGTATCGCTACTATTTGGCCAAGTTCTACTTGGTTAAGTACCAGTTTGTTGATGCGTACCAGCACTTCAAGTGGTGTCTAGACCACTGTCCAATTAACTACCTAAAGGACAATGCCAATGTGTCAAGAATTCTTCGGGAATTGATTCCAGTGGCCATCATCTTGGGCAAAACCCCGAACTTCGGCTCCATATACCAGACATTCTACACCTCTGCTAGCAAGGCTCCGCTGTTTCTTGCCATATACCTGGAATTGATGAGCATTGTACGTAGAGGATGTTTCCATGAGTTCCAGAGATTCATTACTGCTAACTTCGAGGTGTTGCAATACCACAAACAGCTCCTTTTCATCTCCAACAAGTCCGCAGTGGTTCTCCTTCGAAACTTGTTGAAACGAGTGTGGCTAATTGAAGGGTCTACCACCAGACTTTCCTACGATAGTGTATCCATTGCACTAGCCACATCACTACAAGGTGTACCATTGGGTTCTGTGGCTGATTTTGTGCATACAAAGGCTGGAAACAATAGTGTTGACGACCAATTGGTTGAAAATTGTCTCGTAACCCTCATTGACCAGAATCTACTCAAAGGAAAGCTTTTCCCCAGATTACGGGTGGTTTCACTTAGTAAAACTGGCGCCTTCCCTTCCGTTGATACCATTGACTTTGTCAAGTTTGGCAACGGAAGTGAAGGTACCTTGAACTATACGGACAAGTGGATGGAATAGTGGACTAAAGGACCAGTGGTTAAGTGTATGGAAATGTGAACCCGTGGCACGGTATAGTGGACCAGAGGATGAAACAGTGGACTAATGGAATCGCGGAGGTTAAACACCGAAGACTTAATGCAAGCCACAACCATAACCGGAAATCCTACAGTTTAAAATTGCTTAACCAAAAATATACCGAAAATAGTCTTCGTTTCAAGCTTGTGGTGAAACTGTCAACATTTCGGAATTGCAAAGCCTCAATTATTAGGAGAAGATTCCTGGTGACCGGAATCCGCCCTGTGTGGCATTCGCAGTGTGGGGCACATGACCGTGGAGGATGACTGATGGGGAAGAGCAAAAGGACACCAAAATCAGGAAAACGAGACTGACCAAAAGCAACGTATAACCACCAAAATTCGTTTCAACTCCACACATACTCCACCTTGGAATCCAATTTTTTTCTCCTCATTACAACCCTTTTTTTTCCAAAACTTCCTAGGTTTCTCCTTTTTATTACTCATCCCGTCAGTCCGTCTATGGCATTCGGTCACAGGCCTGCACACTTTAGGGTTGGCATTTCTTAGCTTCTATTATTGCCATTCCAGACCGCCTGTGGTTGCAAAAATTCATTTAAAAGTGCTTGATCCACAGGTACTTGCTCATTGACTGAAATTTATTCCTTCAGAGCCTTTCATTTCTCTGTTTTTTTCCTGTTGCATTCTCTCTGTATAACTCAGTGCCATGTCCCTCACCGAACTTCCATACAATGTGTTGGACGACATTGTGATGTTCTCGTCCCGGCTGCTGCAGTTACGATTGGCCCAACTCAACAATTACCTCCGTCACAGAGTCAATCTGACTTTGTACAGAAACATCATGATCGTGGATACCGTGACTGACCTCGTCTCCACATCCTCCACCTTAGTGTGCACAGACAATGTGCAACAATTCGCAGCCTGCTTGAATCTCCACACTTTTGGCTACATCGACAAGATCGTGGTCAACACCCATGGCTCCAATTCGGCACAAGTCCTTCGTGGTCTCTACGAAAAACTTCTGGCGTTGTGGAATTACTGCGATCATGCAATCCACTTTGTCAACTACGATGTGCTTTCTCTTCGTTCTGCTAACTCACTCGATAGCTACTTGGCCCAAAACTCCCTCCAGGTCATGGACATCGAGGAGGAGAACTGCATCGTTACCAGGAAAGATAACAAGACCATGAACTTGCGAAACTGGTTTCTCGTGGACACCTCAGAGTTCTTGAATGCTCCATACAACGAAGAGTTACAACAACTCAACTTGTACGTAGAGAGCAACGCATACGGCTATCACGCGGATGAAATGAACCATATGAGCTCTTCTGATGCAGCTATGCGCAACTTGGAGAACATCAACGAAGTCTTTTTACATTCACCTTTAGCATACCTCAAGTTTACCGAAATGTTGGACACTCTTAACGCTCCCAGATTGCTGTTAAAGAGATTGTCAGTGACCTGTTCTCATCGTGTGCGTAACAATGCTCCTCTTGACTTTGCCCACATGAACAAGTTCTTTGACTTGAACAATTTGGAAGAGCTAGAAATCCAGCTGAGCTGTATATATCATCAAGAGTGCTCGAACCTGTGCATGGTGAAGTTCTTCGAAGATTGGAAACACCACAACATCCAGACTATGTCGTTGACAAAGTTGAAAAAGTTTGCCTTGGTCAATTATAAGACTATGGGCGAAGCAGTGCAGTTCAAATGGATTGTGGAGAACTACGTGTTGAGTCCACTTTTCGCCAACCTTGTGGAGTGCTACTTTAACTACGACTTGAGTTCGACCACTCTTAGCATGGACTGGACCAAAGTGTGTGAAGGTTTGAGACATCTTCCAGATCTTGAGGTTCTCCACATCTCCAAATTTGTTAACGACTGGCTGCATGGGCTCCTGAGCTTACTTCAGGAACGCGAGCTTAGAACTTGGGAAGTAATGCTCAATCGCTGTACCTGCGACCAATGCTGCCAATACCGGAGCAGCTTCATCGAATTGGCCCGTGCAGACAAACGCAACCACTACAACCACAAGATTCGTCTTCGTGATATCGACACCCACAACGCTTCCACCTCCAGCATCGACTTCAATCTCGAAGAAAACGTCAAGTACCTTCGGTATATGGCGGGCCAACTCAGAAAGGAGGAGGTGATCATGGAGCAAAACTTGCACAGTACAGGTACTATGTTGAACATGAACGACATGCCTATTGTGCATAATCAGGAGTTGGATCCATTCCGGGAGATGCTCAAGCATTCATGTCTCGAGGAGGTGTTCCAGGTGTTGAAGGGCTGGAGTCCACACTTACGAAAGGTGAATTTTGGAGGAGTTGTTCTCACAGATTAATGATAATGATTACTTTCGCTTCGACTCGCAAATAGCGTATAATTGCATAGTACTAATGAATGAAAATAAATTATTATTGAGTAGGAAGACTTATTCTAAAAATTAAACATTAAGAAGTTTTCAAAGTCCGAAGTCCAAAAAGTAATTCTGACAAGAACCTTCCTGTTGTATCTGATCTGCAGTAGAGCAATCCGCACCTACTACTGGTTCATTTTATCTCCATATCCAATATGCCAATTAACAACCTCAATAAGGAGCGCATGGACCAAATAACCAATCAGATGCTACATGCTGGTGCCATTGGATTTCTCAAAGGAACCCTCATCGCGTTGGTGACTGGCTACTACTTTAACTATCGATACAACCATGGTCACAATGCCAGATTCTTCCTGATGCCATATAAGACCTGGTATTTGGTGTCGTGGGGAATCGTGGGGATTACGTTTTCGGCTGAAGTTGCCAAATTGAATATCACCAAGGAACTAGCCGAAGAGGAGGATCTTAAGAGAAATCAGTACTTCTCACAAGAGTTAGGAGGAAAGTAACATATGAGTTTGTATGTTCTCTCGATCTCCCTATTTCCTACAGCTTGCTGGTCCATGCTTCACTTAAATCTCATGTATATATTCAATTTCTAATTAATGCATTACACGTAGAAGGCCTCTTCGTGGTATTTGAGGCCATTCTCACTAGCCCAGAGTTTCACATTCTTCACAAGCGATTTCGGCCCGGCCGAAATGACCCACACCTTCTCCACATCCGGAAGTTGTTGTGCTGCATTCATCTGGTGTCTGCCCGGAAGATCACGGCAACAAACGAGATTGCTCGATTCATCTAGAACTGGGCCCGAGCATTGTGTGAAAATGTCTGTGGCATTGGCACACCAGTTGTAATATCTATAGTTCAACTTGGGCCGGCCCTTGTAGATGTGGTGCTCGAGATGGAGTCGTTGTACAGTCTTTTTATAGTACTCGTGACACTCGTTGCCCTTCTCCAACTGTGGAATGAACTGCTCGTTGATCGAGTACGACCGGCTGGACCGTCTGGAGTGTCTGGACCTGACATCATCATATTGGACCACATCTTCGCCAACTTGTACTTCTCCATCACTATTCTCTTCTGATGTATATGGCGAATCATGGAACAGATTGGATGTACAGTCACGCTCCAAGTCGTCCTCGTCTTCTTCATCGGATAAGTCAACAATGACGTTTTCCATTTCCTGATTGGAGGTGAAATCTTCAGGGTCATTGGTAACCAATCGGGAAAAATCATTGTTTTCCAAATCCAGCCTAGCTGACCTGAAGGTTCCGTAGCTGGTTGCATTTCTTAAGGCTGCAAGATCAAACCCATCGTCGATGGCAGGGCTGCCCGTGACAAAAATCTCGAAATCCTCACCTTGAATGAACCCGTCGAAGTAGCGAAGGACAGCAATGTCACGAAAGTCTCTAATCACCCAAATTACCTTGACTGGAATGCCGTGGTAATTCAGAACTCTTAAAATTGGGAGGGCAAACGAAATTGCAGAACCTCCAATAACAATCAAGATCTTTCTAGCATTGACTGCCAACTTTGAGATGGAGAAATTACTTTTCGGATCGTTCCGTGATTTGACGAGAAGCAACTTAGGATCAAAGGAGCCATTGACAATGTAACGTTGCCCATTGACCCATTTGAACGAACTTTTCCGAATGATGAGTCTCTGGTAGCGGTCCAGAGGCAACGATGCCAAAGTGTAAGGATGATAATTGGGGATGAGCTGCTTGTATGCTCTCACAATAAAATTAGGATGGTAGTTCGTAATGCGAACATGAGCACCAGGATTGATGGCTCTATTTTTGATCAAATAGTTTGGGAATTCGACAAATGCAATGTTAGGTGAAACATCAATGATCTTGAAGTCGTGAGGCGATGATGCCACCATTGTAAGCTTCAAACGGTTGTACACCTGGTACGAGAGAATCAGAACGTTCAAAATGTTGGCGTAGGTGGTGTTTACTGGACGGACATGGAAGGGAAGACAAAGAACGATCACCCAACTCCAAAAGTAATGGTTGAGGAAGAAAAGCTTATAGAAACGATCACGGGCTTTCAGCAACGAAGTGATCAAAATCATTAAAAAGCCAAAAAGTGACATCCAGCCATATAAGTTGGCCGTTTTGCCTGCTTTGGCCCAGCTATTCGTTTTGTGGAAGTATCCCAAGTAGATGATCGTGTGAACCACAGCCAGAAGAACCACCACACGTGCCAACCACTTGTGGATGGGCAACAACGCCAAGTAGAGGGTATTGGGGAGTGGACTTGGTCTCAAAGTAAGGAAAAACACCGTTGGAAGTGCTACCACTGCGAGTCTTCCAAGACGTTTGGTGACAAAGATCAAGTCTCCATGATGGATGTCCGTTAACGCCAAAACCAGGAAGATTGACATCCATAAGAAGATCTGGAACATTGTACTGCTATTTAAGTACAACTTGTAGGCGACGGCCTTGATTGCCGTGCACGTTCTGCCCACCAATGGCCTATTGGAGTGCTCAGACCACAGAATGACCTTATCAAGTCTCAGATTCAACGGTCCCAACACATGAACGCGACTGAAGTACCATTTACCTCGTGATAAGAGGTAGTTTTGGATGGGAATCCACGTGAGCACCGCCATGGTGATACAACCCATGATCAAGCCGTACTTCATGGTGACACATTGACGGAATTCGACATACTCTTTGGTTTTACCATTAGGGTAGTGGAAATAGTCCGCGATGACACCGATTTGGTCCATTTTGGATACTGACAGGAAAGCCACGGAGACAAAGTGCCTGGATCCGTAGAGATATAGACGGTATTTAAGGGTGGGAAGGAAAAAAAAATCTCGATTAGTCCTGGTGATCAAATAGATAAAAGAAAGGTACGACCAGGTGCAGGTGATCACGGAAAGGTGAGGTAGAGAAGAACCATAGGTAGATTTACAGTACAATGGCGGAACTTTGTCGTTTTCTTTTTCTTTTAATGGACTGTTACTGGATTTTCCAGAGTTAGATCAATATTTTCGGATTTATAAGTACCTTTAGTGGGATTTCGATGATTGGGTTGCTACTATGATTTCCTACATGTGGCTGCCCGAGCTCGGATCGAGGAGTAATATTAAGTATGTGCTTACAAATGAAGTGTGCAGCTGGAACCAATAATAGATGCGAATTGTGTCATGAAAATGACGAGATTGTCTGTGGATATATTTGGTCTCAGGCAAAGATTTAAAAAGAAATGAATTCAAAGTGTAATTTGAGGGTGGGACTGTCAAAATAAAAATCTCGCTTTTTTACGAGCATTTCAGAAAATGTCCAACCTTGTCTCAATCTCTTAACTTTTCAATCTAAAATAAATTGCTCACTCAGTTTATTCCGTAATGACCACCAGCGCTTTTCCAAAAACTAGACCCTTTCCTTCTAGTATAAAACCTGTATGTTTCCGTTGCGTTTCTTGCCTTTCATCACTCCAGACCGATTTGGCTTGGCTCCCTTCTTGGGAAGGTATCCTGTGCGACTGGCCTGAGATGGTCTCGGAGGAAGTTGTGACTTCTTCTTATTGGTATTTGATGCAATGAACCCCGACCGTGAAGGTTGTGCATTGTTGTATGAGTTCACGGTCGAGTTGTTGTTGTTGTTGGAATTGTAGTTCCTATAGTTGTTGTTCGAGCCGTTCGAATTGAAATTATTATAGTTCGAGTTGTAATTCGAGTTGTAATTCAGGTTCGAATTGTACCCCAGACTATATCCCAGATTGTAATTGCGCAGATTGCCTGAATCTTCATAGTTTCTCTTCTTAGGTCCGTTTGGTCGCGATGTACCCCTATTGAGCGAGTCAAAGTACACCGACCGCAAGTGTTTGGGCAAGTTGGTGCCGCTGAATGCGCTGCCGTTAAAGTTAGGCACTCTAGATGACCGCTGCTGGGGACACTCGTCTCCAAAATGCGTATTATCTCCACAGTTGTAACAGAAGATCACCGGGAGCACATATTCCTCGTCTTTAGCAACTTTCGTGATGTACGACCGCCATATACTGGGACAGTTGAAATCGCCGTGGTTGAATGTGTCGCATGTCTTACAGTACTGTTTCTTTCTGGTCTTGCTCTTGCATGCACTGAACAAATGGCCCCTTTCGCCACATCTTGAGCAGATCATCGTAGTCGGACATTGTGTCTCATAATGATCGCCCACCACACCACATTTGTGGCAAACCACTGTCTTACATTTGGACCTGATATGACCTCTTTTGTGACAGTTATCACATAATGGACCTAAGCTCTGTTGAGCATTGATGGTGGCTCCAGTATCTGGGTCAGTCACACCGAAGTACCTTCCCTCTCCTCTGAGCTCAATAAGTTCGTCTGCGTTGTCGTTGACTTGGTCAAAAGATAACGAATATAGGCCATCATCCAGCTTGGATTGTTTTTGCTTCACTTTCTCTTTTTGCTGGGGCTTGGAAGGTTCTGCCAGAGCAGAGCTCTCCTTCCACTTCATTTTGTCATCCACGTGAGAAGGCTGAGTGTCTTCAGCAAACGATAGTAGACCCATGTTTTGTTTAAGTAGTTGATATAATTTTTTTTATTTTTGATAAAGGTAATGCGTGTATGCAGTACGGGATGAAGTTGGGGTAGATGGTAATAAAAGACAAATTTGAAGGAAGAGGATGAAAATTGTAAAATAACCACAGGGTAATCTAAGTAGCGAGTGGATTTCGCATTCTTTCGATCCCAAAATTCCGAAAATCAAATTTTTTTGGCCGCTACGTAAGTGAACATGTAGGCTGAAACTTAGTCCATGTCAAGAGAATTAGAGTCAAGGAGTCCAAAAACTAGAATAATACATTTTCATAAGTAACAAGATACACTTTGGCAACTTGCATTTTATTGAGTGACTCTCTCGTCGCAACCTTATAGTGATTAAACCAAACATCGGCATCCAATCAATAAACACCACTGTCAGCCCTCTGACTTGGACCAAGTCGTCTTACAACACATTTCTGACGATATGGTTGGCAGCCTGGCTCTCCAAGTCAGTGCCATTGCCTCCCACGTTGAAAGAGGACTTGATGTACTCTTGATGCTTGAGAGCAGCGAAAAGGTAGCACAAACTGGCAAGAAGGAAAAACACCGCCACTACAATAAGCGAGGTGGCTTGAAGCGTCAAACTCAAGAATTGGATCACGCTCATCAACAAGTAGAAGCCGCAACGTGGCCAGTTGTCGTCAAAGTTACGGATGAAGTTGGTGAATGTATCAGTCAAAGGACAGATTCTCAACAAGAATGGGATCTCGACGAAAAGAACCACCAAGCCTTGCACAAGACAGATGATGGAGAAGATGATCACCAAGTTGAAGTGAAAGATATTGGCCACTCCCAACGCAATACACAAGAAGATTGTGAAGATTCCGATCCATTGACCATAAAGTGAGAAGTTTTTCTTCTTAAAATCCTGGGAGAACCCATTGAAGATATTGGAAAAGACGGTCAGTACGTTCAATGCCATGGTTGATGTATTATGGCTGTACGTAGAGTAGTTTGTAGAAAGAAAGTAAGTCTGGATGTTAAGAAATGAGTGGCCATATACAGAGTGATTGTCTGCAGACTGGCTAATGACGAGGTGGCTGAGGTTATTTGATAGAGAATTTGGGGTTGGAGGCGAATTTGAAACTTATAAACCAAAGAACGTATGAAGACCATTTTGGAGAATCTTGTCTTGTCTTGTTCAAAAATTGGCAGAATTCGAGTAACATGGAGTCAGACTTGTAGATAGTGAGAAGTGGTATGAGTAATAATGAGTGAATGAAATGAACGAAAAAGGAGAAGAAAGGAAGATTCAATCCAATACAATATAAATCGGTTTATCTTATAAATTCTTTATTTTCTAATACATACACCCGTGGTCAAGCCGTGAAATTATCCAATCATTCAATTCATCTCCATCTCTCTCAAGGCATCTCCAATTGTACAGTCCCGCAACTTAAAAAAATTCAACTGATAGTCATTATGGGTAGAGAAACCGTGATTGGGCTCGTGGGAAAACCTTCCAGTGGAAAATCGACTACGTTGAATGCTCTAACAGACGCCAACGCAAAGGTCGGCGCCTTTCCATTCACAACCATAGACCCAAACAAGGCTACTGGGTACCTTGAAGTGGAATGTGCATGTAAAAGAGTTGGCAAGCAGCTGCTATGCAAGCCCAACTACGGCTACTGCCGAGACGGAATTAGAGGTGTACCTGTGATGATGTTGGATGTGGCTGGTTTAGTTCCCAACGCTCATTTGGGCCGTGGTTTGGGTAATAAGTTTCTTAGTGACTTGACTGAAGCCGATTGTCTTATCCATATTGTCGATGTGAGTGGAACCACCGATGCAGAGGGCAAAGAGACTAGAGGATACGATCCTCTCAAGGATATTGAGTGGCTCCAGGACGAAATCTTCCAGTGGATCTTGGGAAATCTCACCGAGAAATGGGGCTCAGTGGTGAGAAGACATATTGCAACTAAATCGTCCACTTTGGAGACGTTGCGTGCACAATTGGGTGGATACTACGCCAACAAACAGCTTATAGCGAAGGCATTGGATGCTGTTCCCAACTTGGGACCTCTCCAGGAGTGGGACCAGGAGACCATTGAGGAAGTGGTGAGACTGTTCATGAACACCAAGTTCCCCACCGTTTTAGCTCTCAACAAGATGGACCATGCAGATGCAGACAAGAACGTGTCGAAGATCATGTTGAAATATCCGGAACTGAAGTGTGTGCTCACGTCATCGCTCACTGAGGTTTTCCTCCGAAAGTTGGCTTCACAGAATTTCATTAAGTATGAACTGGGAACCGAATTTGTCGACACCGCCGAGGATCTCCCCGACGAGGGCCTTCGTCCCTTGGATGAGAAGTTATTGAACAGAATCGAAAACATTCGTGACTTGGTACTCTACCGTTTCGGATCCACTGGCGTGGTCCAACTTCTTCAAAGTGCTGCCCAGCTCTTGGACTTGGTGCCCGTGTATCCAGTGAGAAACATTCATACGTTTGGCGGAAGTTCCGGTCCCAATGTGTTCCGAGACTGTGTTCTCGTGAAGAGAGGCACGCCTGTAATTTCCGTTGCTCGTAAGATCATGGGTGATGTCACCATTGCTGCCATTGAAGGTGTTGGAGGAATGAGAATTGGCGAAGAGGATACGGTTGATGTGGGAAAGAACGATATTCTTTCTTTCCGTCTTGTTCCTGGTGGACACTGATAGATGTATATAGAAAGATAGAAGTAATGGTTATAAATTGATGACGTTCGTTGTTATTATTGGGTGTAGTAGTGGCTGCGAAATTCTTTCACATACTTGAATATATCTTCGTATCTGAATATCAGTAGAGAATCTTAAAAGTTCAGTGCTACAGTAATTCAGCTCAATACAAGTTTACCAGTAGATCCGTCGAAAAGTAATCCATATTCTACAGTCAAGTCATGTCACTGGTCAACCTTGATTTCTTGGTCATTTCTTGGTCATTTGAAAACGGCGATATCGGTCTGACCATTTCTTCACTTGATCTTCTTGGATTTGCGAAATATGGAGTATTCGCAGGTTTCCACCAATATGCACTTAAGGTAATCATTCTAATATAATGAACAGGTCAAAAAATCAAGCAAATGAATCATAAAAAGTTACAAAAGATCAAAAAATGATTAAAGTCACACTACCAAAGAAAATATTTGTCAAAATTCCCAAATTGTTGTACAACTTCCAGTATTTCTTCCCTCTATTATTATTCTCTTCATGCAACCCTGTATGGCCGACTCGGACAAGAGTATTTATACTTCTACCATTTCAAATCTACACCGATTTCACCTCATATTTCAACTCACCTAATTCTTTCGCTTATGGCATCTCCTACCATTTCACACAAACTCTCCTCGGACCAGTTGACCAAGCTCACTGAGCTCATCTCTGCCATCCCAGACATTTTGGCAGCCACCGATAACGCCGACTATGACGAAATCTACGGCTACAGAATAGCGCCCGATGGTGAAGAATTCGTCAACGAGGCCATCAGAAACGAGATTTTGCACAAGTTTCTTGCAGCCACCGAGTACGACGTGGAAGAAGCCAAAAAGAAAGTGACAAAGTCTCTCAACTGGAGACGAGAGTTCCAGGTACTCAATGCCGCCTTTGGAGAGTCCTACGACGCCGATTTGGAGAAATTGGGAGTCATTACAGACTATGAGGGTAACAAGGACAATTTCCGCGTGGTGACTTGGAACTTGTATGCCAATTTGAAGAATCCCAAGAAGCTTTTCGCAAAGTTTGGAGTAGGTGTGGAAGAAAAGGACTCTGCAGACAAATTGCCAGGTACGATGTTCTTGAGATGGCGTGTGGGACTTATGGAGCGTTCCTTGCTGTTGTTGGATTTTACCGACACACACAACAGCAAGATCGCCCAGGTCCACGATTACAACAACGTGTCTATGTTCAGAATGGATCCAGGCATGAAGTCTGCCACCAAAGAGATCATCACGGTGTTCAGCGACAACTACCCCGAGCTTCTCTCGAAAAAGTACTTTATTAATGTTCCTCTCATCATGGGTTGGGTGTTCGCCTTCTTCAAGGCCACCGGATTGATGAGTGCTGCCACATTGAAGAAGTTTGAAATGCAAAATCACGGAAATTTGGCCGATGCTTTTGGCAAGGACAACTTACCCAAGGACTACAATGGTGGGGTTGAGAACACGAAGGTGCCCACCATCTTCTCACTGGCAATTGCTTCTGAGAATATTAAGATTCCAGAGTATGCGGAGGTGATAATACAGAAGTTTTTCAACAAGACTGGAGAGACCGAGACTAATGTCGTTGCAGAGGGAAATCTCGAAGATGAAGCAAAGAGCATTGATTAGACTGTAATCTTGTGATATATTTTTAGTGTATGATGGAGCTATAGAGTAGATCAGTAGGGATGTATAGAAAACCAATAGGACAGAGCTGAGGAGTAAATAAATAACCACCATGGAAAGCCGTAACTTGAATTTCATCAACTTGGCTGCGCTATTTTACGAACGTAGTAATTATTCTAATGCTGGAACCTCCTTCCATCAGATAAATTCCTGTTCTGGCTTTGGTGACTTCAAGTCTGGACACATGCCAAAACATTCAGTCATGAGTGTCCAGTTAAAAGTAGTCTCTCCGTTTGCCGATTTTAACCAAGTTTGATCCTTTTTTTTTATTTTCTAAATTCCCCACATAATAATCCTTTGCATCAAGTCCTCAATACTTGCTACTGCCGTACCCTCGCAATCTAGTTTGTATAATAAATTCGCCCACTACAACTAAAAATTGTCTTCCAAATTTTCCAAAATTGAAAATCCAAAATGATCACCAATATTTTTATTTCCATTTCATTTTCCTCCCCAAATTCCTCCCAACTCTTTACCCATTTCCCAAACATCCACCATCCTGCAGATAAATACCATTTATTATTGTTCCAGATCACCAATTCAAACTCCAACTACAATGCCCGCCGACTATTACGGTGTGCTTGGTCTAGCGCCATCCGCAACCGCAGATGAAATCAAGAGATCATACAAGAAACTCGCTGTCAAGTTTCATCCTGACAAAACGAACGATCCGTCACTTCACAATAAATTTCTTCTAATTAATGAAGCTTACGAAACCCTCAAGGATGACACCCTGAGAAAGACCTACGACCTCAAGAACGGTATATCCAGCCTGTCAAGCTCCTCAAAAAGCGATCCATTCCATCGTGATGGCTTTCGAAGTCACCACGGCTTCTCATACTTTCTGAGTACTCGAAACGGACCAGGTTCATACTTCAATTGGCAACAGCTGAACTTCCGTGCGTATGAGGACGCATATTACCGCCACTCCCGTCAGGAGAAGGAGGACGCCGCTGCGGCAGCTACAGCCGCGGCAGCACAGGCTGCCAAATTGGCACAGAAGCAAATGGAAGCAGAAATGAAGCGCAGGCAAGATGAGTACATGGAGAAAGCAAGGCAACAGCGTGAAAGGGAGCAGCTCGAAGAACTTGATAGAAAGATGAGAAAACAAAAGGAGGCGAAAGAGCGAGAGGAACGCGAAAGAAGGAAACAGCAAACCGAGGAGCTAGAGGAAATGTACAGAGGAGTTAAACAGAGAGCATTCCAGCGGCTGTGGCACGGCGTAAATGGCTATGACAATAGTTACGAGCAGCCAGGAACCAACTCCAGCGAGCCAATAATAGTCGAGGACGAAGTGGGGTCGGATAGCGACACAGATGATGCTAGTGATTTTCATGATGCGAACATTGGTGACGAGAGTGTGGACTTGGATGCAGACGACGGGTGGACAGAGGACATTCATGATGTGGAAGTGGAATCTGAGATCATCGAGGATTCAGGCATTTCAGACGCAGCTTCAGGTTTAGATGAGTCTCACAATGGTGTCCATGATTGGCAAAGTCGGCCCCCGACTGCTGAGGAACCAGATCAATCGTTCAACCAAGACCATGATGGTTCGGACGCGAACGTTACGGATGCTTCACTGAAAGGTGCTCCTGAAACTCCAAATGATGGTCCGGAAGTGGTGGAGATCCCAGAGGATGGAGATATTGATGGTCTGAGTGGTATATTTTCACATGAGGAACCAAAGAGTCCACAGCGGAAACCATTCTACAGCATGTCTTCGCCACAAGCGAAGGTAAAGACTCAGAAATTCCTTAACGAACAGCGGCGTCGTGAGGCATCGTTTCAGCATGGTCCAACCAGTGCTAAGAAGCCACGGTTCGCCGATATG
>Ga0160505_100157_pt1 | contig 51287 bp, 40 predicted proteins | sample DIDeMG_FD_108225 | JGI IMG/M metagenome (GOLD analysis project Ga0160505, IMG submission 108225) | Enriched chicken feces microbial communities from UW Madison campus, WI, USA - DID2874_E49_Stillage MG | ecosystem: Host-associated > Birds > Digestive system > Large intestine > Fecal ... | reverse complement strand
TTTTTTTTTTTTTTTATTTTTTTGATTAGTATAAGATAGATGTAATCTTTTTTTTTTTTTTGGTTTTTTATAAAATTTTTTATAAAAATTTTTTTTTTTTTTTTTTTTTTTTTTTCATCGCGTACATTTTCTTTATCATGATTGACTTTTCCCATTTTCATGGCTTTTCTCTCGATCTGATGGGACGCATTCTTTCTCCTTATCTTTCATTCCTTGTACTACAAAAATCTCATGGAGCTTGTCGAGCCATCAACAACCACATGCATGCACAATTTGACGTTTCTGAAACCGTATCAGTTACAAAACAGGAAACCACAATAAGAGAAAGAGCCCACAGAAGAACCCTTAAAAAGAAATCTTAATTCCACAGTAATAAACTTCAGCATAAAAAAAAATACGCCTCGGCCACAACTGCCAAAAAAAAGCGGGGATGCGGCGATTTGTATATCTAGAGTTACCTACAATTTTGGGCTCAAACGTCCAATAGATAACACAAGATAAGCTACACAATGTCGAAAATTATCAATAATACATTTTAAAAGTATGCCATCCATAGAGTATCGGCAGCCGCAAGGTTGTGAGGATTGACAGCCTGTGCTATCATCTCCAATACACTTTGAGTGCTAACACCTGAGCCTGATGAACTGTGAGCCATAGAAAGAACTCGTTTGATGATCAACTCCACATTGATCATGACGATTTCTCTGAGCTGGCTGTCCTGTGGAATAGGCCGTGGGGGGTCCTGCTGCGTGCACCAGGAAATAACTTCATCGCGAACGAATAACGTAAGGTATTGTTCTAAATCGGATTTTGGTTCTGTCAAAGCACGCGCTATGACAAGAATGTATACGGCCAAAATACCTTCAAGGCCTGATTCGCCAATCAACTTTTGGATATTTGGGGTCAAACGGAACGGCACCATCTCTGCATTATAGAACAATGGGGCGGGCCTTCCTCCGCTGGAGCCGTCCAAGGAGGCATTCTTGCTGGCAATCTTGCATGGTAACATATCCGACGTCCACACGTCACCAGAGCCTCTATTGATGTGGATTTTTTGAGGTTGTCTCGTGTTCACACACATCATGTAGGTTGTAAAGATGAACGAAGCATATTGCGACGTAAACTGTTTGCGGAAGAGCCAGAAATCTTCAAAGTTTGGATAGAGATCCACAAAGTAGTTCTTCAACACTGTCGAAGGAACCAATTCGGTTTGAATAGCACTCAAAATCTCCACACGAATACTCATAATATCCGGCTTAGGCAAGCGTGGATCAAATGCTGCCCGCAATCTCTCGATAGTGTAGATGAAAGGCTCATCACGGTCCTTGCCATTACGGAAACAAAAGTCCTCGTAAATCTTCTGCATGCTGATGTCTCTTGAATCGTCATTAATGATTCTAATATGTGGAGATAAAGGCACAGCAATCGGAAGAGTGAACTGAATGTTACGACGACGTGTTTCAACCTTCTTCGATAATGAGTCGTCAAAGATACGGAACAACTGGAAAAGACACTCTTCACGACGACAATGTCTAGCAGCTGGGAATTGAACAGCAAAAGAGTGCAAACTTCCGTTATTGCCACGGATCTTCATTCTCTTGTAGCAAGCATTAGTTCCACGAGCCAAATCAATAGTTGGTAAGAACCGTTCTATCTTCACGAAGTGCGTATTGTTATCCTTGTTCAATAAGTATTGACCAGGAACTTCAATATCTTCAAACTTTTGATGGTGAAACTCACTCAAGTGTGGGCACAAGTTCTCTAAATTGACTTCAGTGAATCTTCTATCGAGCTTATCCTCGAGACGATCTCTCCATTTTCTCAATTTCACGATGTAGGTTTCCAAGTTTGGCTTACCAATCACTAAATCCTTCTCAAATTCTGCACGGATCAGCTTAGGAAGAACAGTTTCAGCGAATCTTGTTATGTTAACTTCCGTGACAGGAGGTAATTTGGCATCTTCGCGGGGGTTTCCAAGTCTATTAAGGTATTGGATACCATCGTTCAACAACGCCACTGCCAACCTATAAGCATCTTCATCTGCAGTGCACTTGAATCTCTGATTGATTTGATCAACCAAGGACTCCAAAGAGAGTGCAAGTAATGGGTATGCTGTTTTCAAAATACCCATAATTTCCTCAACATACTCCCAAGAACGACGAATAGCTGCAGCTGCCGGAGGTAGTTTAGAATCAGCCGCCTTGCTCGTTCCGTTTTCAGCCTTAGAGTCACCACTTGGCTTTCCATCATTTTCTTCTTTGACATCCTTCGTTTCATCCTTTGATTCACTAGACTTGTCCGCATCATTTCCATTTTCAGAAGCATCCTTTGGATCAATAGCTGGTGGAGAAGTACTCGATGTCTTATGTCTCGAAAGCTCCATAGATTGACGCTGCTTAGCTGCGAAATCTTCCTTGGTGGTTCTGAGCTGGAAGTGCAATGCTTGTGGATAACTCTTTGCAATTCTGATGAGAATTTGTCTCACAAGCTTGGCTTCCTTGTAAGACAAAGACGTCAACAACTGAGGAATAAACGTAATCCAGTACCACACTGGAACCTCACCTCTGAAGTTTTCAAATGCCTGAGCCAAAGTTCCCGAGGAATCGTCCAAGCTTATCAACCATAAAATTCTCGCAAGTAACTTTCGGGTCTTCCCGTTCTTGTAAAGACCAGCAGCTTGTAAGTAGCAACTGATAGCGTTATTTGCATATACTAGATCGTTAGGGTTCTCTTTGAATCTTTTATCATTGAAAACACCCCATTCAGCCCAAGCTTTAGGCAAGTTAAGATCGATCTGGACAGAAGTAGCAAATGCCTTATTAGCCTCTTCTTTTTGGTTGAGCTTGCTCAAAAACATACCCTTCAAGGTAAAGAACTCAGCCTTTTGTTGTGTAGCAAAATAGACCAAGTTGGTGTTCCTGATGACATCAAGACCAGTATTAAGCTCGTTAGGGCTCTGGTAATGACACTTGACCTGTTCCTTCAATTTCAAGAATGCTTCCTGAATTTCAATGTTAGGAAGTTGGTAGATCTTAGTGAGTTGATTGATACACACATCTGCCATGTTGTGTTTTCTGGCAACATGTGCAAACCTGTTTATCACCCAAGCTATTTCGTGGAATCCTCTATAGGCATACGAATTGGCGTTGCCGTCAGAGTTGCTTTGTTGCAAGATAGGGATGAATGGCATGTAAACCTTGTTAATAACCTGGAAAGCATGCTGTCTCCATGTCACTAGATCGTTCCAAATATTGATGTCATCCCAAGTGTTAGGTAATCTTTCTCTCCATACTTGCAAAACACGCTTGAGTTCCTGCGACTTTACATCCAAATTCTGAGCATTTGTCGAAACAAGACTGGAGTAAACTTGACTAGCTTCCATGAATTCAACATATTGCTGGAAGGTATGGAGTAAAGGAATATGAGCGTTGCCAAATCTCTGAGGAAGTCCGTGCCACTTTCTGAGGGCCAATTGAATACCCTCATCACAAAGCCTAGAAAGTTCTTGTAGGGTCTCCTTCTCTTGGCCAAATCCTTGCAAACAAAGGAACGTCTCGAACACCTGTCTTCTAGGCGTTGGAACATCCATAACACTTTTGACAGTCTGTTCAAGAGTATCCCTGTCTGCATTCCAGTCAGCCACTCTCCAACCACACTCAAGCAAAAGATCAGAAAATCCTTCGTGTTTAGCAAGCTCCGTGAGAATATCCCAATGCTGTAACTTTTCAGCACACAAAATCCAGTGGTCTTCCCAGAGGGCATACTCAGACTGACCATATGGTAATGCACCACTTCTTGCTTTAATCTGAGCCGTCTCGTACAACTGCTGTGCCTTATCCCACATACCTATCTGCTCATATGACAATGCAGAAATAGTCTCAGAATACTTTGCACGTCTTCTCCAAAGACCGTAGAACATGTCATCTTCTTTCAAAGTGGCATACAATTTGGCCAAAGCATCCTGCGTCACCTCCCGCACTTCAGCATTACCGTTAATAGACAGACTCTCAATATTCTCAAGAATGTGAATACCTTGTGACCATGCATCGAAGTTGGAAGCCAAGCATTCAACTGCGAATGGAGGGAGCTGAAGTTCGTCGCACCGAGACACACCCTCCATCAAAGATTGGATTACGTTTGGTCTGGAGTCGATTTGTCTGGTATGATAGTCCTTCGACAAGAGAATGACCATACAACGAGTGAAATCCAAGTGCTCTGAGCGAGGAATAGATTTGAATGCAATTGGGAACACTGATGACCACACGCGGTGAACTGTCTCACTGCTTTGATAGAACATATCAATCAAGGGCTCAAGAATTGCTCCAGCGCTGACATCGGAAATTTCGTTCAAGAACAGGTTGTGACCGTCTAACAACTTTGTGAGATCGGAACTAACACTGTCCATATCCATGTCTTTAGGCTCATATGGGAATGTCGTCAACGGAGGTAATCTATTTTCCTCTGAGACTAATTGAAGTCTGTCGTCCCAGTTAAATGCTCCAAAGAGAAGCTGGAGGCCTTGGTTCAACCATGGGTAATCTGCCAAAAACTCCCAGTTTTGTTCTCTAATGACGTAGTAGAGACGCTTGCTGATATCTTTCTCTAGACTGTTGTTCAAAATGGACATAAGCTTACGACGAACAGAAACTTCCGAAGAGCGAGTTCCCACCAAGAAGGGTTGCTCCATACGAACAGTCAACTCAGTACAACTGAATGTGTCATCTTCGAAGATATCAACAATAATCTTGTAGAATTCCTTGGATAAAGCAGGCTCTCCACGGATTTCAAAAATCATCATCTTTGCCAAAATAGCAGCCTTCTCCTTCGTTGTAGGAAATAAGTCGGTTCTAGAAAACACCCAAGACTTCACTATCTTGATGATCTTCTCCAAAATATCTTTATCCAAAGATCTTTCAATTAATTGAGCAAGAAGCGATAAGAAAATTCTTCTTTGGTCGCCAAGGCTGGAAATTCTCATTGAGCACAAGTTCAAGATCTTCTCCAAAAGCTTGGTTGTTATCTTAGCCTCATCACTAGTTGCTGACGAGTCCTTAGATTGGGCACCTTGGTGAGTGATTGCGATGTGGTCCTTGCAAAGTTTGTTAAAAGTTCTCATGATCGAGGGCAACAATGGATCAAGTGTGGCTGGCCTGTAATTGGCCAAAGTCCAGGACAAGGTAACACCGGCAGCCATGGATGTTGTATCACTCAAGTCCTCAGAAACGGTAGTAGTGAGCAAGTTAACGAAGTGCTTCGTCTCAGACTCCTCATTTTCCGCAGTCTCAACTTCAACTTGAACATTAATCGCCAGAAGAATGATGCGCAAGACTCTTTGGAGGACCTCTTGGATGTCATGATTTTCAGACTTGATACATTTTTCAAGTAGTTTATGAAGATATCCAAGATTGGAGATAATCCACTCAGCAGGTTTCCACTCCAAAACAACACCTAGAACCTCCAAAGCGTTCAAACAGTAACCCAACAAGTTTGCAGAGTTCAAGTCATTGGAAAGTAAAAATTTTTCGAAGAAAGTAATCTTGACGGAAACTTCTGGCCAATGTTGTGGACTCAAAAGATCATAAAGAATTCCCAATGCTTTTTGTCCCAATTCACTTTCAGAAGCTCTCTGAGGACTAATACACACATATCTAATTAAGAATGTGACACATGCTTCTCTCTGACCAAAGGGGACGACATAATCATCAGAAGTTGAGAAGTCATTGGCATCCTTGTTCTCTCCATTGGCTTCTGACTCCACATTTTCGATTTTCTTTTGTTTCTTCAAAGTCTCTGCCTTCTTTTCCCAGCTCAAAATAAGTTCAGCCAAGTCGATAGCGAGGACTTGATTTTCCAAAGCAGCATTAGCCAAGATGGTCAACTTACCCATTGCTGTTATAATATTCGAAATGAAATGCTCTCTGGCTGGGAAGAAGAGGTCTGGATGCTGATCAATGAATTGGTATACATTCAAGACCTGCGTAACATTGAAACCGTCTTCTGAGAGGACTCTTCTTGGCCACTTGAGCCAACTGTTAGGTGAATCACCGTCAACAATTCTCAAGGACATAACTGGCGCAAGGATATCGAGAGCTTCTCTCACCAAGTGTCTGGAATCACTCTGGTGAGTCTTGAGAAGAGCCACGAACACCTGAGTAGCAAGCTGAGCTGGTGTTTCATAAGCCGCAATAAAATAGGAAGTTGTGACATATGCAACCTGTTTCGTGATGTTATCCTCCAACTTGATGTAGTTCCAACTAAACTTGATCACGTCCTTCCTGTAATCATTGAGCTGGTTAGGAGACCACTTAAGAAGAATTGTAGTACTCTCAAGCAAAGCGAATCTGTATGAATCGATCTTTCCAGAAGTTCTATCAGTGATAATATCGTTAGTAGATTTCCAGATATTCTCATCGAATTTCTGTAACCAAGCTGGACCATTGGCGAATAATGAGTCTGCATTGCCATTCTTATCGATTTCGTACAAGAGTGCAGAGTCGAATACCTTCTTTAAGACAAAAATCTTTGCCTTCAATTGTGTCTCATCAGCAATAAAATCGACACACTTACTCATATAGTGTTGTCTATGTTCGACATCTTGAGACTTCACAACGGTCTCAAATATGTACTCCTCAATACGCTCATGAATCTTTAAGTTCAACATACTGAGGCGGTTGACAGTATTGAATAGAAGATCCACGTCTTTGGGGTTTCTTTCCATGTAATGAACAATGAGAACCTCAAGATTAGAGATTGCTTGGTCTGCTTGAAGATGGGTGCTGGAAGTCAAAGGTAATTGGCCCTTGATTCCAATGAGGACTTCAACAGTCTCGGAAAGTGTCTCTAAGAGTGGTGATTGTTGGTCAAACCACTCTGTATCAAACTTGGAAATGGCAGCAATCAAGTCCACCGTGTTAGCAAATTTGATGATTTTCACTTCGTTGTCTGTCTCTGCCTTCAAATCTTCTACAATGCTGTCAATCTTACCCTTAGCAACCTCACGAATTCTAGGGCCATCTTCCTCTCCAGCAAAGTATGCTAACATATTACCCAACTTCCTGTTTTTGTAGTGCGAAATGTAGTATTCCAAACAGTTATCAGCGAATCGATTCAAGAACTTAAGAACTGGCAATCTGAAGGGTGAATTTTGGTGGCGATCCAAATGACCTTCCAAGTATTGCAAAGTGTTGATGATTTCCTCCATAAACGTGTATGCTTTAGCCGGCAAAAGATGGAAGATATTCAAAATGGCAATGACTATCTGAACAGTATGGTTGTTCTCCAAATCCTGGCCTGCAATCAGACGCAAAGTGTTGATTTGGGCCCATGCCATCAAATGATCAAGTAATTTTCTACCGATTTCAACACGGAAGTATGAAATCAATAATTCAAGTAGACGTGCTAAAGCCTCAAGACCAGAGACTGTCAATTTCTTATGGTCCGATAAGTTCATAAGCATCGGGCGAAGACCATTCTGCAAAAGTTCTTTAGGAAGCTTGGCACTCTCATCAAGACTAGATTTCAAGCCAAGATGAGCTGCATTGATGATTTCTGTAGACTTGTTGCAAAGAGCCTTGAAGAACACACCAAGAATTCGAATTCTGGCCTCGGACAACGAGCCTAACGAAAATCCAGGTTTGGTAAGTGCCAAGGAAAGCAATTTGATACAAACAACACGAAGCTCAATGAGTTGCTTAGCTGTTCTGTGTTCATAAAGACGGTGAACATTAGCAAGTGATTCATCCTCAGCATCAACCAAGGCTAAAGCTTCAAGAAGTAATCTGTTAAGCTCATCATTGAAAGTAGTGAAAGTATCTTCTAAACCCAAGCAGAAAGTGATAGCGTTGATGTTACCAATTTGCATTGGAAATGGCAAGGCTCTCAAAGGCTTTCCAAATATAGGGGTGAGCAAAAGATGTTTTGAAGGTCCAATTATTGTTGCAATAGGGACTCCAGTAGCTTCCGACAACACTCCCAACGATTCCTGAGAAACTTCTCTGACAACTGGAACAGCACTAGCGAGATCGTACACTAAGGCACCAACCAAGGTCTGGAAAGGTTTCTCAAGAATTGTATCCTTCGAAACTTCAGAATTGCATTCCTTGAGAATGGTCAATACAAGCTTCTTGGCCATATCACGTACTTCGAAAGGAGCTGTATCTGGCGTATCACGCAAAATAAAGAAGATGGATCTGACAAGTTCAAATTGGCGCTTGAAGAACCATTTTGAGGGAATATTCAAATCTTCAAACATAGTCTTCAAACCCAACACTCCACCTAGTTTATTATGATAGAACTCACTATAACAACAGTGGGTGAACTTGTAAAACATAGAGCGGAACAATGGCGAGTACAAAGCATCCTCATCGGATCCAAACATCACAACAGTGGTTTTGTAAAGATTCTTGATGGTCTGAATACCCTTCTCACGGACATCCTTATCCCAGAAGCTCAAAGAATAGTTAAGCGCATTGAAGAATACTGTTTCACTAATGAATGCTTTTCCTTCCTGATCCTTAACAGAGAAAGGGCGATCTTTCTTGATCTTTCCAATCACAGAAGTGCCCAAGTGAATAAGGGTGAAGTGAGTGGTAATACTGTCGATTAATGAGCCCGATTCCTCCTTAAGTTCGGGAATAGAGTACGCAAAGAATAACCCTTCCAAGAGACGGCCAAACAATTTCTGTTGACGGTCTAATTTGGCCGCATCTTTTATGTCAGAAGGCTCGAGTTCTGGGAACTCATTGAGCTCGTCGAGCTTCAAGAGCTCCACTTGCTCCTTAATAAAGACAGGGTAGTCCTGCGGGATTGGTGTAGTATCGATGAAAAGCTTCAAGATGCTAGACAAATACTTGTATGCGCTGATCCTGTAGTGGACTTTCAAGCGTGGATCTTCAAGCAATTTGAAAGCAGATTCGACACCAGGCGTGATTGAAAGTGGAATCTTACTTCCCAAGCCATGAATGGATACGAGTGCCTTAATTTCCTGATCCAATTCGGATTGTGTTCTCAAGTCTGCACAAGGCTTCAAGTGCTTATGGTTACGTCCACCAAGTTTACCAAGAATTCTGATGGCTGTATGTGAGTGCTGATGATGGTATGGAACAGGTTCCAAATGTTTCCACAATGCTGCCATGATATCGTAGATGACAGGCATAATCATAGGATCAAAATACTCTGCAGTCAAATTGTCAACGCACAATTCAAAAGTACGTAAACCCTGGCTCACAAGCTCCTGCGATCCATTGAGAGCGTACACCAAAGGTGTTGTCAAATAATTTAAGTGTGGAACAAGAACAGACAATCGAACAGGGACAGTCAAACACAACTCAACGTAGATGTCACGCTCATATGGACGACGGGAGTTTGCGATCAATTTGTTGAGGCTCTCGAGTAACACTGGCAAAATAGGCATGATCTCCTTATACAAATTCTCAAATCTTCCACCGCTGATGCTTCTGAACAAAGTTCTCACCAAGTAGGAATAAATAATGGGTTCTTCAGCCTTTGTTGCGAGCCTCAATGACTCCAAGATCAAATAGTTCAAATGGGGGAGAATTACGTTCTCATTGGCAGTGGGGAACAAGTTGACTGACATAAAGCAGAGCTTGAACAAACGTATAAGGATATTGGATTTGACCAAGTCAACCTTGTCAAGTTGGTCTAACTTGGAGCGTAGGAAGGAAATCAAGATACCTGAAAAATTTGCTGAGGTGATCTCGCTCGCCAAAAAGAACTGAGGAAGGTGGAGCAATGCCGCGTTTTCAAGCATAGACTCGAACATGAATGGCAACTCAGCGCTGACAATCTCGTTGAAAGATGCTGGGTCGATGTGGATGAAGATCGTTGCGAAAATCTCCATCAAATCCTTCTCCTCCTTGGAAGATGTGATTGGAAGATTGGGACCCCCGGATGAGAAGTCAAATGCCTTGGCCAGCACAGTCTGTTTAGGCTTGGACACGGAAAAGAAGCGCAAGCAGCTGATACCACCTCTGAAGAGACTGCGGAGAATGGTGATCTCTTCAAGAGATGTTAATTTTGCTGAGTCATTCCATTTATCGTAGTTGACAACCTGACCAGGATTTTTGGGGTCCTGCTGTGGCTGTGGTGGAACTGGAGGATTGCAGTTCTTCAAGCCGAAAATTACCGACTTCAAGAAGGTCATTAAAGTACGGAACAAGTATCTCGCATCCTTTAATAAGTCACTGTTATTGTTGGAGAAAGAAATTGAGATTGGCGAGAGCTCTTCAACGCTAAACATATCTTCAGGTAGTTCCGTAATTTGTTCATTATTGGCCTCTGTGTCTACCTCCATCGAGTCATCGTCTCCTGTTTCCATACCTAGCTGTTCAGAATCTTTAGCATTAGGAATCTCTGGAGCTTTGGATCTATATCTCTCCACGGCATGTTCTGCTGCAGCTTCCTTGATTTTTCTCTTTTCTTCGAATTGCTGGTGCTTTTTAAGAATGTAATCGTACTTTCTATTGAGACTGTGGAATCTCTTAGCGTACGAGTCGATGATGATCATGAAGAGCTGTCTACCTTCAAGCTTATTGGGCAACTTCATGATTCTTTCCACCAAATTAAGCAAAAGCTTTGCGCTCATGATCTGAACGGTTAATGCAAGAGAGTCGTCTTTCAAGAGATCACAATAAATTTGAACCGTGGACCATATTTGCTTGGGCGTGAGTTCATTACGCACGTTATGAATAAAGTCGGCGACTGTGGAGTATGCCAATGGTCGGAGCGTTTCAAACGCAGTCAAGCCATGACCAATGAGAATCTTTTCGTCAAAAAGAAACTCAATTTTGGAAACAAATTGTGATCTGAACGGAGTAGATAAGATATGACGTGTTGCATGAAGAAGTTCCTTACGTGCAATGGAAAGTTCCGCTGGACAATCCTGGAGTAATCTGATGATGACGTCAGGCACAACTTTAGCCAGGGCCTGTGGAAGATGATGGGTGGCATAACCACGAATAAACACGTACGCCAAGAAGGAAGCGGACTTCACCTGACCCAAAATGAACTCGGAGTACGCCTGTCTGTTGATAATTTGAGGCAGAATAGCTGTAACGGATGTGGAGGTTTTCAACTGCTCTTCACGGAATTCTTTCTGCTGCTTTACCTGCAATAGCAATATGTGGATGATTTTTGGCAAGAAAATGGGGAGAGATGTCTGAACTAGCGTCTTGTATGACGAATACAAAGACACCATGGTGATTGGACATTCTGCCAATGTTTTGAACGAAAACATGGCCTTACTAAGTGTTTTGGAATTGTTGGAGTCCTCGACAAACGGGCCAGATTCGTTCTGTTCCTCTACCAGAGCCTGCTGGCTCTCGGAAAACACGCTGCTCACGGTCTCATCCATGTTATCGTACACCTTGTTGATGATATCAATGAATGGGTCCACTTTATCATGCAACGTCGTCTTATAGGCCTTATGCAAAGAGGTGATGATCTTCATACAGAGCACACCGTTATCCTCGTTCTCGAGTTCCAAGATTCTCGTTAAAGTCACCAAAATCTCCTCTGCGTAAGGCTGGAAAGTATCGGTCATGATTGATCGGTGGATGATTTCAAGCACCAGGTTCCGCAACTTGTGCTCGGGGCTGCTACTGTTGAACGCGATGGGTACATCATCTAATTTCTGCAAGAAAATCGGCACCATGTTCTTCAAAAAGTACTCGTATTCGGCTGCTCCATTAAAGGCTTCTATCATGTCTAGAAGTTCCAGAAACACCGACTGCAGCTCCTTGTAGTCGTTGCCGGCGTCGTTAAGACGCAGCACGAAAGTGTCGAGCTGCTGCATGTAGTTCATTCTGTCGGGAAGACTGGGGGAATTAGAAGCAATTGGTGGTAGCCGATGGAACAACAAGAACTTGAGAATGTGAGTCGCGGTGGAAAAAAGTGGGAACTGGTAGTGAGAGAATCCAGTGTGTACACGTGATATCTGCGTGATATTTAGTCACGTGTGGGTTTTACCTGTAGGTCAATATTTTGAAGTGTAGAGCAGTTGAAATCTGGCTTTCCATTATATGCTAATAGTTTCGGTTGATTTTGGCTCATATATATGTATTATTTAATGACTTAATTTGTTGTGATTTTGTTTCACCTGGGCTTGAGATCCCGTTGTCTCTCTCTCACCTTTCTGGTACACTGGCTTGAAAATCAGATAATGGTTCTAAAGTTCGGTTTGGGCTTATCTACCATAACGAATCATACAGGCCCCTTTCATTTCAATGTTAATATATCTTCCACCGCTCTGTTCGGTCTGTTCGCTCAACTTCCGTATCTTTTCTGTTCTTTGACCTGCGGCTGTACTTCCTTCCAGTTTTCGAATCCAACGCCAATTGTAGCCACGAACAAAAACAGAAATGCTGTCCACGTCATGGCCTCTGCTCGACCCCCACGATTCAACTTGATTAGCCCCAATGAGCTCATTTCCACGAGCTTCACCGCGGTCAGAACCGTTTGGTGTTGAAGCATTGCTCCTAACCCCCACAAAAGAACCGTCAACACCCCAAGTGCAAGCGTCACTCGGCGAATAAACATTTTTCCTGGCACAAGAGGAATAGCTAGCCAAAGTATAAGCACTATCAACAAGAGACTTAAGATGATACAACAAACTAGAAGGCGGGGGTTGCATGTCTCGGAAAGCCCTCTAGAAACATCAGTAAGACTCATGGTTCCTTCTTCAAGCTTAATACTAGAGGAAGCATAAAGAACGCTCAGATTATGTGCAGCCACACATTCCATGGCAGAGTCGACACTTACGCACATGGCCAAATATCCTGCTCTCAAAGTTATGTCTGGCAAAGACAGGTTTAGCGAGACCAAATCAGCTGAGTCATTGAACAGCAACCTTAAAAGATAAACCAGCGAATATGTCAGCTCTGACGAGAAACATCCAACAAGCAAGAACGATAAGAGGAAAGCAGCAATCGTGACTGACACAAGATTCCAATACTTGATAGCAAACAGAAGAGCAAGCATGAGAAATGGTAAAGTAAATTGAGAACGAAAATTAAAGAAATTTCACCACTATATATGATAGGTAAGATTCGAGTTTCGAATTGAAACAGACCTGCTTCTAGCTTGAAGGGTAATCAATTAATCGCAGTAGTGTCTCAATTTCGCAGCCAAACTGTATCAGAAATAGTTGGATGTGGGAGGTGCAGGATCTAGGAAACATGTCAAGGCAGTCGAATCTATTTGCAATACAAGTGCCACAATCCCTTCACCACAAGGCGCAAGATAAGAAAGGCTGAGACTAAAGTTACAAATGGCGTAACCACCTCGAGGGAACTTTTCAACTTGAAATCTGCTGTTACAGTTCTAGACTTACTGTTCCCAGCCTCTGCAAAGGTTCCGGTCTTGTAGTACTTGTCCATGAGCTTGTCCTTCTCATACCAAACAGTGAAGAGCCAGTCCTCAAACTTCTTCAACACTTCTGGATCCACTGTGTCGATATCCACTGAATCATCATTTCCAAGAGGTATGTCTTTGAGGTTCCATGCACGAATATGATAGTTAACTGAGGAAGGTCCATAGCCCAACAAGTAGAATGCCTTAAGAGTGAAAACATCCTCTCCGTAGTCTTCCGGCTTAAGGCCGCCATATCCGCAAGCCACATCATAAACTACCTCGCATGTATCGCGCAACAGTCTCAACATCAAGAAGATGCCTCTAACTCTAGGAAGCAAAACGTGCTTGAGAAGTGGACGATTCAAGTTCAGAACAAACTTGTTCGATCTCTCTCTCGTATGTGGAGACTTAACAGTGCCTTCTGGATAAATTATCAATTGGTATGGCCAGATCCTCTTATCTGGGTGATCACCTTTTGGCCATTGAGCGACACCAGGCAAACTGGGGTTTGTTGATGAAATACATCTGACTCCAGAAGCAGGACCCAAACCTCTAGCGTCCGCGTCGATCTCTAGCAATTGATTCGTTAAGTTGACCTTGTCAGTCTCCCACTTTCTAGACAAAAATAGAAACTTGAACACTTGCATTCCTGGTCCCAAAATAGGAATCTTAGCCAAGTTTTCCTTTAGGACAATGTATACGGAGTCAGCAAATCGGCCTGTGTATGCCATAAACCATAGGTAGAGCCAGTCTGTATAAATCTGGTGATTGGAAATCCACACCGAGTTTGGTGAGAGAATGCTGGAAAGATTACCGTTGGAGTCCACCTTGAAGCTGTTTGACTTTGGCAAATCATCATAGTTGTAGGTCACAACTACTTTTGACGGATTGATAATGGAGGTCAAGAATGCAAGCAATGTTAGGAAATGCACCTTCGTCAAGTTGGCAATCAGATGGTAAACCCTAGGCAGCGATTTGAACAACAAATCTGCAAGAACTTGGGTAAACCGAATGCTGAGAACTCCGACGATAAAGAAAACTATACAGAACGGAGTTCTGATGAGTACCACCGGCCACGAATGGCGAGATAGAAATGGCATTGGCTGAAAATTCTATTTGCAATTGGGGAGATCCACCGAGAGCGAAAAGAAATACTATCTATCTAGATAAGGATTTGGCGGGCAGTGTTGGGTAGTGATGAGTATGTATCTGGGGTAGTGGCGAGTTTGCGTGCAGGTCCACAATAGAAACATGTGGGATATGATTTTAAGAGGGGAGTGTGGCTATTTATACTATGTGAACTTAGTGGCTGCAAACAATTCTCGGACATATAAATAAGGAGCCCTCTCTTCCAAATTTTGTTTCTGTTTTCATAATTAGTATTGTGATTCTTCTTGTTTATTTTGTAATTAAGCTCCAAATCAATCTTCAATCATGCATGTCGGCTAAATTTGGTCCTCAGTTTGGTAGGATTCCTCGTTGAAATTTCGAGTTTTACTGACTTGAACGAGTTATTTGCTTTTAATCTAGGAAATGAATTTTAAAATCAATTTAATTTTGCCTATGGCTTCTCGAGGTCGGCTGCTAACTTGCCGATTTCCTGCATCCTTGTCTCAATTAAGCCGTTATGACTGGTGCTTGGGCAAGGTCCGCAGGCATTCACTTATCGGTATCTTCAAAATTAAAATTAAAATTTTAAATCACGGAAGTGTTTTTGATAACATAGAATAATAATCTCATCTTGTAAGTTTCTTGTTTCGTTATTTTTTGAAGTTCATACGAAACGATCTGTGAAAATACGCAGGTAACAGCACAATTGGACGTCTTCTATTGTGCAATATGTGTCGACAAGACAATTACACATGCATTAAAAGCTGTTGTCATCTCTCGAATCAATCATTTAGGAGCTTGCGAAAGCCTCCATGTATAATATTTGTTGATCTTTTGGAAGTAGTATATCTCCGGGGTTTTGTCTCCACTCGAGCCGATTGGTCTCATAACCATCTCGTGACCATTACTCTAAAAGTCAGTTAATGAGTCAAAAATCCTGTGATATTATTACTTGATTCATGTCGATTCCAGCATCTTTGGCAAGCTCAGCTGCAGACTTGCTGCTTAATCTGGAGTTACACCATGAGCAACACCCACTCCCAGAAACACTAGTTGACAAATCAAGTGTAATTTCGGATAGAACTGCTGGCTCCCGGATCAGTCTAGAACGGTTAGAAGAAGTGGTGGGGACCAAGTCTAAAACCTCAGTGACCCTGATTGCTGCTTCTCATAGAGTCCCTATTTCCCAAAGAAGAGGACCTTTGTCATTTCTTACTGTTGTTCCAGAATATGACGATGCCAGGAATTACAGCCGCATTACTAAGCTTATAGTAGTTTCTGTTGTTGCGTTCGCAAGTATCACCGGACCCATGGGAACTTCTATCATGTTGCCTGCCGTGGACGATATGGCAGCCGACCTCAACACTACCGTCAGCACTGTCAACATATCCGTAGGTATATACCTTATATCTTTGGGTATATTTCCTATGTGGTGGTCGAATTTCTCAGAGAAACATGGCCGTCGAATGGTGTATGTATTTTCTTTTGCATTTTTCTTTGCGTTCTCTATTGGCTCTGCTTTGGCTCCCTCCATTTCTTCCCTCATCGCAATGCGTCTACTAGCAGGTGTGGGTGCTTCTGCCGTTCAGGCATGTGGAGCAGCAACGGTAGCTGATTTGTACGTCACAGAAGAGCGTGGAACTGCTTTGGGAATATTCTATTTGGGTCCCCTATTGGGTCCTTTCTTATCTCCCATTATCGGTGGTGCTGTTGCAGAAGCTTGGGGTTGGCGTGCCACCATGTGGGTCATGGTCATTTTTTGTGGAATCAATGTGGTCCTGATTATAATCTTTCTTCCTGAGACACTTCGAAAAGAGGATAGCATGGAAAATGTTCGTTTGAGATTGAAAGAGCAACTTGAAGAGAAGAATATTGCAATGGCTGAAAACGAGCTCGAACGCATCGCCACAAATCTATCACAGAGCTCGTCATTGAGAAGACAAATATTGGATGATGAAACTCCTATGGATTTCGTAACTCCAGCACTTCTGAGACTTACAACCAATCGCTCGGCTTATTCTAAGCGGCTCCAGGAATACGAAATGTCAATGGCTGATTCACACATCCTGAAACCCCGGACCAAATGGCCCCACATTTTGTACGACTATATCATTCGCCCAGCACATGCTGTGGTGCTTCTTGGATATCCACCTGTTGCACTTGCAATCGCATTTTCAGCCTTTACATTTATGGGGATCTATTTTTTCAATATCTCCATCACGAACTCTTACAGTTCTGCCCCATACAACTTCAGCTCAGTCATTGTGGGATTGATGTACATTCCCAACTCTTTCACATATATTATTGCATCGATCTATGGAGGAAAATGGAATGACTGGCTCATTCGCCGCTGTGCTAAACTAAACAATGGCGAGATGATTCCAGAATCTCGTATTTCGTGGAATATTGTGGTTGCTGTGTCCTTGTTCCCACCCGCGTGCTTGATTTTCGGCTGGTGTATGGATAAAGGGGAATTCTGGTTAACACCATTGATCGGCACAGCATTGTTTGGATTCGCCTCTATGCTTGTAATTGGCGTGACCTTGACTTACATTATTGATGTTCTACCTGGTAAAGGAGCCACGGGAGTGGCCCTCAATAACTTGGTCAGGCAAATTTTGGCGGCAATTGCAACATTTGTGACAGAGCCACTTGTAAGAGCATTGACAATTGGCGTATTGTTTTCCATTTATTTGGGTGTGATTATGGTGGCCTCCTTGTGCATGTTATATTTGAAGCGCAATGGTGGCAGTCTTCGTCACAAGTACGATATTACAGACTATTATGCCAAGCTATGAATCTATTCCTTGAACTTCCAGAATTTTGCATTCTTATTTATTTGTCCTTCTGCGCAAATGCTGCGATTGGACGACAATGAAGGATATCATCAAATAGATAGTCCACATTGAGACCTTCCCTCTTTAATTGAGCGAGCTGAGGTTCAATTACACTCACAAGCTCCTTGTAGTATTTTGGATCCTTGACTTGCCACTCGTTTGAGTTCTTAACTAATAGTGTTCCTGAAGCATGTCTTTCGATGGACTCTACTAGCTGAGAGATCTGGCTCACAGACCACGTAACGAACCCACTTGAGTCAGTGGAACCACTGTCTCTCTTCATGATAGGCTCAATGCAAGTTTTGTGAATGGTCACTGCTCTTTTCACAATCAGTACGTACACAATGGTTAAGTTGGCGAGGTAATTGACAATATCGACTCTGGTGGACCCATGGTCATTGGAAATGAATTTTCCCACAGTTTGAGAGAGATGATTAGACATCGCATCGAGAAAGACCATGATTCCTTCGTCTAACTTGCCAAAGTTCAAGTAATACTCGATTATTTCGCCAATATTCTGAGCCAGTAAGCCTGCTATACTATGGTGCATTACAAATTGAAGACCCTGTTTGACTTTGACCCTTCTGGCATTAATTTTGATCTTCACCACGTCCACAAGAAGCCTTAGCTCATCCTTGGCATTGTTATCGCCTTTCGTAAGCGAAATCCTCTCCCCAACCTCGGCAACTTTAGTGTCGATGTGATTAAGGAGCCCCACAGCACTCATGTACTCATTGTGGGCTAAATGCACATCAACTTCGTCAAGCTTGTCCTCGCAAGTCTTCAAGTCAGAAAACAGTCTTGCTGGGAGGTTATCAGACCTGCTTCCGGAGCGCTCTATCTTTGCAAAGTCATGGGATCTATTTCTTTGATGCACCCTAGCAGAAATGTCCTTGAGAAGTATATCTGCACTTTGCCTCTGTGAATTGGGTCTTCGGGTGACATCCTCTGTCGAAGGCAGTGGCAGGCCCATAAGACCTGAATTTCTGAGCGAATCGCGCAATTGCCTTTTGTCGGTGTACTCATCCGCCAAGCTACCAGCACTGGCGTTTCTGTGGTGGCCCATCTCGTGCGATGACGGTTTCGACGTTTCCTCTTCGATTAAGCGCTCCTTTTGCATAATCTCCGTTTTTCCTTTCGTGTATGCGTTCATGACTCTCATGAAATGGTCGTAACGGTCAGTTTGGTAAACGTAGGACATCGAATTGAACCGCACGTTGATCACGTACATCTTGTCATCGCGTCCCTTGTTTGCTTGTGCTGGCGGCTGGATCTCAGAGATATTCACCTGCAGAAGTGGCCAACAGTAAACGGCTTGAAGTCTTTTGGAGTTTCCGTCCTGAGCCAGTTTTCGCGTGGCCACGAGCACAGCGTCATTCAAGAGGAAGAGATGGATGGGCTTGGTGGGTTTCCACGTTCCGATGTTGATCTCGTGCCACCTCCCACTCTCTCCCACAATATGTCTTCCAGGAATAGGTTGGACGAACTTCTGAGCTCCATCAACATGTTTATACAACAGCTGGAGCTCCAGCACCCACATTTTTTGAAGCACCATCACCGACAGACGATCACGCTTCTTTTTAGGCAGACGAAGTTGGAGGGATGACCCAGAGGATGTAGCTCCCGAAGCTCCCACCACATTCTTTGCTTCTTTTTCCTCAAGTTCGATTCTACGTTCAGCTGCATCTGTGAACTCCGCCAAAATTCCGTATAACTCCTTGGTCTGCACTCGCAACAGCATCAATTCCTCCTGTGTTATCTGCAAGTTGTCTGTCAACTGCAAGATGTTTCGCTGGTTCTGGTTGATTTTGTCCTTAATGTCTCTATCCAAAGTCTGCTTCTGCCCCACCAATGACTTGTAGAAATCGTCGATGGCTGTCGCATCCTTATCGCGGAGCTCTGTCTTGATGATATCAACAATATCCTCCTCTTTTTTCTCTCTCAATTGTGACCGAACTGACACCATGTCTGAATTGTTGGTGGCTGTTCTATACATCCCCGGAGCTCCTGGCAAAGGAGGTAGATTGCCGGCATCAAACATGTTCTGCGGCGCCATAGCCGACGCGTGGATCGAGAGCCGCCTTGTCTGTCTTCTACTTTTGGAAGCTGCTGTCTTGGGAACTTGAAGTGTGTTGGAATTTGGATCTTGTGTTTCCACAATGGATGTAGCATCAGCGTACGGGTTGGATACTCCACGTGCCCGCTGGTGCTGCCATGGCGCTCTAGACTTGCGATTCGCCTTTGTATCCATATTCTCAGATGCGGTGGTGCTATGTGTTGATATTGATTATCGATTATAGGCGTTGACTTGGTATGGCCCATTCGTGTGCGACTCATAAGACTAGTGGAGATCAGGGTTCAGTACGGGAAGACGCCCCTTCGACAAAATGGTGATAATTAACGCAAAAAAACTGAGTAGCCCGTTCTAGTCTCCTCTTTGCCTTGATAGTTCATCTCTATCATTATTTTTTTGCCAACTGTGAGTTTTCCTTTCATATCTCCCAGCCTATCTTCTGCCCATTCTGGCACCAACCAGCATCCTGCAGGAATACATCTACAATACAAACCACCAAAAATAAAAAAAAACACCACATACAACCCTCATGTCGCTTACGAGCCTAGAACTCAACTACCTCATATGGAGGTATCTACAAGAAAGTGGCTACGAGCTTGCGGCATTTGCCCTTGAGAAAAAGTCCCAATGCCTCGAGTACGAACACGATAAGAACAAATTCATCGAATCTATAGAACCAGGCTGCTTAGTTAATTTGGTACAGAAAGGTATCCTATATACGTTCGTTGAGGATGCAGCTGAGGGCAAAGAGGAGCGTCTTACATTGGTTAATGCTCTCATAAAGGAGAACGAGCTCAAACAGGCGGAAACTGATACAAGTCAAAACTTCCAGCTAAAAAGCCAGGCAAATGGCGGGCTGGCGCCAGACGTAGAAATGGAAGATGCCACTACGGGAGAGGACGCCGAAAAGTCCAACAATGATGTGGTTGCTGCTCCAGAATCACAAGTTCCCGAAGAATCTCACGAGCTCCCGTTCACAACGTCTATTCTCAAACCGTTTCTACATTTCTCTCCATCGGTGGCTGCACAGTGGCACCCACACTCCGAAGTGCTTGCGTTTGGCCGTGAGGATGCTCTGGCACTCATTCACGCTTTAGACTCGCATGGTGTAGCCGAAAGTGTCACTCTCAACCATCCCCCAGTTTTGGTGGATGAACATCCCGTAAACAACGAGATTAGCACCATCACATGGGCTCCACAGGGTGCCATGATCCTAACGTCTGGAATTGATGGAGAAATTCGCGCCTGGACTCCCGACGGACGTCTCAAGAACATCGTGAACTCGGCGACTGATTCCGAAAGAGTTCCTGCAACACTTTACTCGCTAATATGGAACAGCCGTGGTCTGCTCTTACTCACCATTGATGTAAATAATACCGTTGCCGTGTGGGATGGAGCCACATTGGCGCCTGTGGGCGAGATTCTTCAGGTGAATTCTGCAAATGCTCATCCAATTCCTTCAAACGGTGCTGGCCATCCTAATCTGATTCGTACTGCGTGCTGGGTGTCTGATTCCAAATTTGCGATCCTGACGTCAAATAATGCCATCAAAATCTACAGCGTAAATCCGTTGCTTCCGCTTGAAACTTCAGTAACTGTGGTGGGGCAGCTTGTCGGTCACCAGAACACCATCTCGACCATTCTGTTTGGCAACATCTCCAAATTGCTAGCGTCGGCATCTGATGTTGACTACACAATCAAGGTATGGAACAGCTCACTGTCACAAGATGCGCTTGAACTCAACGTTTCTTCTGAAAACGAACCCAACGTCTACTATCATACAACTCCAATTGTGTGTCTCACTTGGCTCTCACGATCCGGAGATATTCAAGGAAACGAGTTGCTTTCTGTGTCTATGGATGGCGCTGTCAACATTTGGGACGCTTTTTCGGGTGATTCCATTGTGAGTGCCAACATCTTCAGGAATCCAGACAACTTCCGTTTAGAGGAAGACATCGACATTGACCAGAAGAATGCATTGGTGTTTGTTGCGTCCGTATCACCTGATTTTAAATATCTTGCCGTTGGTGATGATTCGGGAAATGTCAGTATCTGGGACATCCAGCTGCTGCATTACCGGGACGTGAAGGATCTCTTGCGGTGCGAGGGAATCTATGCTGTGGGCAAGAAGGATGACATTGGTATCTGTGACATTGTTTGGGATGCCAAGGGCACGCACCTCTGTGTGTGTTACAAGGGAGTCGATAGCATCATCTTGGAGTGGAGCGAGAGCAAAGAGGAAGCGAAAGAGGAGCCCAAAGAGTAATCTAAACAACCAGGGTTTATAACATGTACTATAGTCCGAATGTATTATACTATTACAAAGAGCTGGCAGCTTCGGTAGCAGTAGAGACAGCCTCGGCAGCAGCAGAAGTCACAGACTCAGCAGCCTGAATAGCAGCTCTCTTCAAAGTTGGACTGGTAGAAGGAAAGAAGAACTCCACGTAGCAGGTAAGCAACGAGATGAGGGCAAATGCTAATCTCAACAATGGAGGCTGGGATGCGGTGTCGCTGGAGGTAGCTGGCTTGTTGATAGGCTCAGACAAGTAAGTCTGGAGAGCCAAGAACACCGACGACCACGACATGATTTTGTTTCTCATGAACATGGCAGCCATTGGCAAGGTCTGACTCATCATGCTCGAAGAGGAGTCATTTCTTGGCTTTGCTGGCAGGTGACGGTAACTAAGGTTAGTCTGGATACGGAAAATGAAAAATGATGGAAATGGAATATAACATCTGGAGATCGGTATTGATAATGTTGGAATATTGAAGAGAACGCCAAAAAAGAAAGATTCTGGATCATCCCTCGTATTAAAGTGACACCTTATTTCTTCCGATGGGAATAATTTATGGTTTCGGGTCGCCATTTCGAAGTCATATCTGGGGGTTTCCATATCAATAGTGTGAATTGTTCGTAGGCGAGGAAGATTACCAAAAATGGCCGGTTTTTCCCTGGGAAACTTCAGTATATGGCAAACCAGCAATTCTATTTCCAAAATAATGTCTATACATACGGAACAACTAAGTCTTCTCTGATAGGGCTGGACATTAGGAAAAAGGTGGAGTTCAAGTTGGATGTCGACATGGGGTTGCACACAGGAATAATATATCAAACACCAGAAGGTATTCTTACAAAATGGTAAAATCTACAAAATTAACGTTACTGGATTACCATTACCAGATTACCAGCTATATTCATTCAGCTTCAACTATATCGCCATTTGGCAGTCCCGCCGGGTTGCAGCAAAACCACATGCAATCTACTCAATAACGTGGGCATACTTTGCCTTGATCTCTTCGTATGGCTTCAAAGTAAAACCCCATTCCTCCTCACCAGGTCTCGTCTCATAGTATTTCTTGATGTCCACACCGTGGTATGGGTGGTATGCCAAGTTGAACCATGGCAAAACGGCCATGGCTGTGAAAGCATATTGCGAGTTTCTGTTGGCAATGTCCTTCATTCTGTCGTCCAACACACTCTCGTTCTCGTGGTATGGCAACTTCTCCTGAGACAACAACTTCTTGATCTCGTATCTGTCCTTCTTGACCTCTCTGGCGTTTTCAGACCATCCCAAGAATCTTCTAGACGATCTCACGTATGCAAGGTAGAAGCCACCAAAAAAGCCCATCAATGATGCAGCTCTCAATGCTCCTGGTGGAACCTTGCCTGGCTGCTTGAAAGCACCGGCCACGGGCTCCAACTTTTCCCATGCAACCAACGAAACTGGGAAGGCTGCAGTTGTGGCAGCCCAAAGACCCAAATCCGATGCTCTGAAGTAAGATACTACTCTGTTGAAGTGAGGATCGACGTCGATGAGCTCATAGTCGCCCTGAGGAGCTTCGCCTCTGACAGGCTGGTACTGTTTGTTGTAGGACATGGTTGGTTTGAGTGGTTACTTTTCTCAATTTTTGATTGGCAGTGGGTGGAGGCGTGTGCAGGATGGAGAGAAGAGGACTGGTGATATAGAAAGGGAAGTGAAGGGTAGAGGAAAGAAATGGAGGCGAAAAGTGAGAAAATAACAAATTAAGAAGGATTCCTTGGTACTAACTTGTGATTACATAGTGTAAGGATGTTTATGTCGAGTGTAACGTATAATCGATTGTTCACAGTAGTGAGTAACTAAGTATTGGTAGTGAGTGCTAATAGTAGTGAGTAGCTTGCGAGTGAAGAAAGGTTGTGACTTTTAGGAACTGATGACTATCTTCCAAACTTAGGATGGCTGAAACAGTGGTGATTGCTTTGAGTTCAATTATATATGTGGCATGGTTTTGTACATTTACGATTTTTGCGATCCATTTTGGAACTTTTCTCCATTTCCTTCATTCCATGATTTAATTACCATTATTTGAACATTAAGTCATTTTCGAGAATGACCACCTTAACCAGAAGATACTAATATTCAAAACGGTCTAAACGAAGAAAGTTGCTAACTGACCCATAATTCATATCCCTGTCATATTTTCAATCACATAGTCTTAACACACTATATTCTCAATATACCTGTTCAACCTCATATATAACCGATCATTTATCACCTTCGCAATAACACAGTAGCACAACTGAAGCACACTTAGACATCAATGAGTTTTTATGAAGAGATTAAAAAGTATAGAGGAATCTTTTATCCAGAAATTGTTTGAGCATGAACTGCAGCTCATGAGCAACCATGTCCAAATCTCCAAATGACAGACTACATCAACTTTGGACGCAATTACATTGATTGATTCGTTTTCAATGAACCCTTCAACTCACAATTTTTTCGAATTAAATTACTTCCGCAGTTTAAAGAGCAATCATTTCCAATAACATCTTTAATTTTCACCATCTCTTCATTTCTCCTTCGTATTACCTTAGCTTTACATTTCCCTCACTCAATCTACCCCAGACTGCACTCGGATCGCCTCCATCTTCTTATCACCATGGTCAGATTAGATGATGATCCGTACACGATCCAGGAGGAGCACACGGTCAGTGTCTTCACTCGCCTCCTCAACTGTGTTCGAATCCACAATGTTCCTGCTATCAACTTGGGAATTATTTCTGTTCTAGCATTCTTCCTTCTAAAGTTAACCACAAAGTATAATGAGCTATACATGAAGAATTCGTTGATCACCATCATCGTCACAAATCTCGTGCTTTACGGAATCTCCGAGACGTTAGCTCAGACGCTTTTATGTTATAAATCGGAATCGCCACGTCTCAGCATTCGACTTAACGATACCCAGACTACGGTTTCTTTCAATTCCGACGATATTTCGTTCGGCAACACAAATAACGAGGAATATGAGGTCGAAGAAACCGCTCCCGCAGATATAGATGACACTATAGACGATGAAAATGTGGACCGGTTTCTTGACTACCTCCGGTCGACGGATACCGAGTCGATTAACTCAGAGAGTGCTAACTTTGGAACCAACTTGACTCAGCAGCTGCTGACAACATCAATGCCTCTCACATACTTCCAATTTGGACGCTTGGCCGGATTTATGTGTTGGGGCTTCATTATGTCCTTCTTCCAGTGCTGGTGGTACAAGTTTCTCCAGATCTACTCAAAGCATCCACAATTCATTGAGGTGCTCCGCAAGGTTATGCTGGATCAGTTCTGCTACTCACCGCTCTCACTATTTGCGTTTTTCACCTACGGAACCATTGTGTTGGAAAACGGCACGTGGGACGATACCAGAGACAAGCTTCGTCGGGTTTACTTGAAGACTCTCATGGTCAATTACTCCGTATGGTTTCCCGTTCAATTCATCAACTTTCTTTTGGTTCCAAGACCGTTTCAGGTTCCATTTTCTTCATCGGTTTCTGTGTTATGGAACTGCTTCTTGTCGATGCGCAACTCTACCTCTTAATGATCAACTACGTGAAGATCAATTCGATCTTGTACTCATTCGCAATCACATTATGATGTCCAATTCCAAACTTTTCATCATCATAGACCTATATACTGCTCTTAATCAAATATACATCCCGGAAGTGGCGGACGAATTGATCTTACGCACACTCTGACTTAGCTTCTTAATGTAGTCTGCCTTTGACTTGACAAAATACTCACTAGCCACCTCTGCTGCATCCATGATCGAGTCTGCATCCACCTTTTCGTAACCAGGATGGCCCTCCGCATTGAGAATTAGCGTATTGCACTTTTCAAGTCTGTTGAGGGTTGCCAATTCAGACACCACAGCTGCTCCTATGCCTGTGATGAAGTGTGGGGGCTGGACTTTTGGAACATTATCAAATAGAGAACCAGCAGCCAACTTACTGAGCGACACACCATTGTTGAGCACACATGGAGCCAAAATAATCCAGTTGGCACTGTCCACTGGTAATTTTCCCAATTCATGGGCCACAACCTTCTCGACAATCGGATTGGTGAAATGAGGCACCACCACTGCCAAAGCACGCTGTCCTTCCAATCGATAAACGGCGATATCTGCACTCTGGTATGTCTTCAAGTTGGCTTCTTTGCTGACAGCTGAGTATAACTGCTCATCCTCATCATATTCTTCGTTCTGGTTGTCGTCAGTGGTCAACTGAGGGTACTCAACTTTAATTGAGCCCACAGCAGACTTTGATACGTTATCTAGCACAACCTTTATGGATTGTGGAACCACCACCACGGTATCTATGGAGTCTGTCGAGGTGTATGATAATGAGACAGTGGGCACAAGCGGCGTGGGAACATCTTCGTCATCAAGAGCGTGCCGTGGATTTTGGGCATCAAGCCATTGTTTAATCTGGAGTTAGTAAGAGAATTAACGAAGTTTTGGAGCGAAACATACGAGCATAATGGGGATGATAGAGATTGAAATCGCCTTCGCGTATATGTAGGGAAGAGGTGGAGGATGGAATCTGGTATATTTTGGAAGTTGTGGAGAACACATTGAAAAATTCATTAGGAGACAATATTTTGGAGAAGATGATTTATAATCTTATGGCTGTTTTTGAAGAATTGAGAAGTTTGAGGGATGTGGATAAGGTCTGAAATTAAGCAATATTGAGTTTTGTGAGTTATTAAGTAGTAGGGATGATCAATAGCTGAACACGCTATTGGCCACGATGATACTTATAATCGCTAAAAATTCTTTCAATGGCCATTCTGGCCGCCCCAATTGGCGTTTTGTCAAATCTACCTTGACTGAATGCTTTGTGCTGTACTAGTACTGAATTGATTGTTGAGCTAGATCACTAGTTGGGTGTATCCTCTTCATTACTGCAAGTTTTTTTCCAGTATATTCTAATAAGATCTCATTCATTTGGTCATGTTTTAATTTGCATGTTTTTGTTTAGTCAGAGAGTTCATAGTAAAATCCACTGTCACATTCCACTTTAACATCAACATATACATCGAGAAGATAAACAACTGCGTACACCTAAATGTGGGACGGATCCAGACAACAAAATCTTCAAACCAAACAAACTGTAAACAAAAAGTTTCCTATCAATATCTACAGCATTTCCTATTCCTTACAGATTTCACACACTAGTGTTCACCAAAACAGTATGTTACCAAGATCTCCATTTCACGCACAGAACATTCTAAACCAGCAATCGATTACTCCGTAATAACAACACTTTAGTAAGCTGTAAACACAAAGAACGAGAATTTAAAAACTTGAAGACTTCTTATGGCCCCCCGCGTCACCATATTACAACTTAAAGTTTCCAATCATCATTCTTGAATCCGGTCCCCCCATCCCAAGGCTGGTCTAATACTACACTGTACACTCCCGTCTGTGGGCCCACCCGAAGGTATCCAAACTCCATCTACGAAGCAACCAACTTCCTCCCCAATGTTGCGTTTTTCTCGTTGCCTCGGCTTCTCACCAATCAGAGCTTACCACTCCACCCACCACACGGCGTCCAACGTCATTGTCAACGCCAAAACTCCCGAAGCAATTCTACTTTCCAAGGCCATCGAACATGTTCCGACTCTCGGCTTTTCCAGAGCGAGTATTGACGCTGCTGTTCAGGACTTGGGATACCTGGACTCCATTCAGAGCGTTGTGACCGCCTCGTCCACACATAGCCCGGAATATTCGCTCGTTTTGTTCTGGCTCAAATTGCAACGTCAAAAGTTGTACGACGAAGTGTTGAACCCACAACTGGACTTCCACACTGTCAAGGACGAGTACGACCGTGTTCTGTACTTGATAAACAAGAGATTGCTGTATAATGCACCTATCATTGGCCTGCTTTCAGAGGCATTGGCCCAGCTTGTGGTTCCATACAACTGGGGCACTTCATTGGAGGAACTACATAACTTGAGTGACGATGTGGCATTCTACGCGGGAGACATGTCGAATGACTCAGCATGGTACGCCAAAAGACTTCTGTTTTCCTCCATCTACGTGAAATCCGAGTTGTACATGCTCCAGGATTCCAGTGATAATTTCGAAAGAACCCGCCAATACGTCGACTCGAGTGTGGCTAGTGTCAAGGCTGCAGGTGCCTCCTATAATGCCGTGGAACAATGGACGTTTTTCAATGCCATCTCTTTGGTGAATTTGATTAAGTCTCAATTGGCCAGAGGCTAGTAATATATATTGCTATGGTATCTATTTAGTCTGTTTATTCCTCTTTCACGATCTTTCTTTTCTCTCCACCTCTCGTCTTCTATTCGTCCTGTCCTCCTCAGTTCATGCTCGATCTCACCTCCAACAACTTGTTGCGGGTGTCCTCCATCAGTTTCTGCTCATTCTCGATCTTCTCCTCCACACGCTTGATTTCACTCTGGATGAACTCGATTCTCTTACTGACATTCATCTTGGCCTCAGCGTAGTCCTGTGGCATCAAAACTGGTCCGGTCAACTTGTAGATTTTGGAGTTCTCGTTCAAGTACTCAAACTCTTCAAGAACAATCTTGTTCTCCTGGTACTGGGTCTCCAACTGGCTCCGGCTCTCAGCCAACTCCGTCAAATTGTTCTGTTGACCATTAAAGGCTAGCGAGAGCTTTTCAAACTGCAGTTTAAGATCAGCCATAGTTGGGATTAGTGGTTAAAGAATATGGTGAACTTCTATAACTTACGTGCACACCATACTGGCGATCGAGTAGGTAGAGTTAATCTATGGAAATTGGACAAATTGAAGGAAGATTCGAAGAAATATAGTTATTCAAATTCAAAAGCCTTTTTCTCTTTCATTTTACTCCGCAATCTTAATATTATAAACTCTCCGTCCGTGGTGTTAATTATGTATTGGTGAATCACATCCATCACCAAGCAGGATGCATCCAGATGATCCTGGCCTATTTTATCCCGTATTTACAGAGGTGCATTCACAGGTTGACAGAATACATCATTCCTCCGTGGGAAGAAAACTGGTATCCTCTTCATTCACTATGATGTCCGTGACTCGCACGTTATAATGGCCACTCATGAACCCATAACTGCTGGTATCTTCTTCGCTATTTTGATCGTCGTCATCATCGTCGTCGTCTTCCGCATCATCATTGCCTTCTAGGCCGTCACTCTCGCCCAAAACGGCTTCCTCATACTCGTCTACAACTACGCTTCGCTGTAGAGCTTCAGGGAACTCGTCGATATCCATCAGATCGTCGTCCACCGCCGAGCCGCCACGAAAACCGGCGAAATTAAATTGTGGCCTTGGATTGTAAGATGTGTGACGTCTCTGTTTGACAGGTGCCGGCGAGCTGGAGCAGCTTGTGGACGACGAGTTACTTCTGGACTTGGAGGTGGGTCTCTGCGAGAAACTGAGAGCACGAATACGCTTTTCTCGGGCCACAGACCGCAGCTGCTGGTATGGAGTGGCAAAAAGGTCCTGGTTAAACAAGAAACCCTGACATTCCTTTAAGGAAATAATGCTGTATGACGAAGTGCCTGGGAAAAAGCTGTAAGAGTCATATACTGAGGAGTTTTCGTTGTCGATCATGCTCTGCGACAAAAACGAATTTCTTCGAAACCAGGGTGACGACTCTGACGTGAAGATCTCCTTTCTTGGAGTGTTTGACGCCTCAACAGGCGCCTGGTCCGGCAATTCCGCCTCAACGAATCCCATTGGTTACAGGAGAAGAGGAATGGCCAATAAGAGGGGAAAAGGGGTAATTTTCGTTGAGAATTATCAATTGAGAATAACAGAAAACCTGTTGCAATGATCAGGTTTTGGTGGATGTATGTTGGTAGACTTAAGGAGTCTAGACCCTTGGGTCGGATAAGGATTAGGTTCGACTATAGATGAGTCGCTTATGTAGGTAGAAACGGCTAGTGGCGGCTAATGAGCAGTCAGAAGCAGTTGGAAGGGTAAATGGTAAGGAAAAGAAGTGGCTGGAGCAAATATAATAAATTGTGTGGAAGAAACCTTGTTGGCAAGTCTAGGTTAGGGCTATCGTGATATGTGTGTGCAGTGCGATAGGTCCTGTGACTGGGACAGGTAAATGAGGGACAATAATGTTGATGAAGTGGTGGGAGATTTAGATGGATTGGTTGGATTTTAACTTAGAATTGGGGAGGGATGGACTTGAGCAATCGGAAGTTTTAAGTATTTTGAAAGTCAAGATGTTTGTATTTTTAGGGTTGGTTGAGCGGTTTGTTTCTGCAATAGTCTAATGGTGTGGTTGCTATGTAGGTCCACCAGGCCGAGTTAAAGATTGAGCCGATAATAAAATAAATGTCTGAAACAAATGTACAAAATAGCCGTGGTATAAGTCTAATTGGAAATGTGAGTGACTCCAGAGACTTACAAGGTGTAGGAAACTGAAAGCAGAGGGTGAGACATCACTTTGACATTATGAAGAAATGAATGGAATGAGTATGACAAGAGTGAAATTAGCAGACTAGATAGTGACGTAATTGGAAAGCTTAGCAGAGTATGGAAATGCTACAGCAATGTGTTTTTGTTGTCTGGGAAAGTATAATCTCTCCTGGTTCCATGATCTGGACCAATTGCTACTTCGGATTTCCGGGTGTCATAGTTGATTTGGTCCGGGTGAGAGGTTGATGGTCCGGGATCATATTGAAGACATCGCACAATGACTAGAACATGATTAAAAGGAATTGAAAGTGGGTAAATATACTGCCGGGCCGAATTAACCACCATTTTGTGAACAGGAGAGTAGTTTTTCCAGGTTGTTGGTAGGTAGAACTGCTGTGGGTGAGGTGAGAGCTACACTAATAATGTACCTGAAGGGCTAGAGTATAGTTCAAAGGCCACAAAATGAGTTCAATAGACAATGCCATAATTTGAAAGCCATGAATTTGGTAAGAGCGACAAAATTCATCTCCTAAGTACTAATTTGATAGACCATAGTAGAATATTGAAACATTATTATTACACCTGATCTTTTCTGGGAAACCACATCACCACAATACTTATGTCACACGCCCCATCCTACATCATCTACACCATTCATGAAACCCATTTATTTACAGTCCTGCCATGTCATCACTCATATGCCCATCTCGGTCTCTGGAACTTATTCATCACATACATAAATCCCTCACGCGAGTTGCCCAAGTTCAGATGGAACTTGTCTCTGCTCCACTGCTCGATCCGCTTCTTGAACCCAATGAAATTCGACGAGAACCTCACCTGTACTTGCAACGTGGTGTTTTCGTCGGTGGTGTCGTAGTTGACGTATTCTTCAATCTTGACAAATCTCCTGTGGTCAACGTTGGCACTATAAGTCCAGACTTTTTTGGATTTTGGGTCAATAATCGACTTTTCTAGAATCCAAGAATTGAGCTTGTCTCCTAAAAATGGCTTTATAAAGTCCGGAAGAGCCCCCGTCTTCACCACCAACCTGGTAGTTCTGAGTCTGCCAAGGTCATCCACGTAGGTTTCGATTGTGTCGGAGGAAAGCACGTGCTTGGCGTAGGGATTTGGATACCTATTTAAGTAAGCCGTTGAAGCGGTTGCAAAGTCAACGTCATAAGCTTGCGTGGTAGAAAGTAACTGCACCATAGGATGGAGAAGTAAAGGGCCAATGGAGAAAAGCGGAAGTAAGACGGTGGCCAGCATCACGTGACCAAAAATACATCAACGGAAAGGTTTGTATGATGATAATGTGGAGACGGAATAATATGTTAACATGGTATGGAAATTTGCCTAGTACGTCATTTGGATAGTAATTTCAGAAATTTTTAATTTGAACTTACTAATTAGACTTAGTATTTCGATCTTTGATTCTCCGAACGATCGAAGTATGGGTCTTGAATCCCTTTGAGTAATTAGAGCAAGTTCTGCATGCAATGCCACTTAGGTAGTAACAGAATAAGAGGCAAGGAAATATTCCAATAGACAAAGCAATATAAAGAAATTGAAAAACGTTTCACCGATCAGAAACACTAGAATTTCAAATCAACGAAATGATGAGAAGAGCCCAAACCATTGCTAGCGTTAGTTGACAGTAGGGCTGTTGTTTGGACCTATATACGAATATGTATGCACTACTAAGTTGACTAAGAAACGAGGCTCAAGGGGAAGGCAAGGTTGCCCACTATTGAGCGATGATTTAAGGCAAATCCAGGGGGAATGTGGAGAGAAACACTGTGGGGGCCCAATTGGGCCGGGACGGAACGCCACGCATATGTGTTTCAGTGGGGAAGCTTGGACCACACTCTGGCGAGACAGATGCATGGAATGAGCTACCACGGATGTACAATCCCGGCGAATTCGGAAATTCATCCTGTGGAGGAAACTCCACAAGGTTCCCATCGTGGTCGATCAAATTCTAGGGTGTAGGCGTCATGGATCAGGTCATGGTAGTCTCCAGCTGCAGAACAGTGCAAAGCCAAACCAGCCCATTTTGCATTTTACGTCACCGTGCAGAAATTTCAGGTGCAGTTACGATCTTCTTCCTACTGTGACAATAATCATTACTTTTTCATGATAAGTGGCTATTCTTACTAATGACTCGCCAGTTCCTGTATAATTCCTGTTCCTACCTGTAAGTCAATGTTTATCCGAAGAACGAAAAAAATTAATCAAAAAAATAACCAAGGAAAAACAATAAAAACGCCAGTAATTGACATATGTAAGTTGGGGTAGAGGGGAAGCACCGCTTAGTTAACATTCCTTCAAATGATTGAGTGGGGGAAAGGCTAGGGGGTTCTTTTGGTGGATAATTGCGATGTAAACCTTCTCTGCGGCATGCCTAAATACCGTCGAACTAAAAGAAAACTTACAAAAGGAATTACTAACTACCAAAAATCACTTGCTGTGTCCATTGTATGTAATTTTCATCGGACCCATATTCTCAATTCAGCAACTAACCTTGCCGCTGACTTTGATAAGAGGCCGACCATGTCGAATTGCCGGATTTCTGTCGGAATAATTGGGTCGTGTAATTGCCCAAAGTGTCAAAACGCCAATCGGTCATCACGGCTATATGCCGGAAAATGCATGGAAGACGGCGATGGAGGAAATTGTTCGACATAGTGTAGTGGCTGTTAAAGTCATGAATTGGATAAATCTAAGCTTTTGAGCTGTTTAAAATACTCATAAGGAAGTCAGAAGCGACATGGAAGAGATGGTCTTCTTTTTCCATGACGCGGCTATATTGAGGATTTCTTTTTCGCTCTGGCAGGCCAAGTTTATAGTCCGACCCGGGGGTCTAAGCTGGACTCCGAATTTAAAGTGGGGGGTTTATGTTTGACCATGGCAAAAAAGAAATGCCTTCTAAAGGGCACTCGGCCCGCAACCATCTTTGCTAAGACGGTGTAATAGGTGAATTTTGCATGATGACATGGGTACATGAAGGAGAGGTTAAGTGGCATTTGTGAAAGTCATCGCGGCATTTTGCACCCAAAGGTTAGGCACTAGAAAACGCCATTTGTAGTGTCACCCAACCAAAGGCAGTAAAGATTGTAATCAATGCATCAAGTCAATCATGATGGCACAGTTTCTTTTTGATATGCAACTGACGTGTTTGATGCATATATATTCATTTGTTCCCTGCCTTAGGTTTTTGATATTCCAACTTTAACCAATCTTTCATCATGGCCAAAGAATACAAGCATGAGGACAGCATATCTGTAGAGCAGATGGTATCGGAGATCAAGCCATATGGAACTCCAGAGTCTGCACCAAAGGTTGGGTTCCTTGAATCGTTCCAGAGAGGTGACGGTTCACATGTGCATGCAAAGAACTTGAAGATGTCCCATTTATGTGTCATTGCCCTTAGTAGTGGTTTGGGTACGGGACTTTTGGTTGGTGCTGCTGCCAAATTGAGATTGGGTGGTCCCCTTTTCCTCTTAGTTGCCTATATGATTGTGGGTATTATGTGTATTTGTACCATGAACTCGGTGGGTGAATTGACAGTGGCATACCCTGACTTGGAGGGTGGTTTCAATGAGTGGTACAGAAAGTTTTTGGATGAGTCTATCGCTTTCGCTTTGGGATGGAACTATTGGCTCCAATGGTCCACAACCATCTCCTTGGAGTTGGTGACCGCCTCCATGACCATTAAGTTTTGGAACAGCTCCATTGACTCCGACGTTTTCGTGGTGATCTTCATGGTTTTGATTATTTTCATTAACTTGTTCGGTGTCAAGGGTTACGGAGAGGCTGAATTTGTCATGAACTCTATTAAGCTTACTGCATTAACAGGCTTTTTCATTATGGGATTGTGTGTGGATTTGGGTGCCACCAAGACCGGTTTCATTGGTGGTAAGTACTGGAGAGACCCTGGTGCATATACCAACTTTAAGGGCTTGGTCAAATGTTTCTCTACCGCCTCGTTCTCCATGGGTGGTACCGAATTTTTAGCTCTTTCTGTCTCTGAGGTGAGAAACCCAAAGAGAGCCTTGCCTTGTGCCATCCGTCTTGTGTTCTTGCGTGTGATTTTCTTCTACGTGGGTACTTTACTCATTGTTGGCTTGCTTGTTCCTCACAACTCCGATAGACTTATGGGTTCTGGAGGTGCTGCCACTAGTGCTTCTCCTTACGTGTTGGCTGCTGACATCCATGGAGTCAAGGTGATCCCACACATTATGAACGCAGTTATTTTGAACTCGGTTACTTCTGTGGCCACTGCTGCCATGTACTCTTCTTCTAGATTGTTGAGATCTCTTGCCATCCAAGGTTATGCTCCAAGATGGCTTGACTACGTTGACAAAGCTGGTCGTCCTCTTAGAGCCTGGTTTGTTTCTATCTTGGCCTCCTGCTTTGCCTTCATTGCAACCTACAAGAAACAGGATGTCATTTTCAACTGGCTTTTGTCCATTGTTGCATTATCCATTGTCTTCATTTGGCCCGCCCTTTGTATTTGTCACTTGAGATGGAGAGCGGCTTTGAAGCACAACGGTGTTCCTTTGGAATCTTTGGGTTTCGTTTCTTACACCGGAGTGTGGGGATCTTGGCTCTCTATCATCGTCAACGCTTTGATTTTGATTGGACAATTCTGGGTTGCTTTGTTCCCAGACGGAGGTGAAGCTAATGTCAGCAATTTTTTCCAGAATTACGCCTGTGTTCCATTCACTCTTGCATGTTACGTCGGTCACAAGATCTACGTTGGCAAATGGAGCAAGTACTGGCTTAATGTTGATGAAATCGACGTTGAGACCGGCAGAACTATTTACGACAGTGGAATCTTGCAATTGGAGAAGGAGGAGTTCAAACAGAAGATTGCTTGTGCACCATTCTGGAAGAAGCCAATCGTTTGGTTCTTCAATTAGGCATTTACAGTTACGATTATGAATAGGGTTATAAATACAATATCAAACGGATGGAAGCGTAGATGACATCGACTATTGATCTGGATAAGCATGACCCCATTAAGAATTGAGCGCTTGTTTAGAATAAGATCATTTATTGAATTTGAAGAATTATTGATGTGAAGTAATTAGAGAAGAATAGTGTGGGTGTCTTAAAGGCGTTAGAAAGACAGACATTATGAATATTAAGACTCTTTTGTTTATTGAGGCAGACTAATAAAGAGACGTATCAAGACTAGATGATAACAATATAGAAAAAATAATAATCATAGAAATGAAAGAAAGGGAAGCAATAATAGTAATCATAGAAACAATAGAGATAAGAGAGAAGTGCCAATGACATATTGACTTCTGTTGATCTATCCAAGTGGTTGTATCGGGAGGTTAAGCAAGTAGCTGGAATAATTGTTTTGCATTAAAATTCACCCAAATGCCATATCTCCATAGTAAGTCCCTAAAATAATTGCAAATGTAAATTATTTTGGCATACTTGGATGTAGGTCATCATCATCAGTCTTTCCTAAGCAATACCAGCATCCTCAAGACGCAAGACGATTTCCTATTTCCCCCAAAACTTTCATAAATGTCACCAAAATCTATATTCTGACACTATTTCCAGACAAGCTACTTTTAATCCTCTTTAACAATGGTCTACTGCGCTCGTTATGGTTACCATACTGAATTATGCAACTCACCCACCTGTACCCAGTACAATGGTCACTGGGGTAGCGATCATAGCGATCACAGCGATCACAAAGATCATTAACCGAAAGTCATCTTATACTTTAATAATTTAAATCAAGAGATATTTGAGCGCACCTCATACTTTTCCATTCTTTGACGACAGACTAGACCCAGAAAATCAATATTCCCCTAATTCCCACCTCCAAACTCCTATCCATTTACCCAATTCTGACTACATGCACCACACAACAATTCCACCATAAACCCGTAGTCAATAATGCAGAAACTATTACTGCAAACCAAAAAGGAAATATACAAAATCCTTATCAACTTGTTCCAAAATCCAAACAAGGATCCACGATAGATATTGTAAATCACAATAAAAACATTCAAAAACTACAGATATTACTAAAAATGTGGAGAACCAGCCACCGAAACATCACGAAAAAAAGGACCGGATTTCTCCGCGTTCCAACCCATCAAATCTCATGAAACTCACCACCTCCTCACGCCGGGCACACTCCACTAATCCTTTCTCTTCCTTTCCTTCATCTCGTATATTCTTATATTCTTCTTGGCTAGGCAAATTCAGTCTCGCCGTCCTCGGTCATGCCTTTCTGCAGGACATGGACATCACCAACCGAAATCTCCATGGGATGATCACCATGTAAATTCACCGATAACTCCCAGGTAAGAAAGAAATAACATGACTTCCATCCTCCGGCACACCATTTCTGTGGTGTGAATTAGGAACAATCGGCGCCATCCGTCTGATATATGCGAGTGAAGTCGTCGCGTCGGACTTATCGGGACCTGCGGCCAACACCTATATAGGACTTGGTAGCCCCATCATTTGAAATTTACAAGAACCATTTTTTTATTAGAATCCCCCTAAATCAATAATGGCAGCTGCTACGAAGACACAGTTAAACCAACAGGAAATCATTCCTCAGCCCACCGACGTTGGTGCGTTGGCCAACAGAATCAACTTGGAAACAAGATCTTTGCACAATAAGATCGATAAATTAGTGACTCTCAAGTTCGCTATCGCCTTGAGAGACTACAAAATCTACAGACAGGGATTGCAGAGTTTCTACCACGTGTTTGCCACCGTGGAGAAGTGTTTGAACGAGGAGTTGGCCGACCCATCTAGTGAATGGAGAGACCTCTTGTCCAAAGTATGGAAACCTGAGATGGCCAGACTGGCCCGTTGCGAGAAGGACTTGATGTTCTACTACAACAACAGAAAGGAGAAGTTTATGAGCCCTATCATGCCCGCACAGATTGAGTTTGTCAACCACATCCAACAAGTGTGCAAGGAGAAGCCATACATTTTGTTGGCCTACTTGCATGTGATGTACTTGGCCCTTTTCGCTGGAGGAAGAGTCATGCGTTCATCTATCTCAAGAGCAACTGGTCTCTTCCCTCAGAAGGACGGCTTGAAGCACGATGACATCGTCAAGTTGGGTACCAACTTCTTCCAGTTTGCCGTTGAAGATGAGAATACCTTCCGTCTTCTCTACAAGAGAGACTACGAGTTGGCTACCCGGAATGCGCTCACTGAGAAACAGAAGCTTGACATTATCGAGGAGTCCAAGTACATTTTTGAGCAGAACGCTAAGTGTGTGATTGAGTTGGAGCACCACAATTTGGGCAGAATTAAGACAAAGTGGACCTACTTCTTCGTGACGCGTGGCTATTACGTGTTAATATTTTTGTTCTTGATTGTCACTCTCTTTGCCTTGAAGAGAGTTGCAACCCACATTCTCGGTTAAGAGAAAGTGTTCTTGATGTCAGCTAGCCCTGATTTTATACCTCTGCATAATGATAGCATAGTCGATGAAGCGACGTCTAGAGCTCGTAAAAGTCTTTATTTATAGTAATCTAGGCCAATCCATGGCACTTTTGTATTTCTACTGTTCTTGTACTTTCTTTGTTCGGTGTTCGTTGTAAGGAGTTTGATGTTGACTTTCTAATGTGTGCATCGAAATTTAAAGAAGAAGTTAATCCTCGACTTTCTGGGGAAGGTCTTTCCTACAGTACTCTGCAGATACCATAATATCATTATCCTCTTGCTTTTAAAGTCTTTTGTGATACCTTTCAACTCTCTACTTTACTGTAATCTTTAGTTTCATTTGCACCAAAGGACCAAACCCCACCACCATTTGTTATCATTGGAGAAACTAAATAATCGATGCTTTAACGATTCTCCTCATTTTTGTTTTCATTTTATTTTTATTTTTATTTTCATTTTATTTTCATTTTATTTTCATTCTTACTTTTACTTTTTTCCTTTCTTTTATCAGAATTCCACTTGTCATCCTTCTGTCATTTCTGACTAACAATTTCTCAGTCTTCTTCATCATCATCGGCCTCCTCAGCCTCTCTTTGTGCCAACAACTCCGGATCAATCTCGTTGGTCACACCCTCTGGGTGATCTTTCACCCAGTTCTCCACCCAGGCCGAGATTCTCTCCACATTTTCTTCCATATCTTCCACAGAGTCCGAAGCAAGAGGAATCACAATCTCCGGAATGTATGCCCCGGCAGCATCCTGCCACACAACCTCCATGATCTCACAGTCCAAGTTCTCCTGGATTTTGTTATCCTTATACCCTCTCTTCTTGAGTCTATCGTACAACTTGGAGTTTTCAGTCTTGAGAACAACCACCAAGTCGATCAACCGTTCAGGGAAAATATCGCAACAGTGCCAGTCAACGATCGCACCTCCCTCTCTCAAGTCCTCCTCGAGGGAGTCTAGAAGCTTATCTTCATCCACGACGTAAGTATCCAAGTTGTCATCGTAACTTTCAAGACATTTTCTCTCTTTGGCCAAATCGCTCACATTGTAGTGTTTATAAGGCTTTTCAAGCAGAGAAACCAAACTCTCTGCATGAGAAGTTTTTCCACATCCAGGAGTTCCTGTGATGATGATGTTTGGATGGAATCTAGTCGACTTCATGATGAGATGAGTAGGTGGTTTTGTGTGGAGGAGTGAGATGATGATGTTACGAAAGTCGGAGAAATGGAGAAAAGTTGATAAGAAATATTAGTTATAATGAATGAATGAGAAGATTAATTGTAGGAAAGACGAGCGAACGAAGGAATTCTGACATTTATATTTTATAATCCACTAATCAATAACATTTTCTTGTTAATCATGATAGTCGATCCACTAAACTACATATAAACCAACGATGTCCCTGGGTGACATCCGGGCACACAGATACACATTCGGCAAAGATTTCAAACTCAAATTCAAATAACTATCTGCTTGGAAAAAATCAAATTAGAACAAGAATTAAATTGGAGCCATTTTCTCCATATGGTGGTCTCAGACCTTTACTCGTCACATTTAAGTCCAGGTGCTTCTCGCGTTTGGCCGCGATACATCTGATACCATCTGGGAAGTCTACTTGCCGAATTGAAGCACCATCTAGATCATATGTGAAAAGCTGAGACTCAGGCCATAACAATAATACAGTAAATCCCCTAAAAAAATCCACCGGGTCAACAAGAACTGAAGTCACTCTCTACATAGTCTGAATACACTAAGCACAGGCCTGGATCCCGAATGAGTAGGTCAATCGGGATTCTCAGAGCTCAATTTTCTAGCACTCAAAAGGGTTCAGATTCTGTTTCTCTTCACGCTCAACCAAGTACGCTGCTCCAGGATAACTAATTTTCTCTAAATTCAGCGACACCTCAGAGCTAGTTCCACTAGGCACTCGTGGACATGGACTTCCTTCTGCCCATGGGTCAAGTGTTTTATATTGCCATGGAACCAAGCTTCTCAAAGAGCTCAGAGTAGTCATCAGCTTCTTCTCTTCGGGTTTTCTCCGGAATATCTTAGTGCGCCATACCACCAAGGCTGCGAGACCTAACACGACAATGACGAGGGCAGTGGAAATACCTGCCGCAGCTTTTGATCTTTTTGCAAGGTCGACATACATGAGGTTTTTGGAGATTCTATGAACATTATATTATATACACTGTCTTGCTTATCGTTCCTGTTCGGACTCTAGGCATGGACAGGAAATTCACTTCTCTTGCATTGTAGGTGCCCTGCTCTCGCTCATAAGCGACGAATACCCAGAGTGACTTGTAGCCAGGATTGAGTTCTGACTGTTTAATTGGTCTCGTGTATTTTTTCGATGAATTAACTAGAAAATTTCTTTCGTTGTTTTTGCATGGAGCAGCGACTTTGCTTGTTCCAATGTCTGTAAGTTGCCTGGGAAACGATCGAAATTATTGTTGTAAGTCTGAACTCACGAGCAAAATGATATATTCTAGCGATTGCTCTGAGTTTTCAATAAACTGTGTGGGGATAGCTGTGGGGATATTTGTGGGGCTCAATGTAGATTACCTGAGATCTTGTCTTTTATGGGATTCTGTGGTTTTGAGAATGGAATTTGAACTTCGGGATTCTAGAACCGTCTTTTTTAAAGGTGGGTTCATCAAGTATCTGATATCGTTCAATTTAATTGAATCCACCATAATTTAATCGTGTTCCATTGTTCTTGTCTGTCTATCCCATCTGTCGAAATGTCCGTACTCTTCCACAAAGTAGGGAATAGTGTAATCCAGTGAAAACTTAGAGTAGGCAGGAGGAGGAGTTGTGGGCTCCAAAAAAAACTCCCATGGGTTTTCGAAAGTTATATTACGATTCTCAAGCATTTGTATTGCTCGGGTGGCCAGTTCGCTTTGTTCTTCAAAAATGATAGCTTCGTAACAGAGATAGACTCCTACGACCGCACCTAAGCCCCCAAAGAAGAAGCAGGCGTATACGGCCATGGGATCAGATTGGGAAATTGATTGTTTTGAATGGAGGTTTTGGGAGTCCTGTCATTTTTATATTTGCGATTCTTTTGAAGTATGTTAGCGATTCTAACATGCCAGTTCTTAATTGCGCATCTAGCAGACCTGAAAACATTAACAAGTGACTTAAATACAACTTGTAAATTAGAAATTGAACATCTGGCAGTATACAATAGAATTTTTGTTAATTGTTAAATAAATCGAGTAAGCCAAACGATAAAAGTTGTTAAGTATATTATCCTGACCACAAAGAGTGAAGTGAACCTTTTTGATCATCAAATTGGCCAGCTTTGTTTTGAAGGACCTTTCATCAACCATTATACTCCGCTACTACCCAACGTCATCCCGAGAGCTGCTCCAAAAACCGCTCCTTGGGAAGCACCACTTCCTCCTTTTCCTCCCCTGACAAAAGCTCCTTCAGTCTGAACTGCACCTGTAGACCGAGTTAATAGGACACCATTCAGTCCGGTTGCCGCAACTCTAGGAGGTCCAGTACCTCTTGTTTGTCTGGGCATGGAAGTATTCTGCTTTAGATTGTCTTGCAGGATGGCCTCACACTTAATGGGTGCTCCAGGTGGTGGACCTGCTGAGTTCACTATGTTTTCATTCGCTTGTTGACGATGTTGTTTTCTGTTTCTCAATCTTTGGATAAACCCCATGTTCGTCTTCGGTTTACACTATTTTCATCGACTATATAAATATGTAGAAGTGCATATGAGCCTTGATGAACTTGTCATTCATTTTATGAGAAGGTTGTTAGTTGCCCTGAATTTTGAGAAAGACTATTCTTCATTATGAAAGTTCTATTTTCCTTTTTCTTTGTTTCTAAATCGATAACGTACTAATCATGCGAAAGTGGAATTGAGTAGCACAATTATTAGAACGAATACCTGATAATTTTGGCGTCACTTTGGGCTTAGGTTCATTAAACGGCTGACATAGCTCTCGCGGTAGTTGGAGGCTGAGGCAATTTTAGAGATCGACAAATTTTTTGATTCAAGGCGGTAATTCGATTGGATGGAATGAAGTGCTGAACAGGAATATGCAAGTCGACGGTAGAAATACCATAAGAGAAAATAAATGTAGGATTACAACATTCGAAGGTAGAGCACTCTGATGACGTACTTGCAATGGAGACTCTAATACTGGAAATGAAAGCGAGGATATATAACAAACTTCCTCAGATTTGTTGATTTTTGATTCAAAATGTCTACTGACTTATCTTTTGATGTTGTTGTTTATTGAAAGGTCCCCGTAGTCTAGTCTTGGCCAACTGACGAACAATATACCGAGAACAAAGCATATTTAAGCTAATCAACATCCTCCTCCACCACCACCTCCTCCGCCATCTCCACCACCACCACAGCTTCCTCCTCCTCCTCCACCGCCACCTCCTCCATCACATCCACCACCTCCCCCTCCATAGCCTCCATCACATCCACCACCTCCTCCTCCATAGTCTCCTCCTCCTGCTCCCACATAGGATCCAACATACACGCCAGCGTTAGATTGTCTGGTCCTTCTGTTCTGACTTCTTGTTCTTGAAGATTGCTCTCTCGATCTCAGGTCGCTTTTGAATAATTTACTGAAAAAACCCATGGTAATTATCTGGCTATGACTATCAATTCGACGTATTCCTGTCTTCTTATAGATTTTCATTTGCCTGTACTATTGGTAAGGCTGATTATTTACGAGATAAGATAAGGATGAGGTCACAAAAGGTTTGGCCATATCACTCGAAAGTAATTTTAGCATGAAATTTCTTGTGACTTCTAACCAAAATGTATGACAGAATGCATGGTTGTCATGTACATGTACGTCATGGTCAAGCATTTCGCATCAATAATTGTTCCTGATGATGCCAAGGAACAAATTAGTGTGATTGATAATGAAATTACGAAATCTCAGGGTTTTGACTTCTATTCATATCTTATTTATGTACTGTTCATAACAATCTCCTTCTTCTCCACCACCTCTACTGTCACCCCACCACCACCGCAAACTCCTCCTCCAGAGTCACCTCTACCCGCAGTCTATGGTGTACTCTCCAGTGCTGTTACTATATTCAGTATAATACACACCATCATGCACACCTGCGTATGGAACCGACCTCCCCCTGGTCGAACATTTGTCTCTCTTCCTTGACGACGTTCTTGCACTGCTTTTGGTTCTTTTTCCTGTCTGAATAGTAAGTCCATTAAACCCATGAATCTTGCTGTGTATGAATGTCCAACTTGGCCTTTTATTTTAAATTAATAAGCAAAGGGCAACTCAAGTCACGAGGAGGCACAAAGGAGCGATTTGGCCACTTCTTACAGAACTAAATATAGCATATCGAAAATTGTCCTATTAAGTCTTGAATAATGTAAACGGGCAATTCGTGCACAAATGATGGCGGTTAAAACAAATTTATTAAGCTATAATGTTTCTTTGAATCTATACATTATGTTCGCTCATTCGAGACCGACGTCGAGTTTTTCGAAAGATCACTCCTTTCATGAGTTTGGCCGAGTCTAGTATTTCCTCAAATTCAACATCCTCCATCTCCACCATCTCCTCCCCCACCTCCGTAGTCTCCTCCACACCCAGAGTCTCCTCCACACCTGAAATCTCCACACTCTAAGCCTTCTCCCTGGCATTCAATCCATTCGTATGACCCAGAATCTCCAGGAATGTACACATATATACTGGAACCTCTTGTTCTTATTCTGCGCTTACGTTTCAAAGCAGCAATCTTGTATTTCATAGGAGGTTCTAGAGGTGCTTTGGTCGAAACAAACATCTTCTGTAAGATATCTTTGCATTCGGTTGAATGCTCAAGGGTGTTCTCTTCCAATCGAGGGTACTTTGGATATCTCTTCTTTTCCTCTGATTTAAATAGTTTGTTGAATAATTTCATGCTAATTGTATGCTATTCATGGCAAGTTGCCAAGTCCCTATATTATGAACTTCACCGTACTTGAGCTCTGGTAATCATACGTTGAGGAACAGGCATCACATCAGTGACCTTTTCCAAAACGTGACCGACATTGTAGTCGATTATGCACAATCCAAGTTATGTATGTGAAATAGAGACCATTCAGGAATTCCGATAACTTCCGTGTTTACATCAGCCACATAGGATATACGATTCCTTCTCCCACTATGCAATATCAAGTCAACCTTATTTATGAACCTGGGCTCTGGTAAGTATAAGTGAATTTTTTAAGTTCTTATTCTTCCTATTAGGCTCTGTGCCGTTTTCGTCTAACTCTCTAACTGTTTGATTCTTCAATTTTATAGTGGTTTTATTTTGCTTCTGTTGCAAAGTTTCCTAAAAGAATGCTAGTGATACCTGAATTGGCCATATTACTCAGATCCATCAAGAATCAAATGTTTTGAGAGAATCTTTCTCAAACTAAATAAACCGGCCTCGGATACGGAGGAAGCTTCTCTGCGACGTATGGTGGTGGAATAGTATCAGTGGAGTCAAACTGACCGACAGATCGAGGACCCGGACTGCCACGTGCCCACGGATCTAATGTTCTATAGTGGCAAGGAATCTGAAAGTTGCGTAATGACATCCTTCGAGTGGACTTTTCATCAAACTGTCGCCTATTCTTAGGGTACAATCGCCAAATGAGCCAAAATATTAGGCAGAAGAGCACGACGCTAGCTGCCATTATGGGGACAATAACCACTGGTGTGGACCTTTTCTGAAGGAGAACAGACATCAACAAGTATGAGTGGAATGAATGCTTTAGGGATAAATTATTGTCCAAATCTTTCTTATTTTATTCATTTCGCAGTTGATCCACGCTTCGTTCTAGGTTGGTTGGTCAGACAGGAAAATTCACTTCTCATGCAAATAGATGCCCTGGCATTGAGGCTTAAGAAAATTCCAAAATCTAACCTCCAATGAAGAAAAGATTGAAAATTATTTAGCAAGGAATAGATAGCAAACAATAGTTCTGTACGTTGCCATTTGTGTATAGGAGTCTTACAGCTTCTGACTCTCTTCTTATTGAGGACTCGCAAATGGCTGCGAAAATAGCATTCCAAGGTGGAATCGTGAGCACCCAAGATCTGGTCTTGAATACGAGATTAGACCTCCTTCGCGTCATTGTTCACGCGTTTCAGGGCAGTTGCGGCTCACATTGCTTGTTTCAGGTCTCTGAACGTGGTCCCACCTTCTTTCTATTTTGACATGTCTCAATGGTACGTTGCATGGGGTATCATAATTGAATTTCCTATATTTCTAGTCATACATACTTTGATGATGCAAGTATTTATGATCCGGTCTCGGTATTTGAATCGCTTCTAGATAAGGCTAAGTAGTTACCAAGATTGCTGTTGCCAGATACGTAAGGGTCGTTGCCTGGTCCATCTCGTTCCTGATACAAAGGTGCAGCTGCGGGGAGTGTAGCATACAGCGGAGCCATGGAATGTCGTCTGTAGACTGGTGGAGGTGGTACTAGTCTCTGATATTGATAGAGCCAGTCTAGATGCTCTAGTTCATTGGAATCTCTATCTTGAAGGGAGCTTTCTAAAGATGAACGAGAGGGCACAATCTGGAGGGCATGAAAGGTAGGTACCTCGATAGAATCATCTCCCGAAAAGAGACCTTGGTGTCTGAATATTCTTTGAGCTCTCGTGGCTCGCTTTTTCGTTGTTTTGCGTGAGATTTTCATCTCAAAATAGAAATACACCGCCGTGAAAGCACCAGTGCCAACCATCAAAGACCAGGCAACGATGACGAAGATTAATGCACCGCTCATTGATTAGAAAGCGAGAAAGCGAACTCAATTTGGTAGGATGGTGTAGGAATGACAGAGCCAGGTATGTTTATAGGTAATGAGTCAAACATTTTTGATCTGGCCGAATGGAAATTTCAGCATGAAAATTGATAAATCTTTTGGAAGGCGGGAAGTTATAGTTCGAAATATATTAAATAAAGAATAGTAACTATAGTATTCGGTGAAAAGATGATTATTCTAGTGACGTGAATTTTCGCAGCCAGAATGTATGGTGAAAAACCAACCCGGAGCAACATTAGACATAACATCTAGAAACACATCTTTTATGTGCTCTGTAATGGAGTTGATAGCTTCATAGTCATCATAATTGGAACATCATTGCCTGCAATGAGGAGTTCATTAGTAAAATCATAAATTAAATTGGTTGCTTTGCGAGGCTGATCAACACCCTGGTAGGAACGCAGCAAGTCTGAGCCGGCTCCTGGATTAAGTAGCTTGACATAAACTCTCCTGTCAAGGTGTAGAGTTAATAGAATAAACTTTATGAAATTTTCTTCCGGTGAAATCATTAAGCGTTGACCTCAGCAACAGGTTTGTATGCTCATCTCATGGCGTCCTTATCCATATCATCTCATCTCACATAGGCAGGAGGAGGAATTGGCATATCGCTTACATATTCAGGAGGAGGAGTATGAGGTAGGTTGTCTTCAGTGTACACCTGATGATTTTCCTCAAGTATTTGGCCATCGTTCGATGAATTATCGCTGGATCTTTTGGGCTTTTTGGCATTCACCACCCTTGCGCAATATTTCACCAAGATCAAGCTTACACTAAAGATAGCGACGATTATCACAATGATGGCAATGCCGTGCCCACCAAAGTCTCTTTTGTGGAGCGTGGAAGGTTTTGAGGAGAAACGTAGAGGGATCAACATTGAGTTCTGAAATTTTGGAGTTGATGGAGCTAAGTATTTGTGGAGTAAAATTTTGGAAGTAACGTGCCGAATATACTGGGGAAATTGCGCACTAAATGGAACCACCGGATGCAACGCAATATAAACGAATGACAGGGATGAAATAATGCCCGAGGTATGAACGGACAAAAGGAAACCATCAAAGGTCACGAAATGGTCAGATTATCAATATCTATGTCACATGGGCCTACATCTCATTCTGAGTGTAGTGGGACATCACGTAATGTGTGCGTTAATGTGGGATTTGATGAGCGGAGAAATGTGAGGATAATGGGAGGGTTATTTGTGGGACGACATTCGAGCAAAGAAAAGACTGGGGTATAAAGTATGGGGTTGTGACTGGAAATCTAAACAACGGGGAATATAACGATAATGTGTCAATTAGTAGAACATTGTATTATTTTTTTGATGGATATGGCGCAGAAAATAAGATTCTATTATGCAAGAAGCGATAAGGATTCTCAATGACACAAACAAAGAAACTTGTTGGAAAAGGTAAAATAAAGTAGAATAAGGTGGAGAAGAAAACTGAAACTTGATGAAAATGTCAAGAGAAAAGGAAAGAAGAAAAAAAGGTGAAAATTTTTCATACTACTTATAATTCTTCATGCATTCATATATTGTAATTGTCGTTAATTCGAGTGAATCATGACTACCTGACATATGCCGGAGGTGGAGTGGCAGGTCTCTCACGGTAGGGGTCATAACTTGGCTGCTCTGCCGTCTGCAGAAACGAGCCCATATTCTGAACGTTTGTGTGATTGTTGTTGATTGCCGTAACGTTGGCGTAGATTTGTGTGCCATTCACCGTTTGATTGATATGAGTTGTTTGACTCATTGTCAGGTTGTACGCATTGCTGGTTCCATTGGGCCCATTGAGTGCACTCACGCTATTTCTGCTATAAAAAACATTCTCAGTTGGTGGTGGTGGTTTCGTTCTGTACCTGTTGGCAGATAGACACCTTATAGTTACCGAGAACAAAATGATCACAGCAATAATGATCACCACCGCAATAGGAGCTGGGGTAAGACTTCGTTTTTCGATTTGTATATACATCTGTCAAAGGACTGAATAACTCGAGGCTAGTTTTTAGTGGAATTTGGTTATGTTTATCTAGCCGTTCATTTGGCAGTGCATTCAGCCGTCTCCGTCATATGGCTCGCTGTAGTAGGTCATGAAGACACTAAGTTGCGCCTCGACGTCACAGTCCACATGCAGTCTATCGTGAGGTACAGAAAATGGTGAAGGTCTAAGCGGCGAATTTGACAGCAGATGATTTTTACAGCTATTTCAATGGGATAATTATTTGCTCTAGTCCGTGGGTGTATTATCAAGCCAATCGAGTGGAAGTTAATTGAGATAAGCTCGAATATTTTCTGGTGAAGCATTGTGAAAGTCACTGAATGATCTGCGATGTTGTAGAAAACGCATGGGCTAATACAGGAATGTATGATCGAAGTAATTGACGTGCAGTCCAATAGATAGTGAATATCACTGATAATCAGAATTTCATCCATATTGACTACTTGCACCTCCGAAGGCGTAGCTCATTGATCCTTTGGGTCACTTTATTCGTGAAAATGACTAACACATGCATTTTTTTCTTCTCAAATCGGTAATAGAGAGTTTGACCTGAAGGTGAAATTCAATACTTCGAGAGCAAAATTCAATATTTCAAGATTAAAATTCAAGCAGTATATTCTTTGGACAACAAATAACAGAACCAACATGAAGCATTGACAATAAATTCAGATATGAAATACTCAAGCGTAAAGCTATCGATGGATTGGAAATAATGCCAAGCTTTGGACTGGCAGAACTAAACGTGAATACGAAACACCGGTCCGAAGTAGCGGTCCGAAAGACCGCCTGGCCCGATCCGAAACATTGAAAAGGGGACGGAAAGATGAAGGATTGTTACCGTCGGGACATTGGCTTACTTGAAATTGCTGTTGAGCTCGACAAAAGTAGAATTTAGGCATTAAGGTATAGAAACTGAGCAAAAACTTGAGAGAGGAAAAATTAAAACGTGTTATGGAATTAGTTGCAAATGGGACAGGAATAATTCTCAAACATTCCTTATATACGAGTTGTTAATAATTCCTAATGAATACGTTCTGGATAGTATAAAAGGAAGCAGCAACCGTAAAATCTCTTATGTTCATTCAAACCCGGCATGTGCTGTTTTGATCATTTCTTTCTTGGTTCAAGCAATATCAGAATTATGACTTCCGAATATATTCCAGCGGTAGAGTAAAAGGAAAGTTTGAGTTTGTGTCAAAAAAAGGTTGCTCTATCTACAATGGTGATGTCATGTTCTGAGTGCTTAGCAGTAGTTGATCGTGTTCTCGCTGCTACATGTAACTATCGTCTGCTCAGATATGTAGTTTGTTTGTTTTGTTTATTTATTTTTTTTTTTGCTAATCTGATTTACTCCACCCGTACAACTACCTTCACGCTCCCAATTATTAAGAAAGCTGGTCAATTGCTCTTCTTTAAGCGATGTATGTATATGATTTTCTCATGGTCAACTTTGTTCAACTTTGCGACTTACTCATGTTAACATTACTTCTCGAGTCTTTAAAATTTAACAGTACCGCTGTAACAAATATTTCAAGAGTTTTTCTGTTGGAATGAAAGATTTCGGCTTGCGCGCTCTGAAATGACCTCTGAATAACTGAGTACTAATATGCGTTTTATTATACAACGTTCCATCTGGAATGAATCGTATTAATTCCTTTCTTCCTTGATTAAGAGGCAATTGGAAATACTGCTGTTGAAGCTTTCTACACCAAGAAGGCTGGAGGGGGAGCTTCGGGAACCTGTACTGGGATATTCCCAGCTTGACCGCTAAATTGGTTCTGGGTACTGAGATCACATTCCTCAAGGATAGGCTCCTTTTGTAATTCGTCAAATAAGCAATATTTGATAAACTCAATGATTCCGGTGACGACCCATAAGACATTGTTGGCCGCAACCATCACTGAAATTAGGCATACCTGCAAGATAGACCATAAATTGAGCGACAATAATATCCAAATGATTCTATCGTACAATGCTAGAGTTCTAATGGAACAATACCTCTTCCATAGCGCATATCCCAGTTGTATATGGGATCTCATGGTACTAGATGGCTTTTACCCAGTGGCTCGAGTGGAGACCAAATCGTTGAGGTTTGATGGCAAATTCTCATACAGTCTGGGACGGAGATTGCAAGTGAGTTTCGGGATTATAATGGGAATTAAGAAGTTACACAAGAGCTCTACCGTGTTATATTTGGATGAAATATGATATCTCTACTATTTTGCCCAATCAGAAGAAAAACTGAAAGTCTTGATGCCCAATTCATATGAGACGCAAGAGGAGAGACTCATCACATAAAGAGTACCAGGAGATTTAAATTGATTCAATAAGGATGAATATTGAGTTGGAAGCATCAATACTGCAATAACGTACTCTTATTTAAAAGTGATCGTAACCTGGTGGTCTAAGCATGTCGAGATTTTAGCGCAGAAAGAAGATCTTGAAAGAGTCCCACCATGGTATGTTTTAGATTATGCTTCCTTTCCCGCTTTGATCGAAACAGGAATAAAAAATCAAGGAAACTGAAGGTGGTGACCGAGCACTTTAAAAGTCACGAAAGCACCGGTATTCAACAACCTTAGAGTTACAGTCAGCCCGGTTATGCTTTCAGGCACCCTTCCAGTGCCTTGATTTCATCTTATCCTCTTAAAGTTTCACCTTCTCCTCTTCAATTTTCAACTAATAGATCTAGGCTCCCCTCCTCCTCAATTGAATCCGGGTGGATTCTCCGTTTGAGAATACCCAATTGATCGCTCAATCATTACAGGTCTTCATTCTGCCTGTACTCATATTCTGGTGGCTCCTTATATGGTGGAGGAGGGACAGGAGGAATGTTGTATTCAGTCGTTTCTGCATTCAGATTGTAAGTGCTTTCAACAGGCACTGATTGGGAGACTGGAGCTACCAGCGGGATTTCATGCATACTTATTGTTTGCTCAATTTGAACTCTAGATGTTGTTTGTCCTTGAGCGGGATATGGATATGGTAATATAATTGGCCGTCGGGGTCCAGGTTCTGGAGTCCTCATTCGCCGAGCCACCTTTATTATGATAATCACTATAATTCCTGAACCAAGGATAACACCACAAGATATACCAATTTGAATCCCAACCGTTTTGGTGTCACGCTCAGTTAGCTCAATGTACATGGTGATTCTAAGTGTGCAATTGGAAAAATAGGAAATGAATGAATTGAGAGGATAGATCTGTCAAATGTTAAATTCTTGTCATCCTCACTGCCCCGAGTTTTGTCTCATGCACGTTATGTGCACATACAACATGACCCAGCCGCACATTCATCATACCAGTGATAAGGATACAACAGTACCTCAAGATAGAATAGCGTTCTCTCACGGCCAAAATACTTTTCTGGTTGTAGTTCTCCAAGGCACTAAATCAGCTGTTGCTTTCTTTGGTCGAAAGTGCTTTTCTACCTTTATTTCAATTCTCTGTAACTGTTGTCTTATCTAAGTCACACACATCAAACAGGATACATTGGTGAACTGATCAAAAGTTCTCTGATGGCCGGACTTCAGGAATAAAGTGAAGGTCATATAAAGTGCATATATAGTGAGTAGATGACAATTATTATAAGATTCCCAATTTGTATGGCAGGTTGTTAATCCAGTTATTATGGATTGTGTGACTGAATTAGGCCTTGAAAAGATTGTTTTATCTAGCGTTGCTTTGTTTCCAAGCATGTTCCACTTTTTTTTCCAGTATTCTTTGGTTTATTTGATTTCAAAAAGTAGGAATAATTGTAGAATTAAATTTGGAAATATCGCCCTTGTTATAGCAAAAGTCTGGCCAATATTCGCTCTTGCACTCAGGGTAATGATGAGTTGAATTATATTCAATCATTTTGCGAACTCAACCGCTAAACAACCCATAAGTGACCTTTATGAGCTTTTTTTTTTTTTTTGCTTACGA
>Ga0160505_100155_pt1 | contig 51449 bp, 41 predicted proteins | sample DIDeMG_FD_108225 | JGI IMG/M metagenome (GOLD analysis project Ga0160505, IMG submission 108225) | Enriched chicken feces microbial communities from UW Madison campus, WI, USA - DID2874_E49_Stillage MG | ecosystem: Host-associated > Birds > Digestive system > Large intestine > Fecal ... | reverse complement strand
TTTGATCTACACTGTAGGTCAGACATTTGAATTCTAACTTATGTCCCCACTTCTTTTTCTCATTTATTTGCAATTATAACAATTAATATAATCAAGACTAGATTAGATGAACAGTATTATGATGGTTTTTAGAAAAACTTGATTGAAGCCGTAGTGGAATCAATAGGCATCGTTGGTCCAATGTAATATTTTATATGCGAGTTGCCCGGAGTACTTAAATACTGCAGATAATACCGTCAATATTTGAACGCACCTTTCGACGTCAACGACTAGAATAGAGGTTTATACGAGATATCCGGCATATGAATTGATCCAAAGTTCGTAAATTGGTCAAAAGTCGCCTCGGCTGGAGCAACAAATAAGATCGAGTATAACAGATGACAATTGAATGCATTTTTGTTATATTTCAACAGAGTCAGGACACTTCATAGTTTCATAAGCAGAAAAGTATCATGTTGATTATCAAAGGAATCAGTTGCAGATCTCACAAAAACATATCCCTTAACAATACTCCTTTTCTACTGCTTCGAATAGTTTTCGGATTTAATCTACTGTGCATTTGATTGGATGTTTGCTGGAATTCTAACTTCTCATCTTAGGAACATCAAGTACTTTGTTTCATCGCTATATCTGAACACAAATTAATTTAATAACATGCATTATTCATCGATTATGCCAATATAGTTTGAATGTTGCTTATCATTTCAAGCCCTTCACAGTGTTTCTCGATGATTGCAATGTCTCGCACTTGTGCAATAATAAATCGGGGCCAGTTTATTATTGATGTCTCCAAGGAAAACCCACGAGCACCTTCATGCTAACAGGGAGCATGATCAGTATAGTGGGGCTGCCTGTGTTCATTGGATTCAACATTGGGGCAATATTGGGGCCGTTGCATGCAATGAATTTGTGGGTTTCAAAAAATTGGCAGAATGCTAGAAGGACTGAAATTGGGATATAGTGAATCTGCAAGAATGCGCTGAAGTGCTGGAATTGTTGAAATTTCAAATATTCATCGATGTCACTGGCCGAGAACTCAAGAAAGAGACTTCAAGAAATCCGAGATAGTTTAGTGGCTAGAATTACCGCTTGTCGCGTGGTAGACCGGGGTTCAATTCCCCGTTTCGGAGCACCTTTTGGCGCAAGTGGTTTAGTGGTAAAATCCAACGTTGCCATCGTTGGGCCCCCGGTTCGATTCCGGGCTTGCGCATCTTTTTATTGATTGTATTGTTCTTATTAGTGTTGAATGAGATCATTTACATAGAATAAAGGAGTACAGAAAAAGACAATGTCATCCAGCTATGAACAAGAAATAATCGCGTTATGATTATAGGCCGTAAAGGGCCTGGAGAGGTAGTACAATGGAAGAAAAAGTGACCAGTCTTGAAACTCACATGAGCTTCGGTATCGTTTACCTATATAGTTACTCGCGCTTCCGCAGATCAACTCATATGAATAATGTTCCAATCTGTCTTCTTGAAGAGCGCTCAGTTTCTCATATATTTTATTGTACTCTCTTTCAGTGTTTCCATTGATGTCATTATCATCTTGTTTGTAAAGTGTTAACTTTTAAATACAACTGAAGAAACTGAGACATGTTCATATAGTATACCAAACTTCGAGTCGATTGCGTGAAATTCGTTTCCATATTCAAATATTCTCTTTCATCCAGTGAAATCACTATGCTTCTTGACTTTAACCTCGGATTCTTTTTCAAACCGAAGTCTGTAGTTTTGCCATGTTCAATGTTAGGTTCCGGATATAGTAATATTTCGCGTACAAAATCTTCACGAAAAGGTGCGACGGCTATTAAAATCCGTGGAGGATGAAATCCATTTCTACACAAAACAGGAAGCAAATGTCACTGAAAATATTTCTAGATAGAAACCAATGCCATTTAGCTATAATTAATGAGCACTTCATGAATTCCCATAGTTTGTACGAGATTAATTGTATGAAATCTGCAAGATCACTCCGAAAAATTCATTGAATATATATCACACAATAAGAACTAAATAGCATACCTGAACAATGGATTTTGCTTGTCAGTCAAATCCGCAAACTCATGGTTGGCAATCATCAGGAACTCAACAACTGTAGGGTCGTTCATCCTTGCTTCCCTTCTTTTGTTTTCCAAGGCGTAGTCAATCCAAAGCAAGATCATGATACCCATACAGATACAAGCACACACCACCATAGCGATGCATGCACTAGTGTACTGTGGGGCTTGGTCTTCCTTGAAGGTCTGGGGACCAATAAGATTACCAGCGCAGTAGCCAATCAAGAAAATAGCATTGGTGACAACTTTCTTGGTGTGGCCAGCAACATTAGAAGCAATAAGTGATTCAACCACGATGAGAGTCACAACCAACATGGAGGTCAAAGCATAACCAGCATACTCGACCTTAGTGTTGTGCGCAAATGCTAGGAAGCAGAAACTAATAATAGTGACTGTCTGACCAGCACAACCCCAAAATAATCTTACCTTGTAGAACCGATACAACCAGCAGAAGAAAATGCATCCACCAAATTCCACTGCACCATGTGGCATTCCCATCAACAATGTTTTTGATGTCGAATAGCCCAATTTGGTACTGAGCAAGATAGCACCAAAGTTACTGATACCACCATTAGGAATGCAAGCCGTAACACCGATCAAAAAGAAAGCCCATGTTCTCCTATCCATTAGAGCCTCATATAATTGCTCCTTCTTAAAGTGTTTATTTCCAAAACCTTGCTGGTTTCTTTTGATTCTCTGCACCAACACCTTCTTCTCTCTGTCGTTCAAGAACCAAGCCTCAGTGGGCTTATTAGGGATATGCCAAGGAATGATCAAGCCCAACCCAATGGTGATGACTCCGTTGATTATAAAGATCAACTTCCAAGGAGCAAGATTGAAATTCTCTCTGTGTTGGTAAATGTTGTAAGCAAGACCACCAGATCCAATCAATGTACCAGCACCATTACTGGAAAACCAGATGGCAGTTCTGAGAAAGATTTCATCCTTGGTATACCACTGGCCCGTGATGATAACAAAGGCAGGAGTGATCGCAGATTCCATTCCACCTAAAATAACTCTCAACACAATAAAACCAGGATACTGAGGAACCGAATGCAAGCAAAGAATGACACCCCAAAGGACAATGTAAATTGAGACCACATAAATAATCGGAAATCTTTGAATACTCATAGATGTGAAGAACTCAAAGAATAGGTAGCCATAGTAGAACGCAGAACCAGCCCACGAATACATTTGACCATGCATTCTCAAATCTTTTCTCAATCCAAGAACTGAAGCCCAGTTAAGAGAATTTTTATCCATGAATTGAAGAGCATACAAAATGCAAATTAAGGGCAACAAATACATGTCGATTTTTTTGACCAATTTCTTTTCTTCCTCTGGATCGACTTCAAAATCTTCCATTTTTTCTGCAAACTCCATAGCCACATCATTATCACCTATCATGTGCACCGGCTTACCAGTGTGTGGAGACATGAAGGTGGTGATTCCACCGTTGTGTGATATCACATTACTAACACTAATTATCTCTTCGTGCTTCTCGCTCATAGTTGGATTGCTGAATGCTGAAATAAAGAAGATGTTGGGGCACTAAGAGAAAGTCTCATTATATACCAAGAAACCGTTATCTGGGTTGGAGGAATTCTGGAGACCGGCTTTTAAATCCCACCCTTTGGACTGCAGGGCTTGAAATGATAACGCAGTATGACCTTATCTCTGGAAACGCATTCAAGTTTTCCGACAAACATTACTTTCCCGGTATCTTTGAGCAGTGAGAAAACTCATTATGGAAGAAATAAAATTGCCTTCATTTCTGGTACATTTCGCCCGAGTTTAAAATCTGTCTTTACACGTCAGCCAAGTGTTTTGTACAATTCTTGACAGTATTGGGTGCACGCTTGACAGATCAATTAGTTGTTGAGAATGTTATGTTCAGGATTATCTATGTCCCTGACTATCTCCGGCAACACAATTCCGGAAAGTGTCTTGATAAGAGTTGAAGATTTGCATCAGGTAATCCGGATTCATCCGACAAAATTATCTGAAAATTTGTTACTTACGTGGCTTTTTGGGTGATTTGTTGCATGTTGTTGAAATCAATGTATCTATCCTCTTCGGTAAACTCTATTATTTAATAAATCCAAGTATTTTCTATCACATCACAAGTCTCATTAGTCATTTCTGAGAATCACAAACTCCTTTTTTTGTTCTCTCAATTCTAACGTGTGCTTCAACACGACTTCTAGTCTCTTGTTCTTGACAGGGCCAGACAAACTTCTGGAGGTCCTTCTAGCGCCGTTCCAGAACTCAGCTTCGTGGCCACCCAATCCATCCTGTAGCTCCAGGACCTCTTGAATCAACTCGCTGATGTAATCAACATCGCGGGGGTAGCCAAGGTACTGATACTGTGACTCGGAGTCAAATTTTGAGGTCTCTTCTCTCTCAAAACGAGCCATATCTTCAGTAGATGGAAGATTAATTCTTTTGTTGAGAACTCTGGCAATGTAGACACTCTGAGCTTCAGCTAAAGGCATAGGTGCCACTTGTTTTTGAAGGGCAATAAAAATCAATGATGGGTCATAGATGAAAAAGATACCTTTGTAGATATTTCTGAATCCGCTTCTGGTTTTAAGGCTAATTTCTTCTTGATAATCTTCCAAAAATGGCACGTCATAGAGATATCCTGTGCAAAACATCACCACATCAATGTCGTGTACGGTTGAGTCATCCTCCAAAGTGATAGAACGATCTGGGTTGTAAGATTTCACCACACCAATATCAACGACTACAGGATTATTCAACTGAAGTAACTCATCCTTTTTACGAGATGAAACGTACACCTGTGACGCCACCGTTGATAATTGCGTGGAGATATCGATTCCGGATGCAGAATTTCCAACTACCAACACACGCTTCCCTCTGAAAGGCTCTGCATGGTCGTAGAACTTTGCATGAGTAACACTATCAGGCCATTCTCTTCTCCACTCATCCAATCCTTCAACCAGGGGAAAGAATGGGGTGCGGAAATGACCATTTGCAACAATCAAGGCATCATACTCAGAGCTCCTATTCTTACCAGAGTCATAATTGTGCACTTCAACTTGCCACTTCCCATCAACCTTCTTGGCCTTAGTAACCTCGCTATTTAGATGAATTTTCACATTTTCTATCGTGTTCGAGAACTCATGCAAATATTCAGCTACTTCTCCTCTAGTGGGGAAAACTTCCGTTTCTTCAGGGAAGGGATACCCGTTATATTGCATAATGTCCTTAGTGATGTTGGTCTCCATCTCTCTGTAAATGCCAGTCACGTATCCGTTGTTGACCGAACTAGGCTTTCCATTTTTGTTCTCAGGGACATAATTCCAAAGTCCACCTACCTGTGGTTGAATTTCATATAAGTCGATCTCAAAACTCCCTGGTTCCTTCCCAAGAGCTTTGGCAGCTGCCAAACCAGCAGGACCACCGCCAATAATAATCACTTTCATTCTTTGGACCAACGAGAATACCAGGAATTTGGATGGCTTATATTTAGAAGATGTCGCCATTTAAGTGGTTCGCGATTTCCTCTGCGTTTGTCCAATTTAGGTAATAGATCCCGCAATCGAAACGAAAAAGGCAAATTAAAATTTATCACCAAGTTCGAAGACAAAACTTTTGTAAAATAATCGCTCGCCATCAATGCAGTTTATATTTTATGAGTCACCAAAAGATTCAAGACAGTTTTATCGTTTTCAAGAGCTTTTCTAAGACTTCTACTTACCCAATTAGGAAATCAAACTCCGCAACTGTGGCTTCACGATGTCACCAAAGGGTCTACGCTATTGCGTACATGATACTTAAAATGATAGAGTGGTGTGATGTATATCAGGTGGAAATGGTTTTGCCATTGCACTGATGAACGTATTCCTTTGAGTCTTATTTCCTGAGAACTCGATTGCTTTGGGGCATGACTCACTTTTGGATAAAGGATACGAGTATGCAGAGGTAAACCAAGATTAGTCATGCTATTGTATTAACTTATAGAATCTTAATTAATAATTTCTATCACCATTTCGTTAAAACTATGTCTGAAATACTCGCTGTTATCTTTCCACTAGAAATCATTAACAACATTATTCTTTTCTTTTCCGAGAAAGCATTACAAACATTCTACGATGGAATATTTAAGGATCCGTTGCTTCAGTCACTTGTTTTGTACAGAAAGTATAGAAAAGTGAAAGTTGATTGTTTGGAGCAACTAGTGGAAGCAGCAAGCTTTAATGCTCCTATAGGCACGATGTATTTGAATTGGAAGGACGAGTACCTCAGATTTTTCAAGGTGAATCCTTCATTCCTTTCAAGAATCTCTGATGTCAAACTAGTTGCTGATTGTCAAAAAGCTTTTATGATACTAAGGGAGGTCATGTTTCGTAAGATTTCACATTTCGAATTCAAACAGACCAAAGTCTTTGATCCCTCTCTCATTTCTCGTGACTTGAAACTGATCTCCATCAGTTTCAGTAATTTTCCAAGGCCGAGAATTTTGAATCGATGGCCACCTTCATTGACTTGCTTGAAGATTTCTGGACACAGCAACTTGACTCTCATAGAGCTTCCGATGGGTCTCAGAGAGCTCAGTTGTTGTAATCTGGATTTGTCTTGGAACCTGTTCCCATCAAAACTAGAAACAATATCACTCTCCTCGATTTCAAAATTCGCTTCAAACCAAGTAGTATTTCCGGAAGGGCTAAAGGAGTTAAAGATTGCTTATTTTCCAGATCTCGATATTGAAGAGTTTGGAACCAGACTTCCTCGGTGGTTGAAAAAGTTTACATTAGAATTTTCCATCGGTAACAGAATATCGTACTTAAAGTTCCCCGACTCACTTGAAGTTCTAGATCTTTCGTGCTGTGATATTTCGAGCATTAAGGGTTCAATATTTCCTATGTCTCTCGTTGAACTCTATTTGGTATCTAACAAGATCGAGGAGTTGCTGAAATTGAAGTTTCCAGAAACCCTTAGGGTATTAAATTTGAACGATAACTGCATAGGTACGTTTGATCATGCCGAATTTCCGAATCTGCTTCGGGAGTTATATGCATCTGGAAATCAACTTACTAGTTTGGATAGAGCTTCGTTTCCTGATTTGGAACTCCTTGACATCTCAGTCGAGTCTAGATTGAATATCAAGAGTATTCGAAACGTCAAATTTCCTTCCACACTCAAAATTTTAAGAGCAAGGGGACATTCCATTAGAGACTGTAGGCGAACTTCATTTCCTGAAGGTTTGAAGGAATTGGAAATAACGGTCAAGGGAAAATCTCAAAGACTATCTTTCCCACCTGAGTTAGAATTTCTTGATCTAACACTTCCAGAATCTTGGAAATCCAAGCTTTCTTACCTCGAGTTACCTGCAACACTACAAGATCTTAGAATTGAAAATGGAAGCTGTATTGAATTCGACTGGAAGCTCCCTCTCTTGCAAAAAATGACCTTGAGTTCTATCAAAGGTAGAGTTAAGGTTCCTCTGTCAGTCAGTAGGCTCTCTCTATTTGTTCGCCGTGGAGAGGACTTAAAAAGCTTAGTGCTTTCTCAGAAGTTGGATGAGTTTCAAATCAGCTGTCACTTTGGCCACTTTTATGACGAAGTGATCACTATAATGCGACATCAACAGGGGAAAGAACACGGATGGAGGAGAAGACTCATGTTATCATTTTGATCCGTTATAGGGCAATAGTGGCTTCCCTTTTAGGCATTAATTAGAAGTCGCCAATAATTTTAAATAGTTCACCTAGAATATTGTTAGAACACTCATGCTCCCATCCAAGTCAATTGACGTGGATCATGACATTTCTTGAAACCGGCTATTCACATTCTTATTGGGGATGTTGCAACAGCGCAAGCTTAAAAAAAGATGAAGTGACACTTATGCCAAGTAGAACAAAAATCATACACCTTGAGAAATAGGAAAATAGGGCATTACGAACCCTTAATGGCTGGCAGTTCTGCTAAACACGGTCTATTAGTGAAGAATCTGATTACGAACAAATCAATCTCAAGAAACCTGCACTAACATTATACATCAATGTGACTGACCATACATAATGGCAAGTGACCATTATGTAGAATTACCCGAACACTTCGAGATTGTTCAATGGGTGACGCAGTAATTGACGCAGTATGTATCGAACGAATATGTCGCTCTTCGATCATTACAATCCGAGAAGAAGCGCTTGTCTTTTGAAAGGAGTCCAGTTCATTCTCTTGACATTCTGAACCTTCATAATCGTAATGTTCGTAAATCAAGAGGTGAAAGGCATCTTACGATTACAATTGCCTCTTTCATCACTTGAAGTCTCCTTCTCAATTCAATCTTCAAATGGAAATAAAAGTTTCCTTTGAATAGGAGTGTAAGAACTAATGTTTCGAGCGTTTATAAGAAAGAAAGTAAGATCTTCAGAACTTCAATTAAGAAGATCAACTTCCGGCAATAAATAAGAGTATAGCGGAGATGTGATGTCACAGTGGCAAATGTCAAACTGAATATGTAAGACAACCATAGTATATGCTGATTTACAACCAATAATCTTCACTATTAGAGATACTGGGGGTGACAAAGAGCTTTTATACTAAGGTGGAAAGTTATGAGCAGGTCAATGGTTAAGAATCTTATGGCGGTACGCATATCTGCACTGGAGCGACATTTACTATCTACAGCATCAAGAAACACAAGTTCAAATAATGATGTCATGGTAAAAACTTTTCTAATTTATAAACTTGGATTTCTACTAATACTATTGCAAACAACTTTCCTAACACGTTTCATTGCTTTTTTATAGGCTATACAAGGAGCTAACTCCATACCCTGTATGGGAAGTTTGTTTAATTTATCCTGCTTAGTGATGAACTCGTTAAGGACGATTGGACTTTCCTGAAAGACTTCACTGATTTCTTGTCGCACATTTTATTTTCGACCCATCAGGAAAACTAACGGGCACAGAATCGAGAATGTTTTAAGATCACAATCAACTCGTAGCAACACGAAACATTGAAATAGTGTACCAAAGAAAATTATAATCAAGAGAGGTGAGTGCTCAACTTTGGAAGGATTTCGCAATGCTAGAAGTGTTTTTCTTTGCAGATGTGTGAGTCGCTGGACACAATTTGTGTAACAAACGTTGCCCCATATGGTGCATTGACCAGACGCACAAAACACGAGATATACGAAATGCAGTATTTTGAATATCAATTTGTGCATGAATTTCGCAGCTTATCCTATAAAGTTTTCCACCCATACTTTTTTTTTGCTTTTTGTGTTTTGAAAAATGAAATGTAAAATTTATAAACTCATAATGAAATTCCGATTGGGTTTGACACGTGAAATGAGGAAATTTGTCATTGCTATCGAGTAGGTTGTAAGACATTGGTTGCAAGTGAGTAACAAGCTTGCGCTTCCGCAACATCTCACTCATAAGAGTAAAACTGCAAAGCTTAATTGAGAAGAATTAAATATCATATTATTTGTTGTCCAGAATTTGGATTACCTGGGAGAATGTGTATTCTAGTAGAGAAACCTATGAACAAATCCTATACAGCTTGTTTCCATAATAGTCATTTTTAAATGCCCTGGGGGATGCAGCTGTTACCTTCTGAATATTTGGAATACCTCATTTGAACAGTTTTTAATGGAGATCGTCTATGTTATGTTTAACTCCTAGAGCCACAAGATTGAACTTTACATTCTCTCGTTACTTCCATGCTTCAAAGACGAAGGTAGCATAACGCAAAAAAAAAATAACAAGCAAGACAGTTGTTTTCTCAGTCACAAGTTCAGTAGTGATGTCTATAAAATTCACATCAAGTAGCATTTGCTGAAGCGCTCACTGAAACACCACATGAATGAAAAGCAGTAACTCCAATATTATTACTGAATTAAAGAAAAGAGGAAAATCCCTATAGCAACTCCTAGATGGATTTCTTGTTTGGATGCCCATCCATGAACCACGGCATTTTGTGTTTCGGCTAATGCCAAACTATAACTTTTAATAGTCTTATAACTGGATAACAATGTTGTGCCCGTCGAATTAATCTTTGCCAAATTTGAAGAAACCTTTGCGTTAGTTGAAGTATGCTCTTCTTGCTTCGATGTAGTTGAACTACATATCAATTTAACGTCCTCGGTATTCCTCGTAGAGACCACTTGAGTTGTTGAAATTGAAGATGCTTTTGAGATTTGAACTGATGAAGTGTAGACATTCTCTGCTATAGTGGCATTGAATTGCTTGACTTCACTTACCATGCTAGTCAATCCTCTTTCGTCTGTTGTGTTATAAGTTACGTCTGCATCGAAGCCAGGTTTTGGAACTCTGGTGGTAATAATCGTTCCATCAGAATGAGTTGCAGGAACAATCTCACCACTACTCGTGCTCGTAAGTACATCAATCATTGTGGTACAGGAGGTGAAATATTGATTACTTGCTGAATTATCAGTTTTGTATTTCTCCGTCCTGAAATTTCTCAGCAAAGTTTCCACAGTTGATGGATATGTAAGTGTAGATTTCTCACCATTGTTTTCATTAAAACCACCTGTTATTGTATTCCTTAACAAAGTCTGTGTTTTCTCGCTCGTTTGCGATTTAGATTCCCAGCTTCTTATTAAATAACGTGAGATTTCACTCCCGGTGGTAGCCAAAGATTCCGAACTGGGATCAGTAATCGATCGTGAGGTTGAACAATCAGCTCCATCTTTGCGACAGACGACAATCTCCTTGCTCAATGAAGTCGGTTTAGAAGAGCTTGTCAATGCCAACACCGAGCTGTTATTCCAATAGATCATTGTACTGCTGTCAACTACTTTACTAGAAGACAAGCACGTAGAAGATTCAAAAATATTAATAGACTTTGAAAGTGAGATTTTGAAGCTCAGAAGACTCGATGAATCAGGCCTGTCCGAGCGATACGAAGTATCTGAAGAAAACTTCGTGGGTTCGGGTGATACCATAGTTGATATCAGTGGATATTCAGAAACGACACTAGCTTTGGCAGAAATTAACGAATCAAATGATATCTCTGACATTGAACTGCGTAGGTCCGATTCCTCAGAGGAGATGGTCTCCGTTATGATGCTGTTACTACTTGAAGTGCTAGCATTAGGAATCATCGCAAATTTGGATGTAGAAGTATACCAGGAGCCTATTGAGTCAGTACTTATAACGACTTTCCCAGACATTGTTTGAATTAATCCATCCAGAGCAGTTGAAGTCCAGAATACTGTGTACGCTTCCGCTGCTAAGAGTCTCGGAAATTGTGAACTTGAAGTGAAAATTGAACCAACCGAGTCAGTTGTGATAATTACCAACCCTGAGTATGTGTTGGTGATACCTTCAGAGTCTGTAGTGATAAAAGATGTAATGTATGACAACAAATCTTGATCAGACGAGGCCGTAGGGAAGTGAGAAGATGATTTCGGACTTTCTGCTGCATCTGACGTGTGGTATGATATTATTGATTCCACACTCAACACACTGCTAGACTGAAAGAAAGAACTTGGAGTGAAATCATTTTCAACCCAAATTGATTCTGAAATTGACATCAGTGATGACTTTGTGGCTGAAGCATACTCAGAAGCAGCATCAGTAGTTGGGATCCAAGAATTAGAATCAGCCTGGGAAAAAATTGTCCTGACAAGCAGTGACGAGCTTTCAAATCCGGTTGAAGTTCCACTTAAATTTGTCGAAGTTTGAGAGGCATACCATGATGACGAATTCAGTATTTGTTCAGAGAATGCTGTAAGAGACTGGGAATGAGAATCCGTAAATTTTGATGACTTCCAACTTGCAGTTGAGTCTGTTTCTGACAGATACTTGAGTTTTGATTGAGAATTGGAATTTGTCAACGAATTGCTGTCAGATGCCAGATTTGATTGGAAGTCTGAGGAGCTTTGACTTGTCTCTTCAATTTCTGATTGTGAGTCTTGCGAGGATATGCCGAGATTCAAACTATTAGACGCTTCTAACGCTACCGAGGTCGTCGTCAAAGATTTCTCAGAGAGTTTAGTCTCTGAAAATTCTCTAGAAATGTCAACAGACAAAGAAGTTCCAATATCACCTGAGGAAGTCAGGTATACCAGAAACTGAGATTTGATCTCAAATAAACTAGAAGAGTCTGAAATTCCCAGGGTAACGGAGCCAGAATTCAATATCAGCAGAAAGATACTTTCTTCAGTCTGGGTTACAACAGAGCTCTTATTCTCCGCATTGCTCTCGGAAACTCTCTCACTTGATATTTGAGAATCAGTTTCAGAGGAAATTATCAATAGACAATTTGAAGTTTCTTGTTGAAGACTTTGAGTTAAAGTTTCCGATAATCCGTGCGTGGAATCCAATGAACTTTCTTCATAAGTCTTAAAGGTCTCTTCAAAACTTGTTGAAGCACTTTCTGATTTCTTGTCGGAAGGGGTCTTCGAGGTGGTCTCCAAAGTGGCTGTGAACGAGATTTCTGACCCGCTTCTAGAAGAAACTTCAGACGATGCCGATAAAAGCTCTGATGGAATGAAAAGAGAGATTTTCAGAGAAGTTTCAAGGAAGCTTTCATGGAAGCTGACCGATATACTGTCCGTCAAACTTTCAAAGAATGGTTTAGACGAATGACTATCCTGCGTCGAGCTCTCAAGAGAGTTGTCAGTAGATGCTTCGGAACTAATATTAGAACTTCTTGAGTGGTTTTCTGAAGAGGTCAAGATACCTAATGTACTTTCAGATATACTCTCAGATGTACTCTCAGATGTACTCTCAGATGTACTCTCAGATGTACTGCCTGGTACACTTTCCAAAGAGCTCTGCAGCGTGATTTCAGAGTTCCATCTTGAGGAACTTCTGGTAAAAGCTTCGGGAATACCCTCAAAGGAATCTTCTGATGATACAACAGATAAACTTTTTCTCGCACTTTGAGATAGGTGGTCGGAAGACTCAATCATTGATGAGGATTCTGATGTAACTTCGAAATAGTCAATTGGTGTCGTAGCAGAATCATTTTGAGATGATTGTTCTGTGATAGCTTCTGAAGAACTTTTGGTGTAAACTGCACCAGTAGAAATTCGAGAAGATATTTCTGCCGAATCTGAGTAAGAGCTTTCATTAAGGCTAAAGGTTATGCTTTCAGAAGAACTTTCTAAGGAGATCGCCGTATGGTAAGTTTTAAAAGAATTGTCTTGTGAGTTTGAGACACTTAGAGAAGTTCCAGACTGGTCTTGTTCAGAACTTTTTAAATTTTCTGAAGAAGAGATTGTTACACTTTCAAAAGAAGTTCTTGCAGAATTTTCTGATAAAGTGTTTGAGGAGGTATCGTGAAAAAAGTTGGAAGAGCTATCCGAGAAGCTCTCAGAAGAAGTTTCCCCCCTTGAACTGGTTGATGAACTATAGTTTTCAGACAGCGAAAGCGCAGAAGATGACGACTCTGGCTCACAAGCACAAATAGACGGAACATCCCTTGCGACTGGATCTGTTCCAACATATTTTACAACTCCCACATATACGGAGAATCCCAAAGGGTCGTATCCTAAGCCAACATCAAAAATAATAGATGCTGTCGTAGACAGGACAGTCAAGTAGCCGGTAGAGGCGTCATACGTCGCTACTTTGACAATGCTAGAGGTGGAGGTGATGAATGACATACCACTTTTAACTCCGTATACAGAATAACGTGATGAGCTGGTTGGCATGGTCTTCAAGTTGATTGCAGCTGTAGAATCCGCCAAGACAATCACCTGATTTTGGTCGAACTCGAACAGAAGTTGAAGATTCAAGTTTGATAGGGCAGAAAGTGTCCAACATCCAGTTCCAATCACAGGAGCATTGTGCGTGAGAGAAGCATGCTGGATACAAAATGCACCATTGTTATACAAATTAGTTGAGGCTCTCTGAACCATAGGTGTACGTCCAGTTTTTCCATAAACATTTATAATACCGTTGTTTGTCAAGACTCCATTCATAGAAAACCCTGACAAAGGATGCAGCCCAAAGCTGTGGCGAATATATCCATTATTCTCAAAGGTCGTCAAAGTAAGTAAGTCATTAGAAGCGGTTGATGAAGTGGTAATAATTCCATAATTAACACTTGGACCGTAAAATGAATAAGCACCTCTTAGAGGACTCAGGAAACTTATAAATCCGTAATTAATTATCGGCTTGCTATAGGACATTGAAACAAATGTATCGGAACTGACCTGAAATGTTCCATAGTTGGTGAATGCTTCAGTACTCACTACTCCCAGCAGTAAATACAACTGGCCCGTATTTGTGACATAGTACGATCCTTCATTGAAAAAAGACAGTTGGTGAGTTAATACCAAGTTGGTTAATGATGTTCCAACAATTTGAACCTGTCCTCCAACTTGATTTGTCAGGGCTCCAAAGTTCATTGTCGCTACTGCTCCTCCAGTGTAGGCAATGAAATCGGCGTAGTTATTAATCTGCATTCTGTAGAATACCGTATTACTAAATTCCAAAGCCGCTCCTGTTTGGATAAGGAATGAATCTGTAGATGCCTGAGTAAAGCTCGTTGTTGTAATAGTGGAAGAAGTTGAGATTGTTGTAATGCTCGCAAACCCGAAGGTCACGTAGAAACAAAATCGAACTACGAAACAAATCATTGTAGAGCAAAAACAAGGAATTCCTAGGTCTATTGAACGTGGTTTTCAATGTGGGAATCACACTAGGTAATGTGAATATCTCCAAAACTGAACGCGGAAATGCACCAGATCTGCTGCATGCATTGGTTAAGAGTCCCGCTCGCACGTTTGGAGAGATTCAAGATCCACATTTGGATACACCTGCATATGCTTACTTTTTTCGAATAATAGACCACTTTTCGTTTGGAGGTCTCTTTTTCAATACACGAGAAAAGAGATTCTTTCGATGAAATCCAGTGCGTAAAAACATCAAATGTGATAGTGAAGGCTATTCTACATCACATGAGTAAATTTATATGGCCTAATAATCTTTTTTTAAAACAGCATGACTAGATGGTATGCCTTGTGAGGATGGCCACCAAACATGCGCAAGATATACGAGGAAAACGGTTTATGTCTGGAGATGATCACTACGTATTTGTACTTTCTAAGATTAAATTGAAACTTCAAATACTAAAAATGACTACGATCAGTACATTGATGAAAGTAATGGGATTGCCCTTGCTAAGGAAATCATGTTTATCTGAATTTATAGATCCTTTTTCTTGTCGTAATCCCACATCTATCCACCAATTGCTACTTTACGCAATCCATAACCGGTCATCTCCATCGCCTCACATAATTAGGGTATTTCATCTTTTGCTTCCTATTGCTCTTTCTGGATAAGTCCCTAAAAATATTTTTCCAGTGATACTCCCGTTACATTGTCTACCTTTTTCAATTCTCTCGAAGGGTGATATACAGTCAATTTATCCCATTTCTTTCTCAAAAAGCACACTTAAATACACATTTCCTGCTCAAATCTCACTTCCCCAGTATTACGTATCAAGATACAAGACACAATGAAACGGTATGTGTGTACTTAGGAGTTTGGCTAGAGTTAGAACACAATGATGGCCCAGAGTGACAACGAAAGCTCATTACATGGATGACTTATTACCGATCTGCATGCATTATGAATGCGAGAACCTTGCCCGAATAGATATGAACAATAGCATACCAGAAGACTAGGTACAAAATTATCGTATTGCTGATCCCTTGTTAGTATATTGATGGTTTTCCAGTCTGTAGCAAAAAATTGAGCTCTTCTTTGAAACGTGATTGTTCAAGTAGATTTTCAACGTTCAACGTCAATGAGATTGCGATAAAGATCTGTGTTTTTAAAGACAAGTATTAGGATAGGCATCGTGAAATCTAATTGTTTGTTATTGGGATTATCGTAATTACCGTCCTTGATTATTGATATCAATGTTCACGAAGATTGTGCTTCGTACCGCTTTTTTCTTCTTTCAACCATTAAAAGTACTGAGTGCTGCTGATAACAGCAGTTTTCGTTTCAAATGAAATATGGGGTAAACCTAATACTTCCACCAATAGGTATTTGAATTTTCCAATGTGAAAGTGGTAATGATGTCGCTTTCCTGTTTATCGGTACTCACTAAAGTCAGTACAAAAGTCACTAATTGATGGCTCGTATTATGCACGAGGCGTTTGCTCGTATTGTGCAACAAATAAGCCTTAGGTTGTATAGAACCATGCAGCTTCGGAATCACCGCATATCCCTATCAAAATTATTATCACTGTTTTGAATGCACACATAGATTTTCACCAAGCCTTCTCATTGATACTCAACTATGGACCAGAAACTCAGTACAATGCAGATGAATCAGTTTAATTTATTGACTGTATCTGTAAGATGTACGTCCAGTCGATGCATCCCACAACCCAACCCAAATACAGGAGAATCCAAGAAACTAGTTTTATTTTTTGATGCTCTTTTGGTACAGTCGTGTGTATCGGACTTATTTTACAGTTCAGATTTTTGAACACTAGTATCTGACATGTGGTTTATGTCAGTGTACGGACATTTCGAAGCCATCAAGAAACGGGAGAGGTTTACGGAAATGAGAAATAGCCCGCAATTGTCATCAAAGCAGATCATGCCTCAATTGCGACCCATAAATGAATTAATTGAGTCTCTTACTTGATAAGATCCAGTCGCACAGTTTTGTTTATAGTCTTAGTTCACTGTCGTGAAATGGAGTAGGATTGTTGTTTGTATTTCAACACCACTGTTCAGAACGATATGCTTCCTTATTGGCTATTGCTCATATTGAGACATGAGTTTTGATCTACGATGTCAAGTGATCTTCTGTTGTTCTAATAGTACATTCATTTGTTTGCCATCTCTAACCCTATGAAATCTTATACTTCCAATTGACAGATTCTGCGAGACAGGCAGCCACGTCCCCTTCGAGACGCTGCAAAGTCTTAGGAAGTTTCAAATTCTCCTCTGGAATGGGACCAGTAAAATCACAAGTATTGACTCGAAGACTTCGTAATTGCAGAGGCATTTGCACATCACCATGGGTATCAAAGTTTTCAATGTCTAAATCGACAACAGTATCTGGGTATTCCTTAAGCAGACATGAAACTTTCAACTTTTCGACTCCATAGGGTACTTTCAAGTTCCTAAAGAGACTCCAGTCCTGCGATTCTAATGAAAGTGTCTTCACAGTGTCTGGTATGACGACATTTCCGGTCAAATTGACCATTGTCATGTCCTTTAGATAAGGAAGATTCCACGGAATTCGTTTCGAAATTCCGTTCTTCACTTCTAGCAGATACAATGTCGTTGGAAGCTTGAGATCGAAAATGCTAGAATCGGAAGATTCAGGAAATTTCAAATGGAGCACCTCTAACGTTGGTGGAAATGTCAAACTCAGAGGATGCTCTGACGTTTGAATCAGAAGCACCTTCAAACCTGTGGGGAGTAATGTGCTCGACCAGTCACTCACAGGTTGTTCTTCAGCCACCAACTTTTCAAGCAGGGATGGAAATAGAACTTTAGACAACGACTCAATGTTTTCGCTATTGGAATTTGGATTTGCAGAGATATCGAGGATTCTCAAGTTGGGCAATTTGACATTATCCATGCTCGATAGTGGGTTTCCTTTCAAGTAGAGCTGCTTAAGCAGACTAGGAAGATTTACGTTCTCAAGAGTGAAAATTTGACAAAACTCTAAACGTAGAACTTCAAGACACCGTGGCAATGATACCCCTACCAACGATGTGATGGCATTATTGCTCAAATCCAAACGTTTGAGGCTTGTTGGCCACTGAAGCAGAACTATATCAGGATCCTCAAAGTCATCACTGTCAAAAGTCAAGTCTGTGAGTTGATCGGGGAATGTGAAATCGTTAAGGAATGTATCAACATTGGAAACTAACTTCAATTTCTTGAGTCCTGGAGGGAACTGTCTCCAAAGTTCACCCGAGTCGAAGCATGCAAGCAGCTCAAGGCCAGCCGGAAGCTCGATGTCCAACACGGACTCACAGTCTCGTATTTCTAAAGTTCTCAACTTACTGGGCCACCTCTTGAACACTGGAGGTGACAAGTCATTGAAATTTAGAAACACTTCCCTCAAGTTTGGAGGAATAAGATGCATATCCAAGTCATCAGCCTCAACGAAACGCAACTTGACCATATTGTCGAGTGGCACATTGCTAGCATAGCTCCGTAAATACTCCTGGGTGCCATCAAACTCGATCTGTGGAATCTGGGAAACAAAGACTGGATACCTGATGCAAAATGAGAGAAAGGCATCATTCTGGTATCCATGGAACGACAACGAGCGAATCAGAGCTTTAATCTCACCTCTAGCAAGTGCTATAAGCTCTGAAATCGAAATATGATAGCGACTTTGGTCATTTGGATCGTACTGGCCGTAATGAACATTTTCATAAAGCTTCGATGCGATTACCAGACGAAGAGAGTCACCAGCAGGCAAGTTGTCGTAGAAAAATTTCAAGTTGGGGTAAGGAACGTGCAGAAGAATATAGGCTATCACTTCCAATGGCAATGGCAGTAACACCTTCCCGGGACCCTGGAGCACCTGGGTAGCCAACCTTCCAGGTCTATGGTGGAGGTACGGATCTCTGGGAGCGTGGATATGCCAGATTGAGTAGGGGTCAGTAGCCCAGTGTCTTCTCTTGCTTCCAACTTGGATGAACATGGCAATTGGCTAGGTTGACCTTATTCTTCCAGGGAGAGAAGAAGTAGTAAGGAAGCTAGGACGGGCCACGATGGACTACTTGCTCTAGATATGAAAAACCACACCCCACCGCCTTACGCGTGACTGTTCCATACCTCAATGCGTGCCTACTCTTACATGACAACCATATATAAACCTGGATTCGCTGCACTTTCCTCGTCTTTTTACATGCGATCCTTAGGCTATCGTTGGTATGCAAGGGTGCTTAATTGCCGAGAACGCGAATGTGATTTGCCTTTGCTGGCTATAGACGAGGTTTAGTTTAATTATGTAGAATGGAAAGGCGAAATTACGCGGATATTAAGATTACCTTAGTTGAAATCTCCATTTCCCTACTTCGTTATGGTTGAAAAGGAAACTGCGGGCAAACACCCCCAGCACTTGCCATTGTAATTTCACTTGGTGCAATCTAGCGGCCAGCGACGCTTGCTGGTTCAAAACTGCAGTCCCGGTGATACTTTTCTGGGTTTTGCATGGTTGTTAACTACTTACGAGCGGTTCGGGAATCCGTCTTGGAGCCACCTGTCATGGTGGAAAATTCACGACATCACTTCTGAATTCATCGTGATGACGTCGTGGATCGTTAAATTTTCGATCATGATGATTTTGAATTGTTCATTCCTCGTTGACAACCATTGTTGTGCTTCGAGGTTCTCCAAACCAGCTGGTTTAACCAACGTCTCAGCAGCTCCTTTTGAGACATTTTTTTCCCTACTCCACAACGTTAAAGTGAAAAATTTTCGCTTCGATGAGGAGAACCCTAAGGCTGCATTCAGTATTATCAGAAAGGATACTTTTATCGTTGACGGTTACAACCATGCAACGCACACTTTCTTTAACAATTTTTCAAGGCTTATTCTCCTGTTTTTCTTACGCGTAGCCCCTCATTTCTCTTTTTGCCGTTTATTGTCTCTTTTAGTCGGTAGGAATTATTTTTTCCCCATTTTTCTCTGCGTTGTCTTTGGTTGCTCGGTCAAGCTCATTGTCCTTATTCATGCACGAAACGCTCCTATTGGATCTTGATTTATGGGCACAGCTCCTTGCGTTTTTCTTTTTCACCTTATTTTTATTTTTTTGTCCTCTACTGCACTTCCCTAGCTGAATCGATCAGAATCGCTAGGACTTGCATATCACTGTTAGTATTCCACGTATATGGACAACGTTCAGAGTTTCAACTCTGTTACACAAAGGCATTAATCTGTCGAAAACCTTTTTCATGTCTTAGTCGAATGGAATTTTACGGGACCTCTTTTCTTGTGTCCAAGTAATACGTCATTTCATCTAAACATAATATAATTTTCTGCATTGTCGATCGTCGCTTTTAGCGAAATTACCCTTTGAGTACCTAAAGTGGTGGGTTGCGAGGACTGGGGAGAGTGATGCATGTATCTGCACTTTGTCTCCTTGGTTGTCGACTATACAACCATGGATTACTTTTTGTTCATCCCTACCCTTTTGTCAAGAATGTAAGCCTTACTTGCTATCTTTGCTCTCTGTACTCACGGAATGTGAAGTAGATAAGGGATGAAGCCATGTTCAGGAAATCCTCCTGACTGATAAGGTAGCGAGTGAGAGGGTTGAATTGATTCCTAGGAAATAGAAGTGTACGTGTTCAGAGGTCATTCTTCAACCCAAGATTGTATTCATATGAGAAACTTTGCAATTCTGTTATCGTGAGTTGAACCTACTTGCTAGTGTAAATCCTGTGGTAGAGCCGAAATTAGGGAACCTCAACAGTAGTAATTGACAAGCTTAGGGGTTTCATTTACTCTGTGAATTCATCATTCTGATGAGGAGAAATAGAGCGGAGTTGAAACATGAGGTTTTAGGACCGAATTGTTGAGAGGCTTCATTTACTCTTTTCTCTTCGAGTAAATCGCATCTACTCTTTTCTCAACTCCTTCGCTACCATTATTTCTACTTCCATCCCATATCTAGACCGCATTCTCAGAAGATAACATATTCACACCTGAGACACATCCTATTGGTTCCAAAACTGCACCGTCGTTATCCACGTTTCCATCCCAAACACATTTCCAGATACACCCACGTAATCCACCCTAGTGATGACGAGTTGAGGCGTGGATCAAGAGCCCGGAAATCTACATCATTAAGTTAAATGTGTTTCCAAATGCTAGCATCTCCAACTTGAGGTAATCAACACATTATGAAGCCAACTGCCTCATTCACAGTTCTATATAGACTAAAGTTCTTTTCTCCTCCGTCTCAGGGCCTTGCTAGAATCGATTGTGGGGAAGTATAGCCCCCATCGCCTGCAGAACAGGAATGGTCCAATGGTAGGTCCAGTGTGCACCTATCTACTTGGCGATGGTTAGAGTACTGATAAGAGACAGTATCTCAAAATTCGAAATCGAGAGCGAATCAAATTTAGTGAGTTTTCACAGGAAGAGAGGAGATTCTAATTGTATGGATGGTAGAGGCTGGCTTCCCAATACTGAGCTATTAATGTAATGTAGATATGATTCACTCAAGAAACTGTGAGTGTTCTTGGAATACCATTAACGAACCATCCAGATGAACCATCCACATAAGAAATTTCAAACTTAATAGTCGGTGCAAAGGCAGAGTTTGGGAATTTGAGAATTCAATGCCATCTATGCTAGACTCACTATCAAATGGGCCGTAAACAATAAGAGAAAACTTCAAACCTCAACTTCCATTAAGTTCGTATCGTCGTCCTGTATTGTCCCCAAGATAACTCTATCTAAGGTCAATATTATGTCAATATTCTATCTTGATGTTCTAGAAAAAATTGAAGCCATCGAGACATCAGTCACTCGAAGAATCATTATTATAGTATTTTCGTTTCTCAGGTTGAACATATTTGTAATCCTGTTTTCGGCCAATAATACTCTCCATTCCTTCCAAAATCTGTCAAATCTTCAACCCGTTTTTCGTAACTCTCATCTTCTCCATATTCTACAACTTCTTTATCCAGTGCAATCCATGAATTCACCGTAAATAGACTACTATCAAGAATAGTTGCACATGCATGGATTGCGGTCAAAACGCCGTTTCGGGTCATTTCTTGGTTCCAGTATGCACCTTCTCCAAGAATTGACGCCTTATCAACACAGGACATTTTCTGGGGTAATATATAATGCACCAGATAACTATTTTTTCGGCGATAATTGTTAGCCCATGACTAATAAAACTCTCCAGAATCTCAAGGATGTGTTCATCCCGGTTCCTCCGGTAGTGGAATATGTTGGAGGAACCAAGGTGGAGGTGCGAAGAAATCGAGTTGATGGTGATGATACCGTGGAGAAGTTGCCTGATAAGGACCAGAATAACGAGGTTCTAGCCGATGATAACTCTTCCATAACATCCTCGACCTTGGAACAAGGTCATGTGCATAGAAAGCTCAAGAATAGACATGTTCAGTTGATTGGCATCGGAGGAACCATTGGAGTGGCTCTTTTCGTGTCGATCGCCAATGGTCTCAGAAACGGGGGGCCACTCAGCTTGTTCTTGGGAATCACTTTATGGTGTATTCCGGTTTTGGCGGTGACAGCTACTACAGCCGAGATGGTGTGCTACTTACCCATTGCTTCTCCATTCATCACCATGGCTAGTAGATGTGTGGACGAAGCTTATGGAGTGATGGCAGGGTTCAACTTCTGGGTTTTGGAAAGTTCGTTGATTCCTTTCGAGTTGACACTCTTCAATCAGTTGCTTCATTTCTGGTTTGACAACTACTCCGCTGCCATACCGTTGGCGGTGCAGATGGTGGCTTATTTCTGTATCAATGTGTTTGCAGTGAAATTATACGGCGAGACAGAATTCTGGCTTGCTATTGGAAAAGTTATTTTGGCCGTGGGTCTCATGCTTTTCACATTCTTCACCATGGTGGGTGCAAATCCACTCAAAGACGTCTATGGATTCCGCCACTGGAAGAATCCTGGCCCTTTAAACGAATTCTACTCCACGGGAAGCCTTGGTAGGTTCCAGGGCTTTCTCAGTTGCGTAATCTTGGCCAATTTCTTGATTGCTGGCCCTGAGTACGTGTCCATGGTCGCTGGTGAGACCATTAACCCAAGAAAGACACTTCCTCGGGCTTACAAGCAAGTAGCCATCAGATTGACGTTGTTCTTTGTAGGTGGCGCACTTTGTGTTGGTATCGTGGTTTCTTCGAAAGATCCTCTTCTCTTGGATGCCTTGGATAATGGAAAGCCTGGTGCTGGATCATCTCCATATGTCATTGCCATGCATAACTTGAAGATCATTGTGCTTCCGCACATTGTGAATGCGCTATTGTTGACTTCTGCCTTTTCGGCCGGTAATTCTTACACATACTGCTCGTCGAGAACATTGTATGGTCTTGCCATGACAGGGAAGGCACCAAAATTCTTCAGTTACTGTAATAAAAACGGTGTTCCCATTTACTCGGTGTTGATGTCGCTTGCTTGGGCGTTGTTGGCCTTTTTACAATTGGGAGAGAAGTCTTCCACGGTTCTTGATTGGATTGTCAACCTTGTATCTGCATCTCAATTGACTAACTTCTTCCTTTTGACTGTCACATACAATTTCTTTAGAAGAGCATGCATCGCACAGGGAATCGACAGAAACGATAGAAGCAAATTTGTGTTCCGTGGCTGGTTCCAGCCATACATGTCAATTATTGCAGGAGCCATTGTGTTTTGTTTCATGTGGATTCAAGGCTATACGGTTTTCTTGAAGGGCAAGTGGTCTGTGGAAACATTTCTCTTTAACTACTTTATTATTTTCCTTGACATAGCAATTTTTATTGCGTGGAAGGTTATCAAGCGGACCAAGTTTATTCGACCCGAAGACGCTGATATTACCACTGGGCTTGCTGAGGTCGCCGAGCACGAACGCATTTACTATCATAACCTCGAGTCTCAGCCAGAGGAGAAACGTGGTTTCTGGGGTAAGATTTCCAAGGTTTTGTTTGGAGATTGAGTTTATGTGAGCTTTCTATAATAAAGTTATCCCGTTGTAAAAGTATATGGCAAATGTACATGATTTTTTGATTAGTAAAAGATTCTTGTGGATAGTCAAGATGATTTGTGTGTTCGCAAAAGAATTTTCCAGTTATCTTGGTGCAAATTGAGTCATTCGGTTTACTTTCCAACCCATATCTTTTGAATCCATCCTTGATTTTTTAGATTCTATCAAATAAATCAAATCAATCAATCTTCTCATTTTGGCTGCGTAAGTACAGCCTCGCGCAATGATTGTGTCCACTCAATTCCGATATCTTCAATACGCAAGATTACTACATTAACTGGACAGATTCGTAATCTCAACACATATTTATGCAATTGGGTTCCAATAAAGTTTCCATAGTATTAATTCCAGCTTGCCACACACACCACTCACATCAATCAGCATATCAGCCACTCTCACATCACCAACTTTTAATTTATTTCCTTCCGAAGTTTACAACTCTTCGATTCACACTCTCCCTTTCAATCTCCTAAACCTTCTGTGGAATCTTCCAGACGCCACAATTTCCCCAGACTGCATCAAGATGACCCCATCATTCATCGGACTTTCCAAATCCGTCAAAGCCGACTTTTGGTCCAGCATAGAGTGTAGTCATGGCACGTGAGAAGTTGTCATCTCGACATTTTTCCACGTATATATAGACCCCGTTCCCATTTCCTAGCTATTGTCACCAATTGCAACATGTCTACTCCTTCTGGTACCTTGAGATTGGGCTCCACCGCCCCAGACTTCTCCGCCGACACTTCTAACGGTCCAATTACCTTCCACGAGTACATTGGCGACTCTTGGGCCATTCTCTTCTCTCACCCAGATGACTTCACTCCAGTCTGTACCACTGAGTTGGGTGCTTTCGCTAAGTTGCAGCCAGAGTTTGAGAAGAGAAACACCAAGCTCATTGGTTTGTCTGCCAACGGTACCGAGTCTCACAAGGCTTGGATCAGAGACATTGATGAGATCACTGGCTCTAAGTTGTCTTTCCCAATTGTTGCCGACCCAGAGAGAAAGGTTGCTCACTCTTACGACATGATTGACTACCAGGACGCCACTAACGTCGACGACAAGGGTGTTCAGTTCACCATCAGATCTGTGTTCATCATTGACCCATCCAAGAAGATCAGATTGATCTTGGCCTACCCTGCTTCTACTGGTAGAAACACCGCTGAGGTGTTGAGAGTTTTGGACTCTTTGCAGACTGGCGACAAGCACAGAGTCACCACTCCAATTAACTGGGTTCCAGGAGATGATGTCATCGTGCACCCATCTGTCACCAACGAGGAGGCCAAGACCTTGTTCCCTAAGTTCAGAATCATCAAGCCATACTTGCGTTTGACTCCTTTGGACATCAACGAGAACTAGATAGTGAAGATTACTAAAGACTAGTGAATGGATATATTCGTGTATTACGTGCATGCAATTTGCAACCATTATGAAATGATTTGTAGTACATGTTAAATTTGATCTACAAGAGCATGACTTCTGATTAACTGTTTTCATTTGCTTTTCTGTTCAATTGGCCCCTAATTTTACTTTTACTTCAATTCTTGTGGTTCTGGTTCCATCGGTGTCCATACTTGGACAACACCACACTCATCGCCACACTAGCCACATTCAACATGGCCAACCCCGTGAAACACCACCCATAACCCATTTTTCGAGTCAAAACATCGATAACAAGCGACGCCACACCCGCTGCCAAATTCCTTGCCATGTTGCCCACCGCCACATTGGTCGAAACATACCCAGTAGGACATTCAGTCATATAAGTCATGTTCACTACCGAAACAGAACTCATACCAAATGAAATCATGAACGAAAAAACAAACACGGTAGCCACGCTCCATTTATAGTGAAGAGCCCATCCGTAGCAGCAGAGTCCAGCAATACAAATGAGTAAACCTCCTGTTTGGATCAATAGTCTTCGTTCTGGATGGTGAGGAGACTTATCGGTATTTACTCTTTTCATTTGAAGGAGATCTGAGATCCGACCAGTGATAAGTGATCCACATACAAGTGCCATACTGGGACATAAATACGAGACGCTGACCAACGCTTGCGAGAAATTGTAGGAGTGCTTCAAGACCGATGCGAATGACACTGTCAATGAGTAGAAAGAAGCAAAGAGAAACGCTCCAATTATGGAACACCATACAATCAGCAAGTACAGAAGCACTTTGGCAATGAGCTTGAATGTGGAAACTTTGTGAATTTCATTCGCTTGAGGTTTAAACCGGAAAACTACTTGTATTGGAACAAGATACTCTTTCAATTCAAGACAAGCTTCCTCTGCTTCCACTAACCCCTTCAGAGTTTCGGGAAGGAGGAAAAGAATGGCTCCATAAGCAACACCTCCCAAAATCGATATGATTCCAAATGTCCAGCGCCATTGGCCTCCAGCACCGACTAAACTGGCCACCAGACCAACCATCGGACCGAGCTGGGGTCCTAACAAAAAGTAGGAGATGGCCTTGCCTCGATTTTTTGGCTCCACGATATCAGAGATGGTAGCAGCACCCAAGGAGACCAAACTGGAAGCTCCAAACGCCTGAATTGCTCGAAGGATGTAGAGTGAAACGATATGTGGTTTAAGAGAACTGAGCAAAACGGCCGAGATGACATAGAACGGCAAGCTGAGCAAATAAAGCGGTCGACGACCATGCTTATCAGCTAGAGAGGCCCAAAAGAGCGGTGCTATGCCAAATGTGAACATGAAAATCGAAACCGTCCCGTTGACAGTGGTAGTGGATGTGTTGAACACTGATTTATATAGTGGAAGAAGAGGCACATAAATGTTGCCAGCCACGGGGCCTAAGAAACCTGCAACGGTGACTAGAGCAATAATTAGAGTGTTTCTTCGTTTGGAGGTTTTGAAAGTTTGTTTCGAGGTAGTTGACACCTCGAGTTTGGCTTGCTTGTTCATTTATTTTATGATGTATGGGGTTTAAATTGAACTAAGATTACGCCCATTATATAGTGTGTTATTTGGTATGGTGTGAAAATGAAGTTAGCCTTTTTTTGACACTAAAGTGAGTTTACTAGGCTGTGTATGTTATGCTGTACTTGTGAGCCAGAGAGTATCTGGTTCACCAATTATGAGCAGACTATAAATGTGGAGGAAATTTATCACTAAAATGGGCCAGATAAGTGAAATCTGAACCTTCAATGTTCTATTTCTTTCTCTTACCTTTATGGTATCCCACCATAGCAGTTGATATTTCTTGCTAAAAGATCGTTTACATGTTTGCTATAGGTATCTCCTATATCCAATTACCAATGAAATCAAACTCTCACCACACAAAAGCCAAACAAATAACGCAAAATACAATTGATTTCTTCTATTAACCCTTATCCCTCTTCAGTTTAAATTTTCTTGCTTCATCACTTCTCGGCATTTTCTCTTCCCCATAGTTCTGTTTCACCATCTAAGTACCAACCACATGTCACCAAGATTTCTTTCCCAAAAAACAAAAACTTTCCCAAAACATCAATTTTACTTCTTGATATCCTCTAACTTCTTCAAAATCTCCATTTCCACCTCTTTGCATAAATCTTCTCCACCATCTTATCACCTACTTCTACACCCATACAGGATTCGTTGCCTCATACATCAACTTCTTCCCCAGCCATGTTCCCCAGCCTCCGCAAACAGAACCGGCGACTCCTTCGACCTCCTAATCGTTACATTTACAGTTTTTCTGCGTCGCTGAACGTTTGCCGTGTGAAGGTCCCAGTCAGTTCGCCCCGTAACCATCCCACCGTCTTGGATCTGTCAATTGACGGTATTAACGGACCCAGACTTGCAGCTGGAGCCAGCACTTCTGGCAAGTCTGAGTCGTTCAAAATGGATGATCTGAATGATTCGCAAGGTTCCTCACATCCAGATTCTCCTGATAGTGACCATCAAAAACGAATGGCCAATTTGGGGACCACCATTGAGGAGCTCAAAATTCTCGTGCCCAATCTCCTTCACAAATCGCTCCCGAAAGAGCTACTTCTGCCAGATATTATGCTACGCATGAATCCGTCTCATTTGGACCTGCTCAAGCTGATTCTTCCCAATATAAAGGGCCATGTCTCATACTATGCTGCTTGTAAAGCCCTCCAACTCTTTTTCACTTCAGTGGTGCTCAATCCACATGCTCAGTTCCACATTCAACTGGTCAGAACGTCCAATTTTCCCGAGCCAAATACGGTATTTGCTCATTCTACGAAGATATATATGAGGTGGAACACTTGTGAAGAAGGATGTACGCATCTTCATAACGAAAACGTCCCGGACTCAGTGTCAACCTCAAGAGCTAAGTTGGGATCTCACCAATGGTCTGGATTTGATCCGGATAAGGTGATAGATAAAGATAACTCGAGCTGGTCCGTGACAGGATCGTTGGTAGATCTAACCAAAGGTCTTATTGGATTAAAGAAGGATGAGTCGAGCTTTGAGCGAGTGATTCTGGGGGTTTTCATTTTTGAGCTCAATGAAGACAATTCCCAGATCTTGGTGCATACCATCGATGACATGATCATCGCCGAACGTAGAGATGATCAGAGTGTGGCAGAGAAGCTTCGGGTTTGCTGATTAAAAAGTTGACTTAAGTTGACATGATATGATGACATAAAGTAAGGACTCCACAATACGTTCACGGTCCAAATGATTCAAGGTGTTGACCGCCTTATATGTACATAGCCAATGCATGTTTTACAATAGATTGGCTGCGAGTGCCTTCAAATTCGGGTCGCTGCTCTCGTCCACAAGAAGTTGCAACGCCTGCCGGGCATAGTAAGAGGCCAGCTCTTGTTTAGAGTCTCCATGGGACGTCTTCATTTTCTCCCACCATCCGTGATGCTCCGACGAAAGCAAACCAAGCAAACTGGTGGTTATAACCATCTGTCGGGAAACCAATTCTCTTGTTTCTCCAAGAGAGCGCACTAACATAACCTGAGTAAAGAGGATTGTCGTGAGCATAAAAATGCCAAAGATGATTCCGATAGTAAGCAGCCAATTGGTGCTTTTTGGCGTTGAAGTAATCTTTTTGGCTTTTGGGGTCTTCGATTTCTTCTTTCTGGTCTTAGTGACCGAGGGCTTTCTTTCAGGCTCGCGTTCCCGTTGAGTAACCTCAACTGGACCCGAGACAGAGACAGTATGCTTGGCTATCTCCTCATTAAGTTCTTTGATCATATCCTTGGTGACTGCGATTTGCGCAGACAGCGTCAGTTTCTCCACCACATTCTTGATCCATGAACGTCCCGTCCACTTCACAAAGTATGCCATTCGAAGCTGCGTCATGTTGGCCTCTCCCCATGTGAAATAGTACCTAGTCTTCACCGAAAACGAACCACCGGAAGGAACATCCGGGGTGGATGTGGTGTTGAGTACAACAATATAATCCGCAAAGTTCAAATGTTCCACCACTTCACTGACTTCGCATTTGGTGGATTTGGGCCCAATAGAGTAGCCTAATGCGCGTCTGTAAGTATATGTTCTCTCAAGCTTAGTTGGTTCGTCCTCAATGGGATGGAATGCGTCAAACTGGTCAATTTCCGAGGCATCGTGATTTTCCAAGAACTGTCTTTGAAAGGATGTATCATTGTTGCCAAACATAATATCGAAGACTACTCCCATGGGTGCATTGATGGACTCGTTGCACAACTCGATTTCACTGTCACAGTCTGAAAACTGTTGGGTCACCTTTGTCGGGGCATGGACATCTGGACCCAAATTCTTGTATCCTGAATCATCTTTAAGTTTCCTAAGCTGGGTTCCCAGAGTCAGAAGTTCATTATACGACGATAATTTTTCCTCCTTAGAATCAGAACTCTCGATAGGACTATCATGTGGTATTTTGGCTTCCTTACTGGCATCACTTTCGTCATCCTCTTCGCTGCCATCATCTGAATAATCGTCCTCTTCTCCATCTTCAGAAGCGTCTTCGTCCTCATAATCCAAGCCATTTTTGTCCCAAAGCAGCAGGTTGTGTTCATCGTCGTCAATAGAAAGGATGAAATTAGATATCTTACGTGCATTGTTCAGCTTCTGGTCCTCGCTGCTGACAGAAGAAACGTCGGGAGCTAGCTGATCGAGATCCTCCAAATTCTTCCCTGTCGAAGTCAGCCAAATGGTTCGAATGAATTCAAACGTGGAGTCTCTGGAAAGAAAACTTGCGAAATTGTGCTTTGCATCGGCGGTCTCGATAGAAATGCCATTGGGAAAAAGCCCTGCTGTCGATTTCTTATCAATACGAACAATATCCGCAAACGGAACTACCAAGCTTGTCACCCACCCCAATAAATTCAGATTGAAACACACAGAGTGCTCAGTGACGTATATGCGTCCCTGAAGAAGGATTTCTCGACTCAAAGCACACGCAAAGTCGTCTAGAAGTCTGTCAGTCAAATCAAGACTGCGGAATAGCTGATGGAAGTCCACATTCCGTTTCATGGTAGCATATCGGTAGATGGTGTCGCCGTACTTTTCATTGACGTAGAGCTTGGGATCAAAGCGTTCCTGACGGAGCCCGTTGTCGTAGTTTTCGCTCTCTGTTCGTTGGTGGCTGGTTTTTCTGTATGTGATGATTTTGGGCGAAGCAATGTTGTCGGGAGGATCTACCCGTGAGTCCAACTGTGCACTGGAAGATGTATTGAAAATAGGCGAAGATGCCAAGTTGCCGAAAGTCTTACGGAAAAACGAAGCCTCCTCCGATACCAGCTCGAGACTCTCGTCTTGCTTGTCTTCCAACTCTGCAGACTGTTGCTGCTGCTGCTGCCAGATCCGCACGGAGTTACTAAAATCGTGTTTGGTAGTTGGTGTCAGCGGAGGTGACATGCCGCTCGTGTCTGAAATTCCCGTCGTGTTGATGGCCAAAGCGTTCGTATTGGTTTCCTTCAGAATAATGGAATTGGCCTCCTCTTTAGTGGTCTGTGGGTTGGCAGGGCCAGACTTCAGCATGAACGCTGGCTGTAGCAGGCCTGGAGCAGGCGCATAGAGCGGGGTCAGGCTATTCCGTGCTGGTGGAGCCACCACCACCAGGGCCAATTTCTTAGAAAGTAAAGATTCAGTGGATACTTTGGCCTGTTCAGCTGCAACTGTCGAGCTTAAGACGTTCTCACTCGTGGCTGATTGATCTGCATCTTCAACTTCGATGCGAGCATTTTCATCATCTCCATTCGAGAGGTTGCTATCGCTCAAGCTCAAATCTGAGTCTGAATCAGCAGGCATGACTATCATGTTGGGATCCTTGAGAGGGGCCCGCAACGTGGATTGCGATCTGGCACGTATAGGTAGCAGATCAGATGAGGAAGGAAACTTGTAGGACCATGCGTCGTCGTCGTCGTCCATTTTGGGTTAGAGGTCAGGCTGGGCAAGTTGATGATTAGATGTTGTACGTATGGCATTGTGCAGGGTATACGAGGTAGAGATGGAGAGTGGGGAATGGGTGATTTGGTGTAATTTCTATATTTCTTGAGTAGAAAAAGTGGATAAATCAAGAGATGGAGGTAGAAAGTTGAGCAGGTTGATAGTAGGAGAGTATGTGGAGAATATGATACTGTTTAATTGGCACAACATTATGTAAAGGCTATGCGACTAGATAGATGGATTGATGATGTACGAGCAATGACTTTGTGAAGAGGAGAGACACGAGGAGAAATGGATACGTGAGATTAGAAAATACGGAATTGAGTTAATGAGTTTGGGTTGGTAGATGTAATATATTGGATGTTTGTATAGTGTCTTCCATTGAGTGGGTATTTTAAAAGTTGGCTTTTGGATGATACTGGAGATGTTCATATAGATTGCGAGAAAACAGAAGATCGATAATCTGTTAATAAAGGAGCCATGAATGATAAGACACGACTTTTGAAATTCGAGTTGTCGTCATTTCTGCAACTTACACTTCAAAGTGCTTTTTGAGGACGTTTACGTGTACCGGTTGAGTGGATTGAAAGTTGACTCATAAACCTAATAAAGAACATCAAGAACGATCTTTGTTATCGGAACCTGAATATCATTCCATTACTCACCACTCTGGATTTCACTGTCATTGTCTTGCTAATGATCAATTTTCTTGAATGACTTCCATTTGGTGACTTCAATCGATTCTAACATTCGACTTTCAACTTCTTGTCAGCTATTCATTATCCTCTAGCCTCTCAACCACTTCTTAAATTGAAAATTTTAGTAAATTTTCCTATAAGTGATCCTTCAATATACGTTTCTGACTCTAAATGTTTCTCTCTCGGTAACATAACCCGACAGATGGTTGAGATCTAGCGGCGATCTTCATGTTGATGATTATAAGTAAAGGCGTTTATAATGAACCTACATTGAGATCAAATTTTCCAGTCAATATGTTATGTAAGTATGCTTGAAATTCCGTCTTTAGGCTTGACTAAAAGGTTAGAAGAGCAAGTGCTATGTCTCTCTATAGCTACTTCGCTCAATTATTGTGCGAAATGATCGTTAGTATCCTTTTCTCGAATGCTTTAGAATTTTAAATCACTTTTATCATTGATTATCAAATGAGTTCAAATAGAACATTCAACCTATTCCAACAGTCCTTGCAACCTGCTAAGTAATCCACACTAATCAAGCAGCCTACACTGGTCGGCTCAATCACCTCTCTTCCTCAATTCATCTTTTCATTATATTACAAACCTATCATTACACAGACTCCAACACAACATCCTTAAATCCCAGCGAAACCTTCTTACCCTTCTCCTCAGATGCTCCGCCGTGCAAGGCCAACAAAGAGCCCAAGTCGAACTTTGGCTGCTTCAACAACTTAACCTTTCTGATGTGGATGTTCTGCAATGGCAAGATGGTCTGAGTGGACTTCTCAATCTCACGGCCAATAACCTCTGGGATCAACTTAGAAACCAACTGAGACAAGGTAACGTTGGAAACCTCTCTCTGCATGATCTCAATCATCTTCTTTCTCACCTCTCTCAACTTGGAAGATTGAGCGTAGGTGGTCTTCTTGACCTGGTTAGCCTGTCTCTTGGTGAATGCAATGGCGAAAACTCTCAAGACGTAGTCGTCTGCGGTCTTGACAGTAACGTTGGCCTCAACCAAAGATTGCCACTTTCTAACCAAAGATCTCAACTTGTCAGAAGTGAAGTCCATGCCGTGGAAGTTGGTCAACAAGTTCTTGCCCTGGACCTCGTCGACTCTCAACTTGATCTTTCTGAAAGAGTGGTCCTCAGAACCTTGCAAATCAGCCAAGTTGACCTCAACAACACGACCCTTCAAGCCGTCAGCTGCGTTCTTCAAACCAGTAGACTTGTTAATCAAAGTCTTACCAACGTTGGTGTTCTCAAAGGTGGAAGGAGCCTTGAGGTCGAACCATTCCTTTCTTGTAAAAGGGTCGACGGCCTTCTTCTTCAAACCTTTCTTGCCTTTAGACAATCTCTTATTCTTACCGACAGCCATAGTTAGTGAAGAAAAGAATTTTCTGCGAAGAGATATTTTGCAATAGAGTGGACATTTTTTTTGCGTGAGCACGTGCCTATATGCACGTGTATTTACAATGCGAGTTCCGAGGGTAACTGCGACATTCCGAGATTGGCCCGGTAGTGAACGAAGCCCTAATCACGTGTTATGGCTTAGGGCTCGAATCCTGATTTAGTCTTGACAATCCCCCATTATTGACTATTAACCTGTCAAAAAATCGGTGTTGACCACTAATCAAGTATCTTCTCTCCCAGTCACCTCAATTACATCTTAAAATTATTTCCCTAGGCTGTTTATTCAACAAACTTGCCAATGCTATGTATATATGTATTACCCAACGCAATAGTCAGTCATTCAAAGACCTTATCGACTAAAAACACGCTTACTGGTTCTCAGGACGCAACTTTCTGACCTCCTTACCAACTCTCCAGATCTCCATGTTTCTGATGATCTCCAACTCCTCCTCCAATCTCTCTCTGTAGTCTGGAGCAGAGTTGAAGTCCAAAGATCTCTGGGTCTCGGAACCGTTCTTAACAGACTCGTACAAGTCCTGGAAAACTGGCTTCAAGGCATCCTTGAATCTTGGGTACCAGTCCAAAGCACCTCTTCTGGCAGTGGTGGAGCAGGCATCGTACATGTAGTCCATACCGTACTTACCAATCAATGGGTAAAGAGACTGAGTGGCCTCCTCAACGGTCTCGTTGAAAGCCTCAGATGGGGTGTGGCCGTTCTCTCTCAAGACCTCGTACTGGGCCAAGAACATACCGTGGACACCACCCATCAAACAACCTCTCTCACCGTACAAGTCAGAGTTGACCTCTCTCTCGAAGGTGGTCTGGTAAACGTAACCAGAACCAATGGCAACAGCCAAAGCAATGGCCTTCTCCTCGGCCTTGCCAGTGACGTCGTTCCAGACGGCGTAAGAAGAGTTGATACCTCTGCCCTCCAAGAACAAGGATCTCACGGTTCTACCGGAACCCTTTGGAGCAGCCAAGATAACATCAACATCAGTTGGTGGCTCGACGTGAGTCAAGTCCTTGAAAACTGGAGAGAAACCGTGGGAGAAGTACAAAGTCTTACCCTTGGTGATCAATGGCTTGATGGTGCTCCAAGTCTCAGACTGAGCAGCATCAGACAACAAGTTCATAACGTAGGTACCTCTCTCGATAGCCTCGTTGACGTCGAACAAGTTCTCACCTGGGACCCAACCGTCCTCAATGGCAGCCTTCCAAGAAGCACCGTCCTTTCTGACACCGATGATAACGTTCAAACCGTTGTCTCTCAAATTCAAACCCTGACCGTAACCCTGAGAACCGTAACCGATCAAAGCCAAGGTGTCGTCCTTGAAGTACTCAAGGAGCTTCTCTCTTGGCCAGTCGGCACGCTCGTGGACGATCTCCTCGGTTCCACCGAAGTTGATGGTCTTAACACCACGGGTAGCCAAAGGAGCAGCAGACTTAGCCAACTTTGGGATGGTGGTTCTGGTAGCCAAAGCAGAGAGAGCTCTCTTGGTGGCAATTTGCTTAGCGGCGTTAGCCGAGGCCTGGCGGGCCAAACGGATAGAAGCGGATCTAAAAGACATTTTGTGGTGATAAAAAAATACTCCGGTACTGGGCGAGGAGAGGCTTTATATGTTGGAAAATTCTGGTGAAAAATGTCCACTAGCCCGGTGCAGGCCCGCAACCGGCGCGGGGCGCCGACTGCATCTAATGCCCTCGGACCTTCTATCTCAACAGTTCGGGCCTGTTACGGCAGCGAAACCGGACGCGGGGGGACGAGCGGGAACGGCGCTAGAGTTAGAGGTCTTCTGTTTTGTGATAAGAATTCTGTTTTGTCAATACGAAGGTGACATTGTAGCCAATGGCAGTGGATACATTAGCCTCAGAAGTGGGTTGGTCACGGGTCCTCACCCTCGAGTCACGGGGTTTTACCCTCGTAAGTGGAACAATTTTTCTTCCCCCACTTTGATCAATTCTCCCGCCCGGTCATGTGACTCTGTGACTCACGATTTTTCTCCGGAAATGTACATGTCAGGATGTTCGTGGAAGCCGCCTACTTGATTGAAAGAGAAGTTAAAATGTTTTACAAAAGAAGTCCGGTGAAAGAATTGTTGGGAAGAAGAAAGTAGTAGAAATTCGAAGGGGGATAGATGTGGGGAAAATCCCCCTTTTTATACTAACTCCCTTTCCTAGCAGGCTTATTTGCAGCCAGATTCTGTAGGATGTAAGGGTGTAGATGCCATCATATGATGATAAAGCCATTGCATCGATTGACATTGCTTTGACCTGTTAAGGATGCCCTAATTGAGTCTTCTCATTCAGCCTACCAAGTCGCTGAAACTTAATATCTATATGCTTCTCTCATTATCGTATATTCCGTTCCTCTGTCCTATCCTATCCTTATCTAATGCTATTCGTATCCTAGTAATCACTCCAGCTGAGCCCCTCAACGAGCTCCTTCTCGAAAATGTGGATCTTCCGGCTCTCTTTTCTTCCTGCGTCAATTGCCACCGATTCCACATTCCGGACGCTCAAGCTGTTGAACAACTTGGAGAACTCGGCGTCATCCAAATCGTCCTCCAAGTCATACCAGGACTTGGGTTGGTAAGAGGACTCCACGAGCGAAGGGATGGAGATGCTCTCCTTAGCCGTCATCGAAGCGCGGCCCCTAGCTGTCTCGCCCTTGTAGTTCTCTACCCCATGGTCTTTGTCATAATCATCATGTTTGAAGGAGCTAGCTCCATCTGTGTTGTGTCTTTCCTTCTCCTTATCAGCTTCAGCGACACCCCCAACGCTAAAATCATCCATATCGAACACCGAGTCGTGATTGACTACAATATCCTCGTCCCCGTCGTTGTTCTCATATAATTCTTCTTCTTCCCATACTGTCAAGCCAAATTTCCAGTTGCTCTCCAAATCTTCAATGAACTTCTCCATGGATCTCAGCTCGATCTTGCGGTTGTAGCTCTCCAAGTCATCCTCCATGCCACCAACCTTCAACAAGTTCATGAAGATCTTAAAACAGTTCTCATTCATCGTGGGGTAGATGTCGTACAACACCTCAGGCATGTTGTACAATACAAAGTTCTTGAAATTGCAGTCAGACTCCAATGACTTCTTCACCGACTTGTCCTTACGTCTGAAATCGTCTGCGGAACCTCTGGCATCGTGAGCACGCACGGGCTTGAAGGGGGATGTTCCAAACACCGCGGTCAACAATGTTACGCCCACTGACCAATAGTCAGCATACTTACAGTCGTAAGACTCGATGGCGGTGCTGACACTCATGGGGCTGTTGAGGAAACATTCTGGAGCCATATACTTCTCAGTGCCAACGTTGAAATCCGTACTGTAACGGGTGTAAGTTGCCAAACCCCAGTCACAGATCTTGACACGCCCGGTCTCCGTGAACAATATGTTCTCTGGTTTGATATCACGATGGTAAATACCAAGCAGATGGGCATAGGCGAGTCCCAGACTCAATTCCTTAGCCAAATTCCATACATCCACGGCACGAGGGCCCGAAGTCTGGCCCAGGTGGATGATGTCATACATATCGCCGTTGGAACAGTACTCCAACACCAACACAATGAACTCATCCGTTTCAAAGTGATCCAACAACTGGCAAATGTGGTCGTTGGCCAGTCCTAATTTACGGAGAACCCTAATCTCATGGCGAGCGATAGGGGCAACTTCCTTTGCTTTGAACATAGCCTTCATGGCCACCTTTGTGTTTGTGTTCACGTTCACAGCAAGTGTAACACGTCCAAACGACCCCTTCTGGATCTGACCAATGTACCTATAAGTATCTTTCAACAAGTACTGGCCGTTCTCGTACAGCTGGTACTCCGACACTTTGTGTGGCATGGGGGCGCCAGTGGATGGAGTACAGGCTGGCGGTAACGAAGATGTCAACATCATCTCTGAAGGAATGGGGGGGTTAAGTCAAAATGCAGCAAAATTAACAAAATGGTGCCGGCGGTTAATTCCACCTACTATCAACAATATTAGGCGCTCTTGTGACTAATATCGACAAGCTGCAAGTGCAAGTATTTGCAGCGGTCACAAAAAGACAGAACTGGGGGGCCAAAACGAGGTTTGGGGTTTAAAAATCAAAAAAACCAAAAAAAAAATGTATGATGGGATGATAATGGAGAAGAAGAGAATATAAGAAATCCAGATCTCCAGATTTCAACTGCCACATCCTACAGAGAAGGTCATGGATGGTTCTGAATCACGTGAGCACTGCATATATTCCGGGTGATAGGGGCGATACCGTTTTTGTGTTTGGGTTTTTGGGTCGATTGCGGAGTTGTGGTTCGGTAATTTTTTCCTTTTTGCGAGGGTTTCTTTTATTATGCGGGTGCACGGGTGTTTTATCCCTTAGGTGTACAGGTGTGTGGCATAAGGTATTGTGATTTTAACCCGGACCCGGGGCTAGACCTCCTCTCTCTCCCCTCCTCATCCCGTGTCCGTTTCTGGAGTGTTCTACGTGATGTACGGGTTTTACCTGGTCTGAATATCAAACACTCCCTCGTCTCTCTTTTACTTGTTATTCTTCACGTGACTAATATACATTAAACCTATCTTCACTTCAACAATCCTTCAATAGTAGACTCCAAACTCTGTGGCTTAGTCAAAGAAGAGTATCTCTCCACAACCTCTCCCTTCTTGTTGATCAAAAACTTCTCGAAGTTCCACTTGATGCGGTTCAAGCCCAAAAGACCAGACTTTTGCTCCTTCAAGTACTTGTACACGGGATCGGCGCCATCGCCGTTCACTTCAATCTTATTCAAAACTGGGAAAGTAACTCCGTAATTCAACGAGCAGAATGACTCAATGTCCTCGCTGCTACCTGGCTCCTGGTGTCCAAACTGATTGCATGGGAATCCAATGATTTGCAAGCCCTTGTCGCCGTACTTCTTGTTAAGCTCCTCCAACTCCTTGTACTGAGGCGTGAAGCCACATTTGGATGCCACGTTGACAATCAACACGACCTTGCCTTCCAATTGCTCGAATGGGAAGGGCTTTCCCTTGGCGTCAGTGGGGGTGAGTTCGTAGAAAGACATTTTTTGATTAATTGGATAGCGGCTATACAAGGGGAGGTGACCCACACACTTTATATATATGATTGTTGGTACTGCAGGTAGTCCGGAGAGTGGTTCTAGGGAATTTGGGCCATTGGCATGACATTACTGATAATGGACCGATTTTTGAATCTAGAATTTTAGAGAGAAAATCGTGAGGCTGGGGTGATGAGCATTTATTGGGGTTAATGGCATGTTTTGAAGACTGTGTGGCCTGAGAGGGACGGGTTTCAATTGTGGCAGTCTGCTCAAATATGAAGGATATATATAATGGAGTGATGGAAACATGTGGAATTGGGAGAGTTGGCAATACAGAAAAGATTTGGAAGTCAAAGTTTTTAGATCTATGGCCAGTCTCGATGTCAAAGATCGTCGTGTTTAGCCTCGGTTGCGCGCATCCAGACTGGCAATCTTACAAATGTCAACGGCGTTATCATCTGTCGGCCCGAACAGTGTTCCGAAGGTGTTGACAAGCCGTTCTTCTTTGGAGGTGCTATCGTTGGTGGGAGGCGTTGGTGAATAATGATCATGGAGGTAATTGGGGGATATTTGGGGTGAATTGGGTGGAAAGAGTGACCTGCAATAGTCTGGTTATTATGGCAATCTCAAAGGTTTTGTCTTTATTTCTCAAAATGTCGGAATTTATAATTTGCCGGTCCGTTGCACGGCTGCGAAAGCTGGGAGGTCCAGCCAACTTTTCTTATTAATCATATAGAAACGTCCTCGTTTATGGTGGACCGAGTGGATTGCTTGTGAGGACAAATTGTGGTGCTAGATTGGGCGTTGGTTTACTTCGGTTCGAACTTGTCTGAGTGTTAGGTGCTTTGTTAACATTGAGATGTCATCGTGGACGAATTCGAGGGCCCCGGATAAGGTTTAGCAGAATTGCCAAAGCTCCCTGCTCATAATTTTCATTTCTTGAGGCTTGTGCTGTAGTGGTTACTAAGAATCCCCGTTTTTCCTAAGTCCGAGATCCAGTCAGGTGGCTTTCTCTTCGCACGGCATTATCACATCATTTTACGCTGATCAAGCCATAACATTCTTGAAAGTGGTATCTTTGGATATGTAAATTCACTTTCATGTATTTGGGTCTATGAATCTGGACAACCCTGAGTGATGGGTCAATTGTCGATTCTCTTTGCACCAAGGCTCTCCTTGTCGGCTCTTGTCCCACAATGTTCAGACGTCCAAGATTTAATTTCTCAGTCATCATCTGAAACCGCGTCTAACCTTGATACCTCTACTTTTCGACTTTGTTCTTATCTCCTCGGATTCTTGCTTGCACCTCATGATATCTCGTGGTTTTAGTGGTATCTCGTGGGTATCTCATGGTTTGTCTCGACCCTATCTAATCATATCTCATGTTGGCATACTTCGACATACCACGTTACAAATCAATCTTGTCGCTATCCCAGTCATTCAATCAACTCTGCATCTCAATTTCAAGAACCTTCCTCATTCCCTCATCGTTTCGCACCCATCAATCCAGTCTTGACACTTTATCAGTCCACATGTCTCCATACACACCCGACATCTCCAGATCATCTTCACGTCGATGCAACTCAATCGAGTGGCTTGCAAAGAGTGTCAAAGACGCAAAATCAAGTGCTCTCGCCAACTACCCTTGTGTCACCAATGTACTACCCATGATCGTCAATGCGTTTACAGTGACGCACAACGCACTCCGTTAACCCGAAAACATCTCAATGAAGTCGAAAATGACCTTGAATGTGCTCTCCAGATGCTCCGGAGAGCGTTTCCGGACATGGATATCGATGTTGCAATACAACTGCTACGCAGTGGCGGCGATTTTAACGCAGTGATACCCGTTCTGCTGTGCACGCTGTTACTGAAGTTCAGTGGCATCATGTCTCCCGAACTCAGCTCCGAAAACATGAGCTCTCCGCGGCCAAAGTCTATGAATATTCTGCTGTTGGTCGACGGTCCAAGAATAGAGGCTCCAGTGAGCGGAAATGTGGTTGTTGGCCTGGAACTTCAAAATTTTGCCAATTCTCACAATCTCCAGATCCCTCAATTTCTTCCACCTTCAGTGGACTTGTCCAGGCTGTCATCACAAATGGTAGGAGATAGGGTGCGCTCGCCTTTTGCATCGTCACCCTCTAAATCGTATGATTGGGATGAGCGGAAACTGCTCCGACACGATAGTCGTCCCACCATTATTGATGGAATGGCAACCACTGTTTCAAATAGCTACCTAGGAGTCACATCCAGTGCAGCACTTCTCAATCTAGTCGGCGTTGGCTACTTTCTTCACCCGATTCAGCCGGAGTTGAAAGACCTGGAGTTCCTCAAAATGCCCGAAAGAAAGATATTGGAAGAGAACGTCACAAACTACTTCAGTACTTACCATATCTCATATCCTATTGTTCACAAGGCACTCTTCTTTGCCCATTTTAACGAGATTGTGCCTCCTCCGCCATGTTGGAAGAGTCTTCTCTACATAGTAGCTGCCATTGGTTCGTTTATGTCGGCCACCTCTGCTGCGGACCACGCAGATTTAATCTTGTTTGATCGTGCTAAACAGAACTTGTCAATGGAAGACTGGGAAACGGGAAACTTGACATTGGTACAGACGCTCAGCTTGATGAGTAACTACCTCCAGTTGCGTGATCGTCCAAATTCGGGCTACAATTACCTGGGAATAGCGATGAGAATGGCTTTGGGGCTCGGTTTCCACAAGAATATGGACGACTCGGAAATACCGCTTTTTGACCAGGAGGTCAGAAGAAGGGTTTGGTGGGGTCTTTATGTGTTTGACTGTTCCCAAACAATCACTTATGGACGTCCATTGGGAGTCTCTTGTAATGGAGTCGATACTCGACTCCCATTGAACATTGTGGACTCAAGTTTAACTAGTTCCACCACGCAAGTACCCAAAGACGAGGATCTGCCAACTATATATACCAGTTTGCGTCTCCAAGCACTCTTCCATCTACTTACCAATGGAATCTACGAGCGAATCATTAGCGAACCACTTCCCTCAGCCCAAAGTTTGTTGGAGTGGGATACTCAGTATATACAGCGATGGAAAGGCATGATCCCAGACTACTACCGTGAAAATGAACAAGTGCAGCCGGAATATCAACTTTCGCACGCGGTGATTCACTGGAGATATAGAAACCTCCGCATCATCATTTATAGATTTTTCGTTTTGAAGCGGCAATACGAACTGGGTCAAAGTCTTCAAGACGAATATGAATGGAGGGCCAGTACGGTGTGTTTGGAAGAGTGCCGAGCTACCCTACAAAACATGGACAGGTTTTGGAAATCCAAAACCGCATACAATCGTATGGATGCGTGGTGGTCGCTCTACTTTCTTATCCACGCGGTGATGATGCCACTTGTTTGTCTCCGAAATGACCCTCTATCTATTGAAGCACATAGCTGGCGGAATGATGTTGGCATTGCAAAAGGCATCATTACCAAAATCATGAACATTTGTCCTCCGGCAGTGCGGATCTTAGACCTCATCGAAAAGGTGTCTGCTGGATGTTTTACTGTTATGGAAGAGGCTTCTGCAACACATGCCATTCCGAATTTGGCGCCCGAGGAGGCTCCGTTGTCTCAGCTAATGCAATTACATCTGATGCTTTGGCCAGATCCATTGTAGAGCCGTCAACGATGGAGCCTTGAACTTGTTGAATTGAGTGAATGGTTGAAATGTCAGCTTCAATAATTGATGGAATAGCTCGCAGGGAAAATGTGAATGAGTTTACCAGATAGAGAACATTCAAACTACATTCCTTTCTTCTGGCATTAATAGTCGTTGCGATCACATGATAAGAGGTGTTGTGATCTAGTATAATACTAAAACTAATACAATTTTAATTCTCGTGACTTTCTACCTCTCTTTTCTCGTTATTTCACCGGTTCATTGTATATTAGTAGATTACTTCCTTTTTAGATCGAATTGGTGAGCACCTCCACTCCGGAATCCAAACTCCGTGTCCATGTTTTACTATAAATAACTTCCACAACCCCGACTTTTGAAAAAATATCCAAAAAAATCCAGCTGCCCCAATGACTTCAAACGCCTTTTCCGATTATATCCTTGTCACTGGTGGTGCTGGCTACATTGGATCGCACACAGTCATTGAGCTCATCAATAATGGCTACAAGGTGATTATCGTGGAGAATCTTGTCAACTCAACTGCTACTGCCGTTTTGAGAATGGAAAAGTTGACAGGCAAGTCAATTCCTTTCTACAACGTGGATCTCAGAGATAAGGCAGCACTTGCTGAGATTTTCGACCAGTTCCATATTGTTGGAGTCATCCATGTTGCCTCACTCAAGGCTGTTGGAGAATCCACACAGAAACCTTTAGATTACTACGACAATAACGTCGGAGGAACAATTTCTCTTCTCTCCGTGATGAAGGATTTTGATGTGAAAACCTTGGTGTTCAGTTCTTCGGCTACAGTGTATGGTGATGCCACTAGATTTGAGAACATGATTCCGATTCCGGAAACGTGTCCCAGAAGTCCCATTAACCCGTACGGACAAACTAAGTTTGTCATTGAATCCATGATCGAAGACTTGTGCAACTCCGATCACACTTGGAGAGCCGCCATTTTGAGATACTTCAATCCTATCGGAGCACATCCATCTGGTGAGATCGGTGAGGATCCACGAGGCATTCCCAACAATTTACTACCATATTTGGCACAGGTAGCAACTGGTGAACGGAAGAAATTGTCTGTTTTTGGAAATGACTTCGACAGTCCCGATGGAACGCCAATTCGTGACTACATACATGTGGTGGATTTGGCTAAGGGCCACATCTCAGCATTAGAGTACTTGGATTCGATTGATCCCGACAAAGGACTTTATCGAGAGTGGAATCTTGGAACAGGTAAGGGTTTTACTGTGTTTGAGGTCTACAAAGCCTTCTGTGGAGTCGTGGGAAGAGAATTGCCTTATGAGGTTGTGGAAAGACGCAGTGGGGATGTGTTGAACTTGACTGCTCATTCTGGGCGGGCCAATAGTGAGCTTAAGTGGACAGCATCCTTGAGCATTGATGAAGGTTGTCGGGATTTGTGGAATTGGATGGTAAAAAGCGGAAAGGTAGATGGGTAGATAATGATGTTAGATCACTTTATTTGTATTCAAAGATGAATAAATTAAAAAGGGTTGAGGAATTTTGCAATTTTTGGAAACATCTGTACTTTTGTCAAATCTCCCGATTCGTGTCTTATTACTTACACAGTATAATGACACCTTCTTTCATAGGATTATCTTTCAAAGGATTATAAAACATATTTATCTTAACAAATTCATCTTAACAAAATCAAAATCAAACTGTTAAAATCAAGAATTTCATTTCTAATAGAATGTTGGAACCCCTGCCCATTCCCATGCATCGTTGAAACGAACTCCAACATCCAACTTCTCTATGTCCTTCAAATCTTGTTCATCAAGATCAAATCCCGTGGAGTTCATATTCAATTCCAAATGTTCAGGCAAGTCTCCCTTTGGAATCACAGCGATGTTGTTCTGGGTTGACCATCTAAGCAAAACCTGCGAAGGCTTCACCGAGTGTTTCTCTGCGATTCTGGTGATGGTCTTTTCAGCAAATAAAGGCACACAATTCTCAGCCTTGGGATACTTCATTTCAAGGAAAGATTGTGGACCAAATGATGAGTATGCTGTGACGACTATTCCGTTGCTCTGTGTCCAATTAATCAAGTTGGGTTGTTGCAAGTATGGGTGGTGCTCAATCTGGAGAACTGCTGGAGGGATGGTTGCACCACTGAGCAAGTCCATCAATACTGCACCATTAAAGTTAGAAACGCCGATGGATCTGATTTTTCCGCTTGAAACCAACCGCTCAAGTGTCTTCCATGTATCCAAGATTGGCACCTTCTCCAACACAATTTTGTCTCCATCTCCGCAGTATGTACCGGGAGGATATTTCACCTCGAAAGGCACAAATTTGAAAGCGATTGGAAAGTGGATCAAGAACAAGTCCAAGTAGTCAAGTTTCAAGTCACTTAACGTTCTGTCAAGCGCAGCTTCGACATTGTCTGGATGGTGAAAACTGTTCCAGAGCTTCAGAACAATGAACAAATCTTCACGCTTGACGATTCCCTCGTCGATGACTCTTTTCAACCCATCACCGACCTCCTTTTCGTTGGCGTAATCTTGAGCACCATCAAATAATCTATAGCCAGCTTTCACGGCATTGTAGACTTTCTCTGCGCAGATATCTTTTGGGATCTTCCAGGTTCCGTAGCCAATCTGAGGCATATCATAACCTGAGTTCAACTTCATGGTAACTTCAGAATAATTTTTTGATGAATACCACCACCCCTAAGGTAATCACTCCATTTAAGTACCAACTTCTCATTCTTACTAAAATAGCGTGAGGTACCACATTCAATAATTCCGGACAAAGAATTCCGCAGTACCCCAGGTTATGCCCCACTTTAGACCTGTGTATACGACGGAATCCATGTCCGTGAAGCCTTTTTGACATCCGCTTCAGCGATCGCCATAGAAATCCCCGTTCATATCACCTGTTGTTTTAAAATCCGCTCCAAAGTGCTTCTTTTGGTGACCTTAAGCGTAGAATCTTCATATTTTCTGGTCTCTCATGTCCGTGATTCCTACAGTTGAAGGACTATCGATCTACTCCGATATTTCAAAGCAAAAGCGCAGATATGATCTTAGTGCAAAGTTTCAACGGCTTTTCAACCAAAATTACGAGTTCATTGCTCGAGCTCCAGGAAGAGTAAACATAATAGGCGAACATATCGATTACTGCCATTTTTCTGTTTTGCCTATGGCAATTGAGGTGGACGTCATTGCTGCCGTTGCTGCCTCCGAAGATGAGACGGTGGTCATAGCGAACACCAACCCAAAGTTCCATCTGCAAGCCTTTTCCATTCCACGAGACGAGCAGATTGTCATCGACACTTATTCGACCACCTGGGGCGACTACTTCAAATGTGGAGTGATCGTGGCCCAGCAGTACATTTATCAGAATCATCCTCAAATTCGAGAACAAGGCATCCGTGGCCTCAGGGCCATTTTCGACGGCACAGTGCCTACTGGCGGAGGGTTGTCGTCGTCTGCAGCATTGTGTATCGTGTCCACATTGGCTATTTTGCGTGTGAACAACGTGGAGATCTCCAAGGAAGAACTCACCAGGATAACCATATATTGCGAACACTTTGTTGGTTTACACAGCGGAGGCATGGATCAATGTGCCTCCGTGTTTGGAGAAGATGGACGGTTGTTGTTAATTCTGTTTGACCCGAAATTAAGCGTCGTGCCCTTCGAGCTTCCCAGAATCTCACCGCATCCCATCTTCTTCATCACCAACTCTATGGTGACAGCAAACAAAACAGATACCGCACCAACCAACTACAATCTCCGAGTAGTAGAGGTGGATGTTGCAGCAGATTTAATCGCACATATTCTTGATTTGGACCCCGTCAAGAACTCCAGCCAGAAAACGGCCACATTGAGAAGCGTGATGGATGCCTATTTCGTTCAGAAGATGGCATCACTGCCCTGGAACGGAAAAGATATCAACCAGGGAATAGAGCGTCTCCAGCGAATGCTTGAGATTGTCGATCACGTATTCTACGAAACAGAAAAATCTGGCTTTACCACCGAAATGGCTGCTTCAGCTCTTGGTATTTCACATCTGACTTTTGGCCGACGCTACTTGAGTCTGTTTCCTGTGAGCTACCAAAAACTTAATCTTTATAAGCGTTGCAAGCATGTTTACGGTGAAGCACTCCGAGTTCTCCAGATGGTGCAATTGACATCTACTTATGATGGAGACTCAAATCACTTCTTCCAGAGCATGGGCAAATTGATGAACGAATCACAGGCCAGCACTCGTGATTATCACGACGCATCCACTGTTGAATGTGATGCCATGTGTGAAATTGGAATCAGAAATGGCTCCTACGGATCGAGAGTCACGGGCGCAGGCTGGGGAGGATGTATCGTTCACTTGACGTCTCTGGATCGGTTGGAGACGCTTCGAAACGCGTTGAAGTCTCAATACTACGAGAAGCGGTACCCTGAACTCAGTGATGAGCAGGTTGGGGAGGCCATGGTGGAGAGTCGACCAATCTGCGGCGCCTGTTTTGTTGATGTGCAACACGAATGGTTGTAGGCTACAACGCTCTCAGTACATCCTTGTATTGTGCACCTAGCTACAGAAGCGCAAGGGGCTAAACATCTCGCCGACCCTGCTTCAGTCCAAAAGCAAACATAAATCAAAATAATACTGAAGAACCCATGCATTTAGAGAAAGTAGTAGTCCCCAACCAAACCAATGGTGCAGATTGCCACACCAACACTGGACACGACCAGGGCCAATGTGTATGCGCTCTTCAATGTCTCCAAGTCATGCACGTATTCCTTCTTGGTCAAGGCGTCCTCCACTTCCTGCTCTACGGAGGAAATCGAAGGTTCTACCGTCTCCGTAGCATTCTGCTTAGGGGAACCCGGCGTCGATGAACCTGGGGTCAGTGTGTTGGACAGAGAGTCTTCCGACACGTGAATGTACGACTTGTCCAATTGGTCTTCCTCTTCTTCTTTTGGAGCAGGAAGAGGTGGTTGGGCCACAGGCTTCTGAGTTTCAGAAGACTTCTTCTTGGACAATTTCGACTTTCTAACAGCAGAATGCTTGGAGATGCTAGAGTCGGCGCCATTTCCTTGGACATACAAGGTGGCAAGCGCCAATGGTGCTCCCAAACCAGAGTAGATAAGGTATGGGTGCTGCTCCAGCACAGGCGAGTACTTATAGGCCAAATAGAACATACCAGAAGAAACTGCCGACAAGAACACGTTGGCGAGCTTAGAAAGCGTCAATTTGTGTGCAATGGCATCCAACACGCCTGAGGCAGACGTTGCGGATATAGACACTTGATTGTTCAATCTGGCAATCAAATTAGGAATTGATTGGATAGACAGATAGGTCAAAGAGGCCGACAACAAGCCCAAGGATGAAAATCCCACAAGCTTGATTACAGTAACGCACGTTCCCATAGCAAAATGTAGACTTGAGTCAGATCAGCGCTAGATAAGATAAGGGGTGGGTCGTAGTGGGATTAGACTCGAGCGGCGACGATTACTTTTTTAAAGCAACGAGCAAACACCAAGTATGCGCACTTAACCTTGAAGAATATGTTTCCGTGAGATCCACTAGGTGAGAACGGAAAGCGCAACTAACAGTGAGAAGTTGGTAAGGGTCATTTTTTAGGTGGCACCAGAGGCGTGCGGGTTTTTCTAGGGTACGCCTGGTGTACGGGTGTATTTGCTCATGACCGTTGCGACTGGATAGGATGTGAAGTGCGAAAGTCCGGGGTTGCTCAATTGGATTGGAGCCGATTAAGGCCGATGGGATATGATGAGAATAAAAAGAATTCGCTGGGATTTTTCTTAGTGGAGTAGATGAAAGGGTATCATTTGTAGAGCGGGGGCAAGTGGAAGGGGAGGAGGTTTAAAATGTCTGGAATGTATGCTTTTTCGCTGTTTCTGTATTATGCCAGCACCATTGTTATACTTCATTGTGTTCTGCCTCCTAATTGTCAGTTCAAACGTCAAAGGAGGGACTAACGGGTCCGTGAAGAAAAATAGATCTCCGGAATTGGATTTGTAGAGCAATGGACCGCAACAGATCTGGTGCCTCGCATATTCGAGAGGTTAGGTAGATCGGTTTGGAGATCTAATACTTAGAAAGATGATCTGATTTAGCGGATGGATGACCCAATCTGGCAGATCAATGAGTTTGTCTAACGGATTGATAATGAATTTGATTGAAAATAGATCTGATGGGTGCATAAAATGGCTCACCGCTCTAGATTCAAGATTGATAGACGGCTGTGGATAATAAAACTGCTCCAGCGACAGTCATATGTCCTCGGAAACAATTTCATTAGCATTACCATCTCCCAGACACTGTCTAGTTGGTTGGCTATGACATATGTACCATTGTTCTCGAGTTGTCTTAAGAAGCAAATAACCAGTTAGTGAAACCCACAGTCAATTGGTAGAACTGACTTGTGTTTCGAGAAAGATAGCCTTCAACAAATTCCAGATAGAAATAGTTGGTTATGAAACGATAGTGGTTGAATGCAACTGTTCAGTCTTCCGATACTAGTCAAACTCGAAAACTCCACTTTCTAATCAAATAATAAATGCCACTGGATTTGGCATTTTCAAGACTCAAAGTTACTTTTAGAGTCGGTTTTCGCTGCACAATTATCATGTCCACTCCACTGTTTCAGAGAAGTGTCCAAGCTCATTCAAATTTAGAACCTAAACTAGAACATTTGACTTTCAACTTTCAAATTCAGGCTCGACGTTCCATTTCAAGTCAAACTGACAGTCAAAACACCAGAAACATTAACCCAGCGCCACTAGCACCGATACATTGCACATGAAAAGTCCCTTACTAAACCATTGCGTTAAAGATTCTCTCCACCAACACTCATCTAGATCTCAGAACTCACTTCAAAAAATCAGGAAGCTTATCGGGATTTCCCTGTACTGTTGAAACATCAAAACTCTCAATAAGTAACTCCACCAATATCCGCCCTCCGCGAGCTCCCGCAAACCGACGGTATTCCTCAGACACACTGGCCAAGTTCCATCCCTGTAATCTTCTCAAACAGCCCACCACGGCACCCGTCCGGTGGCGACCCATACCGCAGCATACTAAGAGCGGGTAATTGTCCTTATTGCAGATCAACTCCAATGCCTTGGTGATTGTCCTTTCGTCCAAGGAATCCCAAGGATTGATGTTAGTGTAGTTATAGTCGTTGATCATGCCCACAAACTCAATGTTAATGTTGGAGGTCAGGCAGTAGTCCAAAAAGTCCTCGACTGGCTCCTCGCTGGCTAACCATAAGATTGTTTTTAGGTTAAGTTCTTGAAGAAACAGCTGGTTGATCAACGACGGCTGGCCGGACCGGTAGAGCTGCTTTTCAACGGGGCAAAAGTTGAGAGGTGGTATTATCCGCGAGAAAGGTGCCTTAGTGATACGCGAGCCGGACTTGTTGTCCAAGGGATCAACAGAAGACGTCATGAATAGGAAGAGTTGGTAGTTGATGGGTGATGAATGTGGTCACGTGTGCTGAGTATAGATTGTGTAGGTATTGGATAGGATGATAAGATGAAGTCAATTATCATAAGGGGGTGTTTGGTAGCTTTTTTGAAGTTTTCTTTTTTCTTTCCGACGCTTTATCTTCCAATTTTTAAGTTTTTTATACGTTTGCTTATATACTTTCAATCTTTAATTTGATAGATTATTGGTGGATGCGGGTGGTGAATGCCTATTTGTACATTTTGAGAGGAAATGTAGAATTGGAGGAAAATCCTATAGAGGTTAAAAAATATAAAGAAACCCCCAAAAAGGAAATGGAGCAGATTAGATGTTTTAAAATTTGATTCTTTTAGACCTTATCATTTCAAGTGTGGAAGTTGAAGTACGAGAGGGGGTCCTATCGGTGTTGCCTAGATGGGTCCCAGTAGATTTGAAGATTGCCAGAGAAGAAGGTAATTATACATGTAATCAATATGGAGAAAAAGTAATAGGTGAATCGATGAATCTTCTAGATTAATAAACAAGGCACAAAATTAGATGAGAAAAAAAAAGGAGGCAACATGTGGTGAATGCTTCAATAGTCCAGTATGCTAATTACACTCAAAACAAAAGAAATGTAAGAGATGATCTGGAATAACAGAATCGGTAAGATCTAATTCGAAATTCATAGAGAACTAATCTGCCACCATATCAAATTGATTTAGAATTCATGAAGTATGGAATCTTCAGCACAATCTCTTTGACACTGCAACATACGTGGCAACTACTACAAAAATGTATACGACGAAGTGAACTTATTCTCGGAAAAGTAACATACACAAAGTCCAAATGTAAAGCATATTCCTGAACGTCCAATATACTTGCTTTCTGTCGATCTTCTAGACCTCATAGTTCACGTAGTCAAAGAATTAGCTGCGGATTCCAATCCATACTCACTCAAAGTCTCAAACCCCCCATAAAGTAAAAAGTAAAAAAGCACACACAAAAATATCAACAAGAACAAATACTCATGTCAAATAATATATTAAATGAACAGAAAATTCTTTCATTTTCCAAGCTCTAGAAACGTCTTTAACCCCAATATTTCGCTTCCGTCCTCTTGAAATACACACGACCGCACACCTCGACGTGTTCTTACCTACTAATCATAAACTATCCAAGTTTCATCCATCATGGCCAAGAAAGACGCCGCCATCAAAAAGGCTGCCGCTGCAGCACAAGCAGCAGTCAATTCCAAAGCTGCTACATCTACCAAAGATGCAGAAACTCCAAAAAAAACCACCAAATCAAGGAGCCCGCTCACACTGACCATCAACGAGGTTGTGGCTGCCGTCAATTCCACCTATGACGACTATATCAAGACTTTGACGCCTCGGTTGAAGTTGATTGACACGTTTTTGGTGTTTTTGGTTGCGTTGGGCGTGTTGCAGTTTGTTTACGTGTTGTTGATTGGAAACTTCCCTTTCAATGCATTCTTGGGTGGCTTCATCTCATGTGTGGGTCAGTTCGTGTTGACGGTGAGTTTGAGATTGCAATATGGTGCTATTGAGACTAAAAAGGAGTCCGATTCCGACAAGCTTCAGGTCTCGCCAGAGAGGGCTTTTGGAGATTACATATTTGCCAGTTTGGTGTTGCACTTTATAGTGTATCACTTTATTAATTAAATACGAAAATAAGACAGGATTAGAGATTGGAGTAGAAAAGGAGATGGTAAGTTCAAGTAGACATAGGATTGAACTAAACGAGAAATTGGAGTGTAAGGGAATGGGAGCAAAGTTGGGAGTAGAATTGAAACAGTCGGTTAGAGATATCCTTTTGACTAGCTTTGGTACACTGGGAGTTTGGCCGAAACTCGGAAAATAGTCAAGTGCTACAAGGGAAAGCTCCCAGAGTTACTCTTTGAAAGTAGCAGGAAGTACCAAATTGTTGATTTTGCATTAACATATGGTCTGGTGCATCACACGATGACACAACATCCACCCTTGCTCTTCTCTGGAGCAGAAGTCTGTTGGGTACGTTTCTGAGCAGCAGCAGCAGCAGGCGCAGGCTTCTTGAGCGCAGCACCAGCACCAGCACCAGCACCGGTGTTCTGTTG
>Ga0160505_100154_pt1 | contig 51618 bp, 28 predicted proteins | sample DIDeMG_FD_108225 | JGI IMG/M metagenome (GOLD analysis project Ga0160505, IMG submission 108225) | Enriched chicken feces microbial communities from UW Madison campus, WI, USA - DID2874_E49_Stillage MG | ecosystem: Host-associated > Birds > Digestive system > Large intestine > Fecal ... | reverse complement strand
TTGGCCACTGCATTGCGTATTTGGTGGACGGAATTCATAATCTCTGGAGAATCATGAGTTTCTGATGATGATTTAGAATTTGTTGATTGTTCTGCAGATAGACGATACGCGTGCAGACGCATCGAGGACGGATGGGGACGCGCGTTGGCTGCAAAAATCTCAATTTTGTACGGCTGCAAAAACAATATATTACTCCGTCCTGCATGAAAATCATCAACTGGATCACTAAATGTCGCTGGCAGTGTTGATATCCACACATCAAGAAACACCCGTACACCATACAAATGTCTCCTATGCAAGTATGTGTGTGATGCTGTAGGTGAAAACGACAAAATATCGGCAGAAGATATCGGGATCTGCAAAATGAAACGTGAGGGCAGAAAAATATTGCCAACACCCGCGGAATCCAATTTCATAAGTGATTGGTATCATTGTGCAGTTGTAACTCCTTTTTGAAATCCTGCGTGAGGAGGAGGGGCTCAAGTTTTTGAAGTGATCTAGATCAGGAGACATCTCGACGTGCACAAGACTGCAATGTTCGCGTGCAATTTTGTCAAAGCCTTGTTACTGACAGGGGTTGAAGAATCTAGGTACATCAGGCTATTTTAGGAACCTCAGGTTGTGGTCAAGGCCATGATGTATGGGTATGACATAAGTGAAATGGCATGAGGACTAATGAAGACGAAATCGACAACGTGACAGGACCAAGCGATTGTCGATTGTGTCTACTGATTCGTTGGCTGTATTCAAGGGTGTTCACATATGCCCCACTAGTGAGAAGTACAGAATATGAGAAAGTTTACTTGGATATGGATAAAGACATACAGTCCAGAGAAGGAAGTACAATCAGGGTCAAATTTTGAGAAGAGCATGGTTAACATCAAATAAGCAAGCTCATTCTAAGTGAAAGGAAATGACAGTATCAATAATTTCAATTGAAAATGATCATGGTTGTGTATCTGGACCAATACCTAATTGGATGGATGCACACTAAATTTTAGTTGCCAAAACTATGAACAGTTGGAAAACCTTTCAAAAATTCTCTAACTGAATGAGCCCGTAAAGTTCGAGAATAAAAAAACTTCGATTGATTGAAAGATATTCACAAATGCACGCCTTCCAAGTCGAATATCTAAGTTTACATTTCCTTGATCTCATTTCAGAACTATACATTTCTCCTACTCCTGACCTTGATACTCCGGAACAAATCCATATGTAAAACTTCATGACAAGTTAATTGGCATATCCAACTCAAGATGTTCACATTGTTTTATTTTTCAATTATCCTAGCTTGATCACTCTACTATCACCACTTTCTTCAACTCCATCCAATACCTGCAGGAAACTCAAATTTTTACTTTCAACTTCTAAACATCACATCAACAGCTTAATGTTTGGCGCCGCATCCAACCCTACATCGTCGCTGTTCCAGTTTGGTTCGACTGCTCCTGCTGCATCGTCTGGGTTTGGCGCTTCAAACGCCAATTCTGGTGGGTTGTTCGGCAACCAGGCAAAGAAACCTACAACTGGCCTATTTGGATCCACTACAGCCGCCCCGGCCTCCTCGTCGTTGGCTGTTCCCAATCAATCAAATTCTACCTTTGGAAATACATCTTCAGGAGGTTTGTTTGGTCAAAAGCCTGCTGCTTCTACGGGTTTTGGTGGTGCGCAGACATCTACTTCAACACCTTCCACGCCGTTTGGAGCAAAGCCTGCAACCGCTGGGGGCCTCTTTGGCGCATCTAACACCACTTCCGGAGGGCTCTTTGGATCTTCCAATACCGCCTCTGCTGCCCCTTCTGGTGGTTTGTTTGGGGGTGGTAGCTCAACTCAACAACAAAACACACAACAGGGTGGTTTACTCGGGTCCACCAACACCAACAATGCAGCACCTACGAGTGGTCTCTTTGGCCTGAATGCCACAGCTCCATCTACTGCTGGTCTGGGTGGTCTTTTTGGCAACAACAATGCTGCTAAACCTGGAGGTCTCTTTGGAAACAACAATGCCACCAAAGCTGGAGGTCTTTTTGGCCTGCTGACCACACAGAACACTAATAATACTACAGGTGGCTTGTTTGGCGGATCCAGCTCTGGTGGACTCTTCGGCGGCCAGCAACAACAGCAACAGCAACAGCAGCAAGTCCAACAGCAGCAACAACCACAGCTTACAGCCATGACTCGTGTTGGTGATCTCCCGCCAGATGTCAAGAAGGAATTGCAAGATTTCGACAAGTATATCAGTACCCAGCATCTCATTGCAACCACCCTTAACGAAGATCTTGTCAAGCACGACACCCTCATAAAGTCCATCCCCAATGATGTGAACTACTTGCATACCAAAATTCTGTCGATCAAACTGGCGTTGAAGTTCGACACCGACCAGCTCAACTCTCTTAAAACCGTCAACAACGAGCTTACAGAAGACATCGCAAACGTCATGCAATTGATTATCCAGCTTTCTACTCCGGGCACAAGACTCTCTTCTAGTTACCACTTGAATGAGTTCTTCATAAAAAGAATCAAGAAGTACAGAGAGTTGTTGGCCATCTACGAGGGCGTCATCACCGAGGGAAATGAAGCGATTACTCGTTTGGAGCAATCATGCAACGAGGCGTGTGGAAACATTGGTGATGTGGTGCAAGTTGTGAGAAACCAGTATGCCATCTTCATGGAACTCTGTGAATCACTCGCGGAAATCCACGGGGAAGTTACGCATCTCACAAGATAAGAGAAGAAATTTCAAGACAAGGTAATTAGCTAGGAGTGTCGAGACGAGAAACAATATCGAGGAAAGTCGTGACAACATTTGTTAGTTGACACTCGTCAACTATACGACTTTTAAAGTGATGATGGTGTCCTGCAGAGAGGTCCCATCCCAATACGATATGTACCATTTTACATAGATAATGAACTATAGCAATGTCTCGAGCAGACTATCTAGCCAAATACCTCTCCAAGGGAGATGAAAAGAAACTGAAAAAGAAGCTGAAGGGTTCAAAAAGCTCAAAGAAATCCCAGCAAGATAACACTCAAGTCATCATTGGTGGACTAAATCCATCCAGTCTAACTACAAATACAAATGACCAGGAAGAGGTTTCTGAGGACCCATTTCTAGCCGTCGAAGATGAATATGCTCCTACAAGTGTGGCTAGCATGCTGGCTCCAAAGGAAAACAAAGGATTTCGCCGTATTGATGACGGAAAGGTCGTTGAAAAGAAACCAGCATCTGTCGAGATAGAGCAACCAGAAACGATATATAGAGACCTGACAGGTCGGAAAATTGACCTTCAGATGCGTGCTAAAGAGTTAAAAGAGGAAAAGGAGCTTAAAGAAGAGCAAGACCGGGCCATTAAGGAGAAAATTGGCTCGGGAGAACTTGATAAGCTTAGGCACAAAGAACATGATCAAAAGGTAGACAAAGCCAAGCGATTTGACTACTCAAAGGATAATGACGAGTATGTGGACCACATGAACAGTATTCCCCGGTTTGAAGACCCCATGTCTGCTTTTGTTGGTGGAAGCCGAACGAAAGTCCCCACTACTACAGAGACGGGCAGACCTGTTTACACGAAGGGATTAAATCCTACCAATCGATTCAAAATTAAGGCAGGGTACTTTTGGGATGGAATTGATCGGTCGAATGGTTTTGAGGATCGACTTGTGAAGAAACGAAGCGAGTTACATGTGGAGAAGTTCACGTCCAAAGCTGCTGCTGAGTCTTACACGGAATATGATTTTGATTGAGTTGTGAGTAGAATTTAGTCAGTCAGACAAGAAGATCACGAAGATGAGAGAAAAATTATGGATTATTGTATTGTTGCAAACAAATTCAGTGGAAATTATTTCTAGTCCTCACACTAATACAATGAATAACCACCTAAACTTGGTTTTTGTCTTTAAACCCATTCGACTTACCCCAGTTATATCTTCTCTCTGATATTTTAATGGATTTGCTGATCCACATAATTTTTCTTAACTTATTTCAGTTAAACTTATTCACGTCAGTTACCTCATCACTTTCTACGTCTCATCTTTCTTAGTGCAGGCAATCATCACAACCTATGGCTCCAGAACTCCCTGGGTTTATCTTCGACCCCGTGAAAAAGAAATATTTCCGTGTAACGAATGGAGACCAACGATACAATTCTGGTTATACCAATAACTCTGTTCGAGCTAATAAGAGACGACAACGATCGAATAATCCACAAAATATCGGAGTCAGCCAAGGTGCTGAATTGCTGAAGTACTTCCCATCAGACTATTCAGATTTGCTAGTCAATGTTAAGTTGGGCCTTTCTTGTATACCCAGTGGCTGGCCACTTCTTCTTGGGCTCCAGCAGTGCACGCATATCTCCACAATACTTGACAAGAAAGCTTGGTTGCTGGAGGATGGGATATGGCTCTTACGGATTGAGGACAACCAGCTTGTTAAAGATAACTTTCAAGATTATCTTGATGGCTCTTTAGCCACACATCGTGCCGTCGGTCATGTCTCTAGAATGGATGCCATTGAGTTTGTAAGCTATGTTCACGGCTTGACCAGCATCGTCTACAAGGACAGTGAGGAAATCGGGGCAGCGATGGTTCTGGAAAACCAAACGGCTCTTCATTCAGTCTCTCGAACTTCAGGAGGCCACGATCGTTCTCCATTCAATGCATGTCTTTGTGAAGAAGGCTTAATTGTTGCAAAAGGTGGGAAGCTATTACTAAAGGAGCCATCGGGATCGGTCCGCCCTTGGAACCGTGTCACCAACAATCAGACTACTGTGGATCATATGTGCTATTTAAATGGAGTTTTGGCGATGGCTGGAGCAAAAAAGGTCAATATCTTCAGGAAAGGTAATCGGTATAGTCATTCCTTGCGGGTTGAAAATCATGTGCATCGAGTTTTCCTAGACGAAGTTGGCGTATATCCCAGTTACAGAAATTCAAAACGGGATGGAGCCTCTTCATCCCATCATTCTTCACATGAAATGCCGCATTTGGCTCATCTGAGATACATGAGACTCACAGTCGTCACCACTAACTCGATTTACTTCTACGTGTTGGATCTACTGCAACCACGTTCAAAGGTCAAAGAACAATTCACGATAAGCGAATCTGAGTGCATGAAATTGCAAGTATCGAACTTCAACAACGCAGATCCCATAGTACTAAAGATGGGTGATCAATTGCTAATTGAAGTACATGAAGAACAGTTCACATGGATAGATTTGCAAACACAGAGAAAGAAAAACGTGGCACTACCGTGCTTCACAAATGCTAGAAAGGATAGAAGTGGGTGGAGCCGCAGTCGACTCCTCATCTTCAATAACAGGTACTTCATTCAGGCAGAAGGTATCTACGAGCTCACATAGCAGATTTCGTTGTGTATTCTCATCAAAAATTATATTGGCGTCAAATAATACAAAAATATAGTCAAGATTAGCGCTTGACGAAGGTGCTGTAGGCATTGTAGTCGAAGTTTCCGAACTTGTAGTCGATATCCAACAACAATTTGACGGTGTCCATGGACTTGTACACATAGTCAGCAGGCAACGTGATCAAGGCATTGGACAAGTCTTTTTGTGGAGTGGTCAAACCGTGCTTCTTGAATAACTGATCCTTGTTAAGGTACATGAGTCTGGAGTTGTTGCTGTACACTTGGTCGTTTGTCAAGTTGTAGACTCCTGGATATCCACTGACATTCTTGTAGTTGGACTCCCTGGTGTTAGGTGGATGTAATGGGAACATACTTTGCAAAAGCTCGTACGATGCCAAAGTGAAACCGAATTGTGGGGATGATCTGAACACTCTGGCAAGAGAACCCTTGAAGAATGCAGTGAAACCTTCCTCCTTCAAAATGGTGCCAAATGCATGAATAATGCCTCTGTATTTAATCTCTCCCTTCTTGGCCTCAACCTGCAATCTGGTCTTGATGACATCGGCTGGGGTAGTGAAGAAAGCAGATGGAGCACCAGCCATGGCACCAGACACCAACAATTGCCAAGTACTAAGTGAGTGCTTCTTGTTTGGATCAGAAGGATCGTAGTTGAACAAATGGTACTTGAGGTTGGCGTAAGTTGGGAAATAGATGGCCGAGAATGGAACATCTCTCAACAAACAGGCAGAAGCACCCTTATACAAACCTTTGATACCCAATTGCTTGATGATTTGGCCAGCAGACAATCTTTTGTGAGGAATTTCACCTGGGGCCAAAACCAGTTTGGAGGAGCCACCTTGCATTTGCAATCTAATTTTAACAATCTCCAAAGGATTGGTGAAAATGACCTGACAGGCACCAGCCGAAGAACCGGCAAGAATCTCCCAGCCCATGGTGATGTTTCCGTTTTCATCGGTTCCGATTCCACGAATCAAGTCGTTGACAGTCAATTTGATAGCCTTCTCGGGAGCGACACCCACCAATTGGGCACCCAAACCGGAATACAAACCTTTGAAACCCTCGTTTTTAATGATTTTCTTGAAACAGTCAAACGAGTTGTCGTAGAGTGCCTTGTGTTTCTGGGCTTGCATTCTGGTCTTGACCAAATCAATTGGATACACGGCAGTAGCACCAATACATCCGGCGATGGAACCCAAGAAGAACGAATACATGGAGTCGAAAATTGGCCACAACGAGAAGTTATCCTCTCTGACTGGTTGAGCAGCAGGGTGATCAAAGATGGAGTATAAAGCAGGCTCGTTGTTGAGATAGTTGGGGTTCAAGAAAGAGATCAATTCTCTTCTTGGAATGGTCTCCTCATTTCTATCGATCAAGAAGAACAACATATCCAACTCCTTTCTGGTGATAGGCTTGAAATTGGCCGATTTCAAAAGATGGTCATTCAAGTGATTGTACAAATCGGTCTTGTTGATCAAAATATCGTCTTTCTCGCCGGTGGTTGGAGGAGTGTTGGCAATGACCTCATTGATCAAGTCCAACTTGTTCAAGCACTGGTAAACCATCAAGACATTGGACAAGGTGAAGGTGTCCTTACCAAAGTACTCAGGCAAAGAAGTCAAGTTCTTCTTCAACTTTGAGGACAACTTATGGCTCAAGTTGGAGTTCAACAAGTGGTTCAATTCCTCGGTATTGATGACCTTGCTTCTGCCAGAGATTGTCTCGAAACCTCCAATCAACTTGGTCACAGGCAAGTTGTTGATCAAACCAATGAAATCGTTGAAGTCGATCTCTCCGTCCGGAGAAAAGAACATCTCCATGTAGGCCCAGTTGAACTTCAACTTTTTCTGCTGATAGTTGGGGTCGATGGCCTTGTTCAAGCGGTTAAGCATGTCGATACATTCTTTGTAGGTCAACTTCTTCTGGCCATTGGAGATCATGTTGAACAACAAACGGAATTCACCGTCATCCTCAGTCAAAGTATGGATGAACTGAACAAAGTCTTTTTCATCCACATAACCCTTGCGGTCCTTGTCGGCGATCAAATAAAGCAACGAGTACGACTGTTTAGGCAAGTCATTTGGAAAAGGTGACAAAATCGTCACGAATTCTGGAAGCGAAAGAAACTTCTTGTTTGTTTGCGGATCAAACGATGCAAACTGGTTGAAGATCTCGCTGGCTTTTAGTTCGGTGGACATGGTGGAGAAAAGTGGTCGATGGAGAAACCGTGGGAGGAAATATAGGATGTGAAAATTGAGTCAAGTGAGTCAACGGATGTGCGGCAGATGTATCGGTCTATAAAGATGGACAGGGCATGTACGATTTGACAAGGCCTGTGCACGGGAACAACAATAAAGAATTCAGTGAAAAAGAATGCCGGCTGCGACTAGATGACTTTGACAGTGGGGGTGGGTATTTCCAGAGGATATAAGCAAAACTCGTCTCTAGGTAGTTCGAAAAAGAAAAACCTTTGTGCACAATGTCGCGGATACTCAGGTGCATTGACCGGTTCGCACAGGCGATTTCTCCGCAAATTGCCCAATGGAGCACTTGTTAGCGGGTCGACCTTGAGTGAAAGGAAAATTCGGGTGCAAAATGGGTGGGACATGGCGGGGCAGATGACATGAGAAGGTTTTGGTAGAGATTCCCATCAAAAATTTTATTTCTTTTTATTTTCATTTATGGGCTTTTGTAGTCAATTCGAAATTGAGGAACTTGTCAACCGGTGGCTCGCCTTTAACCCGTTGTCCACAAAAGCACTTGTGCTCCGCTGGCTAATGGAAGTCACAAGACAGAGTACATCCGGTCGCCCGAGGGAGGGGATTGTTCCGGGATTATCCTTCGCGACATGCCGCGACATTACTGACCATGCACTTATACTGTCGGCCGAGGTTCCTTGTGAAGGTGGCAGTGGCTGGCGATTAGACCCGTTGGCATTTCGTTGTTATTCCTGCGAGACTGTGATTGTGTTATATTTTGATTACGGAATTTTATTTTGCAATGATGTATTTGTCACCAATTTTTGAATTTTTCCTGTTCCGGATTGCGTCGTTTTTCAGTGTATGACTTCCATTTTGGGATTGGTTCAAGGTTCGCTTTTAAAGCTGTTTACATTTCGGAACGGGGCATAATTCTGCGTTCCTTTTCTTCGGACTTTAGTTGTGTCATCTGAATAGCCAAACTGGGGTCAATTCACAAATGCCGGTGAAGATCCTTTTGCGGAGATAGATGGAAGGAGGGGCCATTCACAGTTCGACTGAAGGCAGGTTTAATTTTTTACTCCTGAATCATTTTATGAGCTGTTGAACTAGATTTTTGAGGGAAAGAATTAGATTGTTTCGAGCTCGAATTGTTATGCCTTTATTTTACCATCACGTGATTGAGCATGTGACCAACAACCAAATACAATTGAATCTCACCATCTTCACACAACCTATTAACTAATGGCTACTGGTGCACCAGGTATGTAAAACTCCCCCCGAAATCCAGATTCACCGAAATTGAAACGTTCTAACATCAGGTGGAAACTTCAGATCGTGGACCCCAACGCCTCCTGAGCGTGGATCCTTTCCCTTGGATCATGATGGAGAATGCAAGCAACAAATGATGGACTACTTAAAATGCATGAAATACACTGAGAATAAAAATGCTCCTAATTGTCGTATTCTCGCCAAAAGCTACTTGAAGTGTAGAATGGACAACCAGTTGATGGACAACTCCGATTGGGACTCTTTGGGACTTGTCAATCTACCTGGAGAAGCGACTTTTGAAGTCAAGACTGACAAACCTAAGAACCATGATTAATACCTTGTAAATAGCTAAATGAATGTACATAAACTACACTAATTTGATATTCAAACCATTCATTCTTTTATACCTACTCCTTGGCAGCCTTAACCTCGCCTTTTCCGCCACGTCCACGTCCACGACCTCTAATGGCTCCACCTCTTCCTCCACGTGAAGTGCCTCTGAAATTTCCTCTTCCACGAGTCACTTGCCCGTTCTTGGCTGGTGGAACAGGCGCGTTCTGAGGAGGTGACTGGAAGAATTGAGGAGGCAAGGGAACTCCTGGCACAACTGGAATCTGTGACTGTGGCATAGGTGGTGCACCGTAGCTGACAGGTGGGAATATCATTCCGTTGGGAACAGCACCCTGGTTCATCACGTTGGAGTAAATTTGACCATAAATCTGCTTGATAGCTGATGCATTATAGCCTTCCTTCTGGTCGTCTCCATTACCTGCTTCTGTTGGTGTATCTGCGCCCTTTGGCATCTCCCCATCCTTTGGCGCCTCTCCACTGTTCTTCTTCAAAAGTGCTAGCAACTCATTAGTGCTCTTTGCATTGTGTTCCTTGACAGAAAGCTCGGTCTTCTTTTCGGCCCCATTTTGCTCGGTTTCCTTGTTCTTCTCGACTGACTCCTTCTGCTCGGTTGGCTTCTTCTGCTCGGTTGGCTTCTTCTGCTCAATCTTCTTTGCTCTTGCTGTTCTCTCAGCATCCGTCAATGGCTTCTTGCCCTTTGAGGCCTTTGAATGGTACACCAACTGTCTGTTTGTAAGGTTCAACACGAGCGAAGAGTCAAGAATAGATCCTCTATTGGATCTCAACTTGCCGTTCATGTTGTTTCCTCCAACAAGTGGAATGTCAAACACAACCGACAACGAAGTCTTGGTTCCAATAGTGGTAATGGCAACAACAGTACCTTTGCTTAACTTTGGTACCTTACCAGAGTCTTGAACGTAAATAACACGGTCTCCAAGATCGAATCTCTGACTGTTCAATAACTGGTAAGAAGTGCTGGGGTTGATCACAGCCTCTCTTGGAACTCCCTTAACATCCTTCTTGTCCAATTGAAGTGGTCTGCTAATGAAGTCATCCATGAAATCCTCAATGGCAGCAATACTGAATCTGGTCAACGAATCAGATTCCAAGGAAACCTTGAACATGTCAGCCTTGGCCTTCTTCAACCACAGCATGACTTCCTTGATTTCGGGAGCAGAACTGACTTCATCGATACCAGGCATATCTCTGCGGTCCTTCAAGTTCAGCAAGTTATTGAAAAGATTAGGGAACTTAGCTCTATAATCCTTAATCAACTGTATGGCCAATGGAGAATACTCCCAGAATCTGGAGCTCTTTCTTGTGTAACCCAAAACCTTCAAACGACGAGCATCAAATTTGATGTCCAAACCAACATTCAGTCTTCCACCTGACTTGTCTCTAATCATGTAAGATCCAGTGATCTTAGACAAGAAGAGACCGTTTATCTTCAATTGTTTGGCAGCCTCATATGAAGACAAATACCTTATTTCCTTGTTTTCGATCTCCAACCGCTTCTTACCAATATTAGGCTCCAATGTCGATTGAATCTTGTCGATGCGGACGTTAAGCTTGTCGGTTCCAGTGAAACCTGCCACGGTTGCTGGTGCACCATAAGCAAAAGCACCCATGAACACTACTGGCAACCCAACAGGGTACTCTTCGTCAATAGGTAATGGTGGTCTGACTGCGTATCTCTCGTCTTGGTTGACAACAGACTCAACGATCATCTGGAGAGGGAAGGGTTCAGCATCCTCACGGAACGACTTGACATAAGCACCCTTCAGAGTTCTCACCAAGCCAGTGACTTGCTGAACAAATACCACTGCATTGATTGGACCAGTGATAACACCCTTCGTCTTTTCGAATTTCGAAGACAAGTTTCTGCAGTTGGTGTGAAATTCCCTCATCTCTTCCTGTGACAATGGAGTAGAGACGACTCTTCTTGAAGTTCCTGATTTCAAATACTCATATTTAAATTCAGAGTCCCAGACCTCTGTGACTCTGGACTCAATCAAGAATGGCCATCTACCATAAACCACCTTACCCAAGAATTTTTGAGCAAACTGATTGATAGTAATATCTTCCCATACATTTCCAAGCTTCAACATCATCGATTCAGACCGAGATGGGAAGTTGAAGACTTTAACTTCCAGCAAGGCTAAGCGGTTCTCAAATGGTATCGTGTACAACGAGGGGAAACCGGCAAGCAATTCCTTACCTAACTTGGCACCTTCAGGCAACTCAAATTTGAAATTTGGATCCAAAGGTGGCAAAGTCAAAGCCTCTTCATAACACTTGTCGTGCTCAAGATCATGGAAGAATCCTGGTAATGGAGTAGGGTAGACAGAGTCATTTTGAGGATTGAAAATGAAAATGATGTCAGTACCGTAACTGTTTCTCTTAGTCTCCTCAGGAGTTAACTTAGCCTCAATAGGCTTCAAAGCAGCCAACAATCTATTCTCATCCACGAAGCTCAACAAAACAACAGCTTCCCAAGAAGCCGTCTTACCATTAAGATCAATATCAACCTCATGAGGGTAAAAGTCGATGATTGGAGAGTGTTCCTCCGTCATTAAGGATCTGTAGACATCAGGCATCAACTTCTTAGATCTGGCAGGTAAAACAGCCATCAACTGCTCAAAGGGTTTGAAAGGCTTGGCTTGTTCAAACTGAACTTCAGTTTCTTTCTTCTCCAACATGTCTTGAATTCCAATAGAAATGTCAGAAATTCTTGGAGCGTAGTGGTATCTGAAATACCAGTTCCAAGATGGACAACCTTTGTAATAATAGTACAATACCCATTGTAAACCTTCTAAGTAGTGTCTGGTAAATTCGGTCATTTCTTCTTTGTCGTGAATAGAAAAGTGCAACTTATCTTTGTAGTACTTGTCTTTGGAGTTGATGAACTTGGCATCGTATAAGTCCTTAGCGTCCTTCATCAAATCTTCTGTTGCGAACAAATTAGACGACTGGTACTTTTTAATGGTCTTTCTCAAGTCTGAAACTCTCTCTTGGTACTCTTCCTCGCTTTCATAGGGAGAAATGCCGTCCACATCAATGGTGGCCTCGTAGGTGTTCTGAGATCTGGAGTGAACAATAAGAATACCAGCTTCCAAAGCAAACTTCTTAATAAACTCCAAGTGGGTGGTCACGAGGTCGGTGGGCAATGGAAGAGTAGGTAATGAATTGCTGTTAGCCAACTCAGTCAACTCAGCAATTGGACGACTGCCATTCTCCAATAACCAGGGTTTAAGTAAACCGACGACCTTTTTCTCGTCCTTCAACATTAGCAATTTACCGGTACGTTCTCTCTTCTTTTCTCCAATTATGGAAATGTCTTCTAAACGCTTGTTGAACCAGTCCACGTCAACGTTCTGCTTCTCAAAGTTCTCCAACTCAAACTCAGACAAGTAGTCTAGCCACACGCCCAAGCGCTTAAAGTTAATTTTGCCTCCCTCGTTCAAGTAGCCATCCAAGTGTTTAATACTCTGTTTGAATGCACCAATTAAAAGCGGGAAAGCACCCTTGTTGATATGCAAATCGGGCAAGTTGGGAAGGAAATCGTTACCAATCACATACATAATCAAGATGAAATCATCCAATATACGCTCGAAATCGTATTCAAAAGACACCTCCGACTCCAAATCCTGGAACTCCAAGGCCATGTACTCTCGCAATAAAGATAAGTGCAACAAAAAGAATTTCTGATCGTGAACGTCTCCACTCTTATTCTGCGAGCCTGGCCCGAAAGTCACTTCCTCTCTAAGCAAAGAAAAATGGGGGTCATGTGTCACCAATCCCAACATGATCAAGTCAGCATCCAATCCGTAGATACAGTGTCTTAAGTTTGGGTTGTACTCGGGCTGAGACTTCATGGTTCTGATAAATTGCATGATCTTGTGCTCACCCTCACCTGGCACTTCATGGCCAGACAAAATCACTCGCACATTCGACCACCGAGAGTCTTCTGTCATTTTCTTGTGGATAAAATACTTCAAGTTGCTGGTCAATTTGGCCATAAACTCTGTTCCTGGAGTAATGGCGTTGGAGTCGAAGGGGTCCTCCTTGGGGATATCCAATCCCTGTTTGATAGCTTTCTTCATGTTTTCCTCAGCTTCGTAAGCTGTTCTGAATCTTCTGGCTCTCTGTTGGTTCATTTTAGCTCTTGGGGCCACACCATCAATGGCCATGTAAAACACCTCTTTGGGCTTGATGATGTCGAACAAGTGGTCAATGTAGTTGAAGATGGCGGCGTACATCTGGTCATCCGTCATTCTCGACATGGTGTTGTCATTGGAGTGAGTACAAGTGTGCAAAATCGAGTTCATATCAAGATACAAGTTATCGAATTCGGGAATGTCATTTCCCTCGATCAACTGGGAGATGAGCGGCCATCTCTCGGAGATAAACCGAAAGAACTTAGGGATACCTGAATGTTAGTAATGGGGATTGCATTGGATGTTAGTGTTGTCACATACCCATGATGGAGGTTATTAATGGAGAATCACGGTGTTCAGATGAAATCTGCATCTACTGGACGACCTGGCGCGCACACGACTGGGTCTACACACGCTACTGAATCAGAGAGAAAAAACATATCACTGACCACGGCAGGAGACCGTAAAAAAATATAAAGGGTATCATGAACCTAGAGAGGGAATAGCAATCGTGAGAGAATGGGTGGGCCTGCGTGGCGTATCTAGCGAGGAGCTGAGTGGGCCATGTGGACGGTGGCCAATATCAAGGCAATTGGTGCGACAAACCATGTAGTCAGTAAATGCGACTTGACAATTGACTTAACCAACAGAACTTTGGTAATGCCAGTAAAGTTGTCATGGACCTTGTCTTTAGATATCCGCCAGGTGCCAGTCCTTGATGACGTTCTGCGCTCTATACCATGCCTTTTGTCCGTATACTGTCGAGACATTTCTCCACTCTGCAAGGAATCGGTTGGCGTTGATGGCTGCAACTTGTGACTCCACTCTTGCCTTCTCAAAGATGCTGTGCGATTGTTGTACAACATATTGTGTGAATGGCCGAAGCTGAATTTCAAGATCCAGACTGACTTGCTTCGTGTGCAACCAAGAATTCTTGACCCAGGCAGCAGAAACTTGTTTGGCTTCTCCAAGCAAATGCGCCGCGTGAGCAGACGCAACTTCTGTAGAAGGAACAATATACTTGTCAAATGCTCTTTGAGTTGCGTCCATAGTGGAAACCAGCCACGTTGAAACATTGTTCCACCCATCAAGGAGAGTCTGTTCAACTGGCCCTGTCTGTGACAAGACTTTAGCTGCTAGTCTTTCCCCAACAAATACGAATCTCAGTCTGGTGTCAGACATCCAGGTACTGATTTTGGCAACGTTTTCTGAGGACTTTACCCAGAACCTTGTAGACAGAAGCAGCGCCAATCTTGACTCCACCCAATCGGACTTCACTAGCAAGAATTTGTAGGAGTCTTCGACCAATCTGGATGCCAGAGTGGTGGCGCCACTCATATATCGAGCCGCCTTCAACTGCTTGGGCTTGGCCGCATGGAAGAAGCGTCCAAAACCAGTTTCCTCAGGTTCGTACATCGTCTGCATCCACAACAGTTGCAACCTCGAGGAATACGACGACGAATCAACTACTGGAGCAGGTGCAACTTTGTTGAATGTCACGACGAGTCCGGCAGACGCTGCCATGTAGTAGAGCAAGAAATCCTGGTTTCTCTCCAATGTGGAAAGCACCAGGTAAATTGCATGCTTATACAAGGGAATATTAAGTGTTCCAGCAGCAGCAACGTCTCTTTTGAGCGAACGCAAAGGTTTAGCCCAGATGGGACCAAAGAGCTTCCGAGACAAAAATCGAATATACTGGTCTACGCAATAGAACGTGGCAAAGACCATGGTGGCGGCTCTGACAACGCCACAATCGCTGGCGCATTTGGACTTTTCCTTTGCACCCAAAGCGACGACATCCTTAACTTCTGCATTCTGTTTGTGAGCTTGAGTGTTTTGTCCATCAGTTTCAACGCTTTGTTCTGCAACTCGATCATGTTCTTGGTCTTTGTCTGTCAACGGTTCTGGAACATTGATAATGGCACATGGCTGAACAATGAAGGTCGAAGTTGACTCGGTATCAAAGTGGCCCAAAGTAGAATTCTCATTGCTAGTCTTATCGTCATTCTGACCACTATCATCGTGATTCACACCATTCTGGATTGTACAGGTGGACTCATCTATGTCGTTGGTAACACTGGCATTGTCAGAAGGGGTTGAATTACCCGAATCTTCTCGAACAGAAACCTCTGACACGGTTTCATCCTCAAAGTCAGAAGACGACGAGATAATCGACCAATCTTCGTCTGGAGCCACGGAATTACTCATAGGGAGGCGAGATCAATAGTAGGGAGGGCCACCCGGGTAAAAATAGCTAGAAACACGGGAAAAAAAAGGGGAAAGCGGGAGCAGGGTATTCTTGCGATCAGCAGAACAGATAACGTATTCAAAATGTGAGATTCCAGTTGCAGAAGCAAATGAAGTTACAGTAAGTGTTCTTGAGGGGATAATTACCTACAGGTTGATAAGGGTAGTCACTATAGTACTGCAGGTTGATGTGTGTACGGCAGATACCCCAGGTTACGAGTGAAGTGTCTAATGGTCACGTGGTTACATGAAGGCAAACGTTCATCAATACCCTGCGTATTGACGATAATTACTTGTACTAAGTGAATTGGTCCCATATCTAAGTTTGTAAGTTACTCCACAGGTTGGATAATACTAAAAATAACATTCTACAAGAACACAATTTCATTTCCTTCTTTCTTATATTTTTCTTTTTCTTTTTTTCATTATTTTTTACTTTCCCAACGCCTTTGTTTTCGTGCAATTCTATGTTCCTTCCCATATAATACATTTCATGAATCACTGGCTTTCCTCTTTCTCTGTGTAGCCAACTCTTGAAGCTGATCATCGCTTTCTCTCTTATGTTCTGCGTTCTCCAAAAACTTGATCCGGTCATCCATCTTGGTCAATGACGCCTGAAGGTCATTGGTGTAGTTGACGAGGTCGGCATACCTTTGCATCGAGACAAAACCTGGGTCAAGAGGCGGACGAACGTTGGGGGTGCGCTCTTGCATGGACCAGTTGGGCATGTGACTCGTTTCGTACAGAGGCTGAGAGACATGCTGCATGTTTCCCTCCGGATAGGGTGAGTACATTCTGTTCTGTTGAGACTTGTCCGATGGATAACTCTGATCATAGGAAGGATAATGCGGCAACGCACCCCTCATGGGTCCGTTCCGGTTTGGTCTTAGATGGTCGTTCTTTGATTGGTTGGCATGCTGATCATCAGACTCTCTGCGACTGCCACGGATGTCTCGGGGATAGAATTCGTCATGCTTACGGAACTGACCGTCATGGTGTACTTCGCGATCACTGGGGATCGACCAAGAGCCATTTCCCGACAGGCTCTGTACCACCGCTTCTGTGTTGTGGTGGTGATGATGGTAATGGTGATGGTAGTGCTGACCCTCTTCATAGTTGGGGCGGCCATGCACCTCCCTTTCCATGGTGTGGTTAAAACGAGCCATTTGACGACTATGTTCCTGTTTGCCAACCAGCCAGCTATCAGTTGATACGGTGGTTGCCGTCGTCAGGTTGTAAGGGTAGCTGCTGTTATTCTTGAGGTTATTCTGTTGATGCTGGTAAGCTCTCCACCGATGTACATCGTAATTGGCTTTATTGATTGTGTCAGAGATACCTCCCAGAGAGTCACTACTGCTGCTTCCGATTGGCATGACAGTGCGCCCCTTAGCTCCAGGTTCTTTCGCGGCAGTGTCCGAACTCAGACGACCCAGTGGAGCCTCTAGTGTGGCCTCTATGGCATCTGCCTCCGTGGCATCTGTAGATGATGTCTTGGCTGATACATCGGTCGTAAGCACTGAGTTGGACAGCGAAAGCCGTGTGGTTTCTGCCAGTGGCTTGATAACAGACATCTCTTCTTCCTCCTCCTTGGGCTTGCCGGTGCATGCATTGGCGGAGTTCAAATGGCGAGTCAAGGCATCAGTTCTGGCGAACCGGCGGTTACATTTGCCACAATGGAAAGGTTTTTCACCAGTGTGGAGCTTCTCGTGGCGCTTCAAGTCGTGGATGCGCCGAAACAGTGAGCGGCACTGCGAGCAGACGTGTGGCTTCAGACTCAGATGGATAAGTTCATGACTGACCATATTGTGCTTTCTGGTGAAGCCCTGATTACATGTAGAGCAGTAGAAGCGCTTTTCCAGCAGCGCAACAGACTCTGTGGCATCCTCGCTGGGTTCCTCCACGAAATCAGCCGCCTGCTCGTCGTCGGAATGGTTCTCGTGAGCATCATCATGCTCGTGTTCATCAACATCATGTTTGCGCCCGCCGTAGGACTTATGAGTGGCGCTGTGGCGGAACTGCGCCACAAGACTCTTATCAGAGTCAGATGTCTCGTTGGATGCGTCGTTGCTGGACTCCTTGTCGTCTTGGGTGTTTCTTTGAATGGGGATCGATGAGTTCTTCATTTCCGTATCCGACGACCCTGTGGATCTCGGTTTGACGCCATCAGAAGCTTCTGCCACATCGGAGTTATCTAGATTCTTGAGGTTTAGTCTGCTAGATGGAGGGGGCATGGCGTAGCACCAAAGTCATCGAAAGGTGGAAGTTCGGATTGGAATATTATGTCTTGTGAGAAATGGACAGAATGGAGAGTGAGAATTTTCTCCTGGAGGTGTGGAAATGTGGTGTTTGTGAATGTGGAAATGGCAGGATAGCAAAATCTGCAAACAGTTGAATATGTCTGTTTGATCAGGAAGAAGAAAAAAAAGGTGGTGAATTGTATTTATGGCGCGGACCACTTGGGGGAAATGATGCGGGACCAATAGCAATTCATGCAAGATTGCTTAAATGGAGTTCAATCCGCCATTAATAATGAGTATCTGAGGTTGACTGCAGGGGAATGGTGTTATATGTCGGCGGGCGGACCAAGCATGGGAGGGCCGCGGAAATCCGGGACGAAAAGAAACGGATTGGAATAGTTAGGTGATTCAAGGGTTGTGACTTTTGGAATTTCGAACAAGCCAACCGTACGACTACAAGGAAATCCGATGGGTTGTTTACACAATGGGATGGAGATGACTAATTGGAAAATCAAAGGCTTTTACCAGAAGAAGGTTAGATTTGAAATTGGAATTTGAAGTTCGAATTTAAAATTCGGATTTTGAAGCAACTTTTTTTCATACACAAGTTTAGGTGGTGGATTGAATTTCGCTGGCTAATGTTTTGGGTGGTGACAGATGTATGACTGCGTTCGGTAGCTTCACGTAACATTCATCACCTCACTATGCCGCAGATTTTTTCTTATTCCCAATCTTGTCATTTTGGATTTGGCATGTTGTAATTTCAATCTTGCCTTTTCATCTTCTTGTCTTTTCTAGTCATTTTTGTTTTCGTGCTTTAATTTTTTTTTTCTCTTTCTCTTTCTCTTCTTTTCTTCTCTACTCTGTCTTCCATTGCTTCTATGTCCTGTTCATCGCATTAGACATTGCATGCTCACCTCACCTTGCACATTTCCCGTCTCCTGTTGTGTTTGACACGACATTCTCCGCCCTGGCACGTGCATGGTCACTCCATCCTTGCTGGACGATTACGATGGAAACTTCGGGAACAAACGAAATATCTTTACGTTTGTGGTAGGCATCCCATGAAGTAACTATCTGAGATTTTACTTCGGCAATCACTTGCACTTTATTTTCCCTGACCATTTGGTCCCCAATTTGTCTCAATTTCCCCAGTTTTCTCACTGTTAATTTACTCTCGCTTCTCAATTTCTCACTATCTATCTCCGCCTATCTATAATTTCCGACTCCATTATGAAACGTTTCCCAAAACAAAAAATAACCACAAGTGAACTATCCGATTAAAAATTCAACCCAATTCAATTCGACCTTTACGATTTCCAGCTTCTTTTCGGCCCTTTAATTCATCCTTTTGTAACCCCCGACCCACTCTTCTCCCGCGCACGACCACACCCCTGATAGTGCCAGGGTATCGTTAATTAACTACTCCAACAACATTTCCATCGTCCTAGACTGCCCCTTAACTGCCTTATACAAAGTATAACCAGTATCCCCTCCGGAAATACTGTTATTGGCGGATTCTTCCCCAAATTTCCCCTAGCATAGTCTGTATTTTCCAAGCTGACACTTTCGTCAAGTTGACCCCTAGACACCGCTGTTTCCGCTGCTAATCTCCAGTGTGCTTGCGCCTACCTCTAGCACAAGCCAATTGCTGCTTCTCATACTTGCAAAGTTGACTTTTTCAGCACTTTCTCCTGCTGAATTTCCTACATTATCGGATTTTCCGACCTCGTGGTTTCTATTGGCAATCTGCAATTGAAATCGCCATTGAACCGGCCATAAATTCGTCGTTCGACATCTTTTAATCACCTGTTTGTGTTAGCCATTGCCACTACATCAGGGGTATTCTCAGATGTCTTTGATTCAAAACAGAAAGAGGCCAAGAGGTTTCAGCGAAACCTTCGACCTGTCCCGCAAAGCTGCTGCATCTGACGGCGTCTCTAACGCCTCCACGGCTCAACTGACGAAGGCCTTCGATAATATCTCGTCGCTGTCCAGTTCCACGTTCAACGAATCACCGAATTTGAACCTCAACATGAGCTTGATCAGTTCCGACTCCACTGTGGGTCAGGACGGAGCAAAGAATTTATATGTTGTTGGAGACGCTGATGGTGATGACTTGTTAGAAGCCGACGAGGACTTGTATGGAGAGAATGATGATGTTTTTGACGAAAATGATGATGTGGTCTTCCTTGAAGAACGCAAAATCAAGCCCCCCATGCGTGGCAGACAGCATCGCAACAACTCCGACCTGGTGATTCTCTTGGATCGTGACGTGTGGGAAGCATACAACATGTTCAATGTCAACAATAACCTGGTTGAACCTCATCTGTTTGAGATCCCTCACCACGACAATACGGGTGCTAAAAAACAGCGGACCAATTCACTTCCGCAGTTGCCTCAGGCCAAGTGCTTTTACCAAAAGATCCCAAACAACTACATTCACCAGCAGTCGAAGGTGGGCAACATCAAGACGCATGTTATTCCTCATAAGCTAAACTTGCCTCCTTGTGATGATGAAGATGGTCATTACATCATCAAGATCAATGATATCTTTGCCAATAGGTTTGTTATTCAAAAGCTCCTCGGTCAAGGAACCTTTGGCAAGGTTGTAGCATGTTATGATAAGATCAACCGCGAGACGGTGGCTATCAAGATCATCAGAAACATTCCCAAGTACAGGGACGCGGCTAAAATCGAGCTACGAGTTCTCACAACGCTAAAGAAGTTTGACAATGAAAATCGAAACCACTGCATCCATTTGCGAGAATGCTTTGATTTCAGGGGCCATATTTGTATTGTGACTGACTTGTTGAAGATCTCTTTGTATGACTTCATGGAGAACAATAAGTTCATTCCGTACCCTGGCTCTCACATTCAAGCTATCTCCAAGCAATTGATTCGGTCTGTGACGTATTTGCATGACTTGAACTTGATTCACACCGATCTCAAGCCTGAAAACATCTTATTACACGAGGATAGCTTTCAACGCAAACAGATACGAAGCAGCACGATAATTTCAAGTTATCTGAATTTGAATGTGGGCACCGACAAGCGCAGACCCGAAAAGTTACCTAAGTACCTGAAGGTATTAGATAATCCGTTGATTCAGATCATCGATTTTGGCTCGGCTATTTTTGACGACGAGTACCACTCGTCTATTGTCTCGACACGGCATTACAGGGCGCCTGAAATTGTTTTGGGTGTGGGTTGGTCGTTCCCCTGCGACATGTGGTCAGTTGGGTGTATTCTAGTAGAATTGGTGATAGGGGAGCCGGTCTTCCGTACCCATGATAACTTAGAGCACTTGGCGATGATTGAGAAGATTGTTGGACAAAAAATTGATAAGGATATGGTTCGGTTCTCGAAGCAGAAGGAGAACGAGTGCGGGTTAAAGTATTTCACCAACGAATATCGTCGGCCTTACGATAATAGTGACGACGAAGATTTCGATGAAGAGGACGATGGCGACGTCATCATAGATGATGAATCGACTGAGGACAATTCGTTGTCGTTGATATTCCCTACACAGTCAACGCCGGAGAAGTTTGTTCGCAGTGTCGAGCAACTTTCGAGGATTGACTTGTTCATTAGTGAACGTATTGGGCTTAAAATCAACTTTGACTATTCATTGAGTGAAAACTTTCAGAATAACCTGCACTTGATTAACTTTGGCAACTTTACGTTCTGGTGGTTCTTCATTGATCTTCTACGAAAGTTATTTGTGATTAATCCGAACGATCGGATCACAGCCTTGGAAGCGTTGGAGCATCCATGGTTTAACTTGGGGATCGAAGATGAGGGTACCATCTGATAGTAGTATATAATTACAGATATTTCAAACTTTTGGTTTAGGTGAGATGGAAGTAAGAAGAATTTACAAATGCCAAGGTATTAGTGGAGGGGCTGACCGCAGGGGGGCCAGACAACGAATGATGGTTTCTCCTGCCGTAATTGCACATTGTCCCGAAGATCCAATGGTCTGCATTCGAGTTTGGTCACTATGTTGCAACGGTCTTGAAAAAATTTTGCTCTGTGTCCGGTATATCGGCAAACCCTCTGAATCAGGAAAGTGTCAGAGGAAAATGCAAGTCATATGTCTTCCTAATGTGGATCTTTGGGTTCGACATGCATATTGTACAGGATCGAGAGGAAGAGTTTTCACTTTTACGGCATACAACGGACATTTGAATGTAGTGCAAGATATGGCCAATGATATGGCTGAAGGAGGAAATGGGGGGCAAAATGGAGCCTCGAAGCGAGAAAAGAAACGGGATAAAGTTTAGGCTGCAGCATTGGCCACAGCATCGGAAAAGCACATGAAACGGAACTGATACCATGAACCAAATCCAGACAAAATCAGAAAGGTAGCCAAACCAATTAACCGAAAAATAAGCCTTTCCCACTTCCCAATCATTTGATTCAAGGTACTGATTGCTACTCCACTTGGAGAACTATCTATTCCCCATTCAGAAATTTTCTCCTCAGTCCAGTATTTACCTGCCTCCCAAACTCAGTAGGAGCAAAGGTTAGGAGGCATGTCACGTGAGTACCTGCGCACCCTTGGCGATACAGGGATTCACCTTTCTTAGTGTGTATCGGGTGTCCGAAAGGTTAGCCGCTGACAACGACAAAGGGCTCCTATCATATATCAAGGGGGTAAGTAGATGATTGAATGATGAAGTTTAAAGTGTATGAATACACAAAGGAAAAAGTTTGAGAAACAAATAAAAAGAAAGCAAAAACTGCAAATCTGTAGAAAAAAAAGCATAAAAAAAAGTGAACCAAGCCCCTAAAGAATCATCTCCTATTTTTCCTATTGTCGTATAGTAATTAGTTATTGCGAACATTCCTCATGCAAAGACTGCATGGCGGCAAAGGATTTGCGACATTACCGCCTAAAAGGGCTTCTGGAGATGCCGAGTCTAGACTCTGCACAGCTAACACCAATGAAAAAACCTGTCGAGAAAAAGTCAAAAAACAGTCAAAAAAAAACGTCAATACATTAGCCTCACTCTTCGCTGCAGTCACTAACTGTTGAATTTTTTTCCCCTTGTCTTTCTTTTCAAGTTACTACCAACCTACCCAACTTTAGTCTTTCCTTAAACTAAAATCATGAGAGCTTCTATTGCTTTATCCACTCTTTTGGCCCTTGTTGCCGCCGCTCCTTCCCGGATTCACCACCACCACGAGCACAAGAGAGCCGTCACTATTACCGTTGACCAAAACGGCAACCAAGTCGAGGCTTCTTCCACTTTGGAGAAGAAGGATTCTACCTCCGGCTCTCCTTCTGGTTCCGGCTCCGGTTCTCCATCGTCTTCGCAGCCTCAGTCCCAGTCCTCCTCGTCTGGTTCCTCAGCCTTGGGTGATCTCGCCGCATTTGCTGATCCTAGTGTCGAGTTCCAGGACGGTGTTCATGACTGTGACTCCTTGCCTGTTGGCCAGGGTGTCGTTTCTGTGGACTGGATTTCCGGCTTGAACGGAGGCTTTACTTCCATCATGAACCAGAACGGTGATACCTCGTCCACATGTAAGGACGGCTTCTACTGCTCCTACGCTTGTCAGGCTGGTATGTCCAAGACCCAGTGGCCTTCCGAGCAGCCATCCAACGGTATTTCTGTCGGTGGTTTGTACTGTAAGAGCGGAAAGTTGTACAGATCCAACCAAAACTCCAAGTACTTGTGTGAGTGGGGTGTCCAGAGCGCCAACTTCGTGTCTAAGCTTGACAAGGATGTTGCCATCTGTAGAACTGACTACCCAGGTTCCGAGAACATGAACGTGCCAACCTTGTTGGGAGCCGGTTCTTCTGCTCCATGTACTGTTGTCGACTCCGACAACTACTTCAACTGGAACGGAGGTAAGACTTCTGCTCAGTACTACGTCAACAACGCCGGTGTCTCCGTCGAGGATGGATGTATCTGGGGTACTGCTGGCTCTGGTGTTGGTAACTGGGCTCCTGTTGTTCTTGGTGCCGGTAAGGTTGGATCTCTCACCTACTTGTCTTTGATTCCTAACCCAAACAACAGTGATGCTCCAAACTACAACATCAAGATCCAGGGTGTGGACGGTGCCTCTACTGTGGGCTCTTGTTCTTACATTGACGGCTCGTACTCTGGCAGCGGATCTGACGGATGTACTCTTACTGTTACTTCTGGTACTGCTGAGTTCCTCTTCTATTGATTGGAACGAAGTTTTGGAAGCCATACGATTTCTTTTGTTGGCGAGCGGATACCCATTCTCGCGTTGATTCTGTTTGTATTATAATATACTGTTTAGTTTTTTAACTTCTTGTCTTCTAGGCTCTCCCTACTACGAACTTCTACCAACACACACTGCCAAACAATGTTTCATACACTTTTATCCTATCCAAAAGCTATATTCTCGCAGTAGCTAAGTATTAGCTCGCCGTTGGTCTTGAAGAGGCCATACAAATCTCCTAGTGTCTCGTCTGGCGTAGGTTGAAACGAACTCAGCACATACACGTGCACCAGGGCAAGTCGGAGTCGTCGCATAAGAAATTTCTGGATCGACGCCACCGTCTGTGTCTTTGACACCTTGAACGAGGCTGGGTTGATGGATGAAGTAGACCCTATAGGTTGAAACCGAACAGACATCTTTCCGTCAGCAACTGGCGGTACGACTACCTTGGATTTCTGCAATACCACCGATGTAGATAACGGTACCTTGGCCTTGACCGGCTCGTCTAGGCCAAGCGAATCTGTGGACAGCGAGTCAGGGTCTGATTGTAGAAGACTCATGTTGCAGTATGTAGGTAGTGAGTGTGGTGAAAATGGTAGCATGTATAGATTTCTGTTGAAGGGACGTTGTCGGAGTAGTAGAGAGGATTAATTTCAATTTTGAGATGATAAGGGATTGAATCTCTTGATTGGTGGGTCTTGGGGGCTGGTGTTTGATGGAGTTAGAGGTTGGTGATTTCGTGAGGTTAAAGGTGCCAAGTAGATTACACATAGAGTCATGTGGACTGGATTATATGTGAACTGGAATGTATGTGGATGAAGTATGGGTAAATTGAATAGATACGAGTCTAACAAATCTCAAAGTTGTTTGAGTCTTGAGTCTTGAGTACTTGGTAGGTTCTGGTTGGATTCTAAAACATGTTGGTAGTTTTTGGAAGCTCGTACCGTCCTATACTGAGACAAAGTATTCAACTACAAGATTCCCAATAATAGTTTCTGACTTGAATTTAAACCTTGACATTTCACATATAAGACTTCAGGTATCAGGCAATTGTTTGACTCAATGTATAAATCCACTAAAGACATCTTTGAACCCAAATGTATGTGCCAACAATCATTCACACGTTCTCACCAGCAGACTCGGCTCAGCCATTCCAAACGAGCACTACAGTTTGATTCATAAACAATAAAAAATCAATTCTACCAGTTGAAATCAAATTACATTCAATATTCTCAAGTATGTTGAATGATATCCAAGAGAATCTGTTATCTCCGAATACGATGAGTCAATCTCCTCTATCCATCATCCAGGACAACCTGGCAACTTTATACTACCATCTCACCACCTCTACATTTTCAAACTAAAACAATACATATTTCAATGACCCCTTATTGCCTAGAATTTCTCTATCACCCGTCTTTTTCTTCCCCTCACAATCTCCATCTTCATCCTCATCTCTCTAACCCTTTCACATTCCCACTACCACTCATTGGCCCCATATCCTGCGCAAAACCCTAACCAGCCAAATTGACCACCTACCACCATGTCACAATCAGACTACGACAATGCGCTGGATACCAGCGACGCAACTTTGGAAGATGCTAAGTTCGAAAAAGTGCTTGGCTCCCTCCAGCTCGCCGCCCAGGATGCTAAAGACTCCGGTGACTTCTTATCATACTCTACAGTATTGGATATCTACTTGAGCGACCCTTCTCGCTATACCATTGAAGAGAGAGAGGAATTGCTCTCACATGTGTTGGCTATTCTTTCTGAAGACCTGGACCTTGTTTATGAAATCGGCTGGGACTTGCCGTCTCTCTTTATTCCATTCCTTGATTCAGATTATGATATGAGTGGACCCATTAGACTGGTTCCTTGTGCCTACAAGGTTTTGAAGCTTTTCGAGTTGTTAGCACATGATGGAAACCCCAAGGAGTTATTTCTTAAATGTACGGAGTTGCTCAACTCCATCAAGGTCACGGACCACGTGTCCAACAACCCCGAGGTAGCACATAAGTACTACGACATCAAAGTCTACTGTATTTTCGAGTTGATCGACAGCTGTTTGCGCAGAATCCACACGATGTTCCCTCTGCGTTTCTTAGGGATGACCGTGACCAGCTTTATTAACTCCATCTACCTCAATCCACTGAAGAGTCTCACCGAGGCAGCGTTCATCTGGAAGAGGTTGTACACTTTTGCTCGTAACTACACGCGACCACCATTACCTGAGAAGATCGATGTGACTCCTGAAGAGTTGGCCAAAATCAACGAAGACGAGGACTACTTGCAGCGCAAATTGTTGACCGGTTTCCTCACCGAGGCAATCAATTTGGTGTTGCGTTACCTGATCCTCGGCTTCTCCGTGGCCTACTTCAATGTGCTACTACAGAATCTGCCCGCCGAGTCCAAACTGGCCAATGATTTTGTGTTGGGAATTCCCGTGCTTGACCGCTTGTATGAATTGGCTTTGTCTTTCGACTTGAACTTGGAGAGTGCATTCGCAGGCTTTCTAGACTCAACCGATAAGCTCTTGGATTTCACCATGGAGTCTGGAAAGCTGGATGATGATATCACTGGCGAATTGTTTGAAAAATTAGTGGTGGACTACCAGAAGACTTTTGCTCACTCCTTGGTGGACACGCTGGCAAACGAGGTGACCGACTCGCTCGGAGGTTCTTTGAATCTCTACGTCTACTCTGTTGCGTCCCAGAATCAGTTCGACAAGATCGACATTTCTATTCCGCAGGCCATTGCTATTGGTCTTCGCTTGGTTATACCAGGTCTTGTTCACTCCACATTCTGCAACAGAGGTCTCCACGATTTGTCTGTTTTGTGCTCATGGATCGCCATTCTGTCTGCTGACAAGAGAACCGTGGAGGTCGAGCTTGCCAAGATCCCCAGCGTCATTCTACGCTCCTACTACCAGGCTATTTTGTTCACGATAATCTCGAGCTCCTCGGATCTGTTCTTCCGTTATATTACCTTGACCTTGTTGACAAAATACTTATCGTTGTCACCTGAAGCAGTCACTTACGACTTTCTTTTGAACTGCTTAAAGGAATGTCCGTACGAGAATGTTAAGGCTGCGCTCGTAGGTGTTTTCAAGGAGTTGGTTACCAAGGACAAGATTCAGGAGGATGCTTTAGTAGATTCCTTGAATAATCTCTCGTTATCGAAGGATACGCCTGCTCCTCCTCCATTGCCTGCCAGAGATACAGTAAAGAAGACCAAGTATATCACATTAACTCCTGAGCGGCTGAAAGAGCTCTTCGATGTGATCTACGAATATGTCGACCTGACCTTTGTCGATGACGAGTCTGGACCAACATTGAACCTGGGGACTGTTCCTACATTGCAGGCTTCGTTGAACCTCTTGATCTTGCTCAAGCGTGACCTGCTTGTTCTGCAAGAGCAAGTTAGAAAGTTGACAGACGTTGTGCTGGACAAGGCCGGGGCCGTGGACAAAAAGTGGAACGGAGATTCGTCCCAAGCGGCTCTCCTCAATGCTACAGGAATTATTAAGATCACCATTGACAGACTTAAGGAATGATTACAAGGGAATGTTGATTGATTTGGAGGTCTTCATACACTGATCATCTCTTATGATTTCTAGTTGCACAAATGATTCGATGTTGATAGGATATTACACACTAAAGGAATGATTACATATTTAATACGCCTACTTCTTTCCCTTGCCGGAAGATTTCTTGGTGGTGGCCGAAGTAGACTTGTCATCCACCAAGGGACCCCAGTAGACAAAGAAACCCTCTTTTGTGGTTGTGATTTCCTCCTCCCATTGAAGTTCGGCATCATCAATGAACGGATCCTCGTAATCGTATTTGCCAACCTTTCTATTCATTCGAGTCTGGTGCTTTTTCACTAGCTGCTCCTCTGTGAGTTCTTCCTTCTTCTTCGGCTGTGGGTTCAGCTTGTCCTCTACCACCTGCAAGTCATCATCCTCATCTTCTTCGCCATCTTCTTCATCATCTAGAATCTCATCCATTAAGTCGATTGCCGATTTGGCATTGGGATGGATTACATTCCAGCCATACTTGTCCTCAGCAAGCTTTAACACGTTGATGACGGCTTCCGCTTGGCCTGGTTGTGGGTTCTTGGGATCTAGCAATGGAATCTCAAGCGCAATCACCGGCCTCTCTGTTGGCTTCTCTTTTTCCTTGGTCTCTTTCTCCTTATCCTTACTGGAAACAGTAGCATCATTGCTTGCATTGTCTACTGTGTCGGTGGTCTCCTTTTTCGCTTCGATGAACGCTGGAGATGCGAGCTTCACCACTGCTTGTGCTGCCTTGACCTTATCTGTAGTCATTGTAGGATGAATAGTTGGCTTTTCAGTAGCTGGCAATGCCACTTCAGGCGTCTTTTTCTTACCCTTTCCACCCTTTTTCGTCTCGGCCTTCACATCTGCCTTGAGGCCTTTCTTTGCAGCTTCCAACTTTGGCTTTTTATTGGGTCCGTCAGCTTTTTGATTTGCTCTTTTCTTCTTTTCTGGTTGCACGGCAGCAGCAGGCAGTGGGCCCGGCGCCGAAGCCGGCATTGGCGACTCATCGGAATTGATAAGCGAGTTAATGGATGTTCGGCTTGGCAACACCGTTGGCGTCGTGGAAACCGCCGGTTTTATAGGTTTGGGTGAAGGTTTCTCAGCCACGACAGTATACGGTAGTGGAATCTGTGAGTGAGGCGCAGACTCGTACTGAAATTGTGCCTGGAAGTTCTTGACATATTCCAGCATCTCAACTGGTGGATTAGAAGCACCATGGGCACCGGTGGCGGCGGTCGAAGCACCGTGGACTCTTGCTGCTCTGGAATCCATCTGATCCTTTTCATCTTCGATAACAATCACGTTGTTGGTTGCCATGCGCAGATTCGCTGGTGGCTGGCCAATTGGAGTGCCCACGAACGCTTGGTATTGAGATATGAGGTTGTGCATTGGTCTGGGGTGACCTGTGGATGGAGGTCCAGATTGAGGTCCATTTGGAGGTTGGCCTTGGGAATAGGCAGGGTCTGGACGGTTCTGGATCTGCGAGGGCGGCAGTCGTTGGCCACCATCGAGTAGCAGTGAGATTGGCACGTTTCCTTGAGACATAGGTCTGCAGGTTTAATGGGATGTAGTTGCAATGGTGTAGTAGATGTAGATAGCGTGTATGTAGTAGTTTATTATGGACTGCGACCAAGTCTAGGTTTACATTTAGAGGAGCACGGTCTTCAGGGCTTATGGTTGGATACTTGTGAATTATAGTTGATTGGGTGATGATAAATTGAGTTGAAGTTTAGTGTTTGTTTGTTTTGAAAGTGTGGTAGTTTTTGACTCTCACACAAGATTGTACATTGAGATTGAAAATACATAATGTGTGGAGGTGGTTGAGATAGGGCATTATAAACGTAAAGGACTGAACACTCAGAAATTGAAGAATAGACTATGCGGAGTCGATATCGAAACCATAAGAGTAGAGTGATGCAAAATTCTAATTGGGTAGAGACAAGTACAAGTTGTCCATGGGATACTTATCGAATTTCTCAAGTGAACTTTGACTTGATCCAAGTGAGTTTGATAATAATAAAATCCATCCAGCCTGTTCCGTGGAGTTCTCTAAGTGAATGAACTTTAGCTGTATTGAATCAATACTGAGCAACCTAGCACTCTCGCTATCGTTCCTATTGTTTGATCCCTGTTCACTTCACTCAAACGTCTAGGCTCTGTCGAGTTGCGTTACATGTGAGTAGAAACCAAGTTTGCTCAATGTCAAGCACGTATCGCTTCCATATCCCTCAAGAGAATTCATCGTAAGGTCTCCATTCCAGTAGTCAGCATACACCTTGCACATTGGCAATCCAAGGCCCAACTTATACTTGTATGGTCTGGTGATTAACTGGTCCAATGTAGACTTCTTTGTCGTTGTAGACGCATGATTGATATCACCAAGTGAGGTTTGTCCCAATGCATCGTGGGTATCCACAATTGAAGAGCCTGCTGGCGTCACCTGGAGGTTGGAGTACATTTGCAAGCCAGGAATACGATGGAAGTTAGCCAATGACTGTCTAGCGAGCTCGGGGTTCTTTCCAAAGTTCCAGATCGACTCCAACTTATTGTGTGGAATACCTCCACCCTGGTCCGAAATTCGGAAAAGCACCAGTTTCTTGGAATCAATGATGGTGATCTTAATTGGAGGAAGTTTTCCAGAGGATCCACCATGGGTCTTCATGGTGGCCTCAAACGAGTTCCGTAGAATTTCTCCGAACAAGTAATGCAAGTGAGGCACCATGAAGGGGAAGTGTGTTGTGGTGTCTCCGTCAATCACCAAATCTGGCATGTCTTCTCTTTTGGGGAAGTACTCTACCATGGAATCTTTGATCAAGTCTGCCACAATCTCAAAATGATCCTTTGCGTTACAGTCATTAAAGATTTCTCCAATGTAATCTGGTGGCTTGCTCTGGTACGGATGCTTCTTGTAGATTTCCGTAAGAGATAAATGTTCCTCCACGATGACTCTTCTACTGATACGAGACCTGAGCATGGAGCTCATGAAATTGTCTAATTCATCTTGAGGGAGTGTCTTCAAGATAGACAGCTCAAGTGCACCCATCATTAAATGAGACAAATTGAACACATGCTGGTCCAACAAGGCACTGATGGTCTTACAGAACTCGTCATTTTCGGCCACAGTGGAAATATGGGGAATCTTCCGGAAAGCATTGAACAGATGGTAGTAACTCTCATAGATCTGAGCCAAATGGAAGTTATTAACCACTCCAAACGGTAAGGTCTGCAAGTCTCTGATTCTCATCGCCAATCTAATTGGCAATTCCAACCTGACAAAATTGGCAGATGAAAGAATCTTCTGTTTGGTTAGAGTCTTGCCGAAACCGGCTAATTGTCGAAGAGAAACAGGATGAGGTTTCTTGCGTGAATAGTTCATCAACACTTCGTTCTGGTAGAAGTGCTGGGGAGTCAAGATGCTTGAGTAAGAGGGGAATGGACCCAAGTCGTTAAGGTGTTTGGCCATTTTGCGCTTATTGACCAAAGATAAGAAATCATCGTCGATATACGAGTGGGATGTGATTGGCGAGATATGTTTTGAATAGCACCTGGCTAGTAGGGGGGATTTCTGGCTCCTGGCTAGCATGGAGAAAGATGGTGATGTATGATTCATCAGTTCCTGCAGTTGAGATATTGCTGGGGTAAGTGGAAGAAAGAAGGTCAGAGTGAAAATGATAGGAAAATGCCAAAAAATGAATGGGTAAATGAGGAAAAGTTAAGTACAAAATGAGAGAAAACACAAGTTTTTGAAAGCTGAGGAAAAAGAAGTTAAGATTTGAAAGTATGTAGAGGATTATTGATATGAGTAAGTATATACTGAAGAGATCCACCAATGAGAACTGAGACTTTAGAAATAAAAGTTGAAAAATTGAACAGATAGAAGCAAGATAGAATATTCCTACTAAATTGATGTATGTGGTTAGTTAAATATAAGAATCTGGGTGGTTTTGATTTCTTCCATTGTATTTTATTCCTGGTAAATTCCCATATATGGATATACTCAACCAATTCTCACCGTCTCAATTGACATTTACATTATCTAGCTGATCAAGTCTACATAGTTTCATATCCACTTCAATCTTATATTCATATTAATGTTTGACATAACATTTCCATAATAATTCCATGACATTTACCATATTATTTCCCATATCACATTACATTAATTTATATTGCTCTCGAACATCCAAAAACCACATGCGACAATTGACACACAACCGAAAGATAATACAAACAAAACGAAAATAAAACAACACAAAATAAAAAAATAAAGAAAAAAAGAGCAAACAAAATCAGCCTCAGAATATATTCATATTCATAATCAAAAACCCCAAATTCGAAATTCTGTTACTTCCTCCCATAATTCTTCCTCAACCCCAAATATATATCTACAGCCGTGCTTCTACTTGCAGGACAGCCAGCAGCCAGCCACCCAGATCATCATTGACCAGATCAAGCAATAGCATCGCCTTTTCTTTTCGATATACTCATCTACTACTCCTGTAATTGGTCTACGCTAAGCATCTGGCACCATGAACGTCTCCCGAAATGGCTACTACACCTCGGAGTACATCGACCAACGTCTACATGGAACACCAAAGAGCATATTAAGTCCAGAAACCAACCAGTATTCGGTGGCTGACACCGTACGAACCAAATCCATACGCTTTGACCTTCCTTCCAGTGAATCGGAGATCGAGATTATTGCTGACCCGGACGACTTGCCGGAAGATATCACACCTGCGCAATTGACTTACTTGCACAAGCCAGAGAGACAGCCGGTACCGGTCCATCCTGTTCAGAAGCAGACGCCCGTTACTCAGCCGGTTAGCTACGACAAGTACTATCGCACGCGTAACCAAGATCCATTGCCGGATGACGATCTCTTTGAAGACCAGGCGTCGTCTGCCAATACAGAAGAGCTCTTGTTTCATGAGCAGAAGCAAAGGCCAAAGCAGCAGCATGTCGAGTACAAAGGTTACTATATCGACCAGAAAAAACGATACGATGAGGCTGAGTTCATCAAGCCCCGCAATTACAAGCATAAAACATTCAAGGACGTATTCGTGGCAGATCACCAGGATGACGAGAATTACAACCCCATAGACATCGTATTCGAGGATCCTGAGAAGGTTCGGGACCAGGAGCAGAAGAAAACCTTCATGCGTGCGGTCAAGAATGTTCAAACGAAGTTAGGCAAAGACAACTACGATTCGTACGACTACTATGCGCAACAACAGCTTGAGAAAGAGAGACAAAGGGCTCGCGACTTGCGTGAAATGGAGAAAGAAAGATTACGGGCACAACGGAATATCGAGCTGGAAGAGGAGCGTATGGCGAAGGCCGCAGCTGCTGAGCAAAGACAGATTGAGAAGGAAGAAGCTGCCGAACACAAACGTCTACTTCAAGAGGAGGCAGCAGAGGAGAAGCGGTTGATGAAGGAAGAGGCTGCTGAGCTCAGGCGTCTTGAGAAGGAAAAGGCCAAGGCCAGACGGGAGAGGGCGAAGTTGAAAAGAAAGAGCGGTGGCTTCCTCAAGTCCATGAAAAGGTCTCCAGTTGAGGATGCTGAGATAATAGCAGATGAAACGGAGGTGCAAAAGGTTCCAGAGTTGGTGGAGGAAAGGGTGGTCGGAGACGTTTTTGTTGATGATTACGACTCAGACTATGAATACGACCCCGAGAATCCGCACAGCAAGAAACTCCGAAAAAACATCAAGAAGAAGTGGAATCTGGCCAAGAGACAGCTCGAGGAAAACTATTTCGACAACTACGCGAGAAAGCTTGAGGAGGAGGAGATTGCTCGGAAGCAAGCAATCCTCGCGGCTGAAGTTGTGTCAATACATGACGCGGAGAAGAAGGAACAAGAGAAGAAAGAGAAGTTGTTAATCAAGGAAGACGGCATAGATCTGAAGCAGATGGTTTTGGCGAAAAAACGGCACACGGGACCTAACAGCAACTTCAATCCTTTCTGGAACTACCTCCTTTCGTATCTAGTGTATGATCAGCCAGAGAGCCCTGGAATCGAGGAGGTTGCTTCAAAAGATAAAATTGTGGAAATTGTCGACCTGGAGCCAAAAGATATGGTAATTCCAAAAGATGCTGTTGTGGTGAGAGAGAGGGAGAAGCCGAAACTTAAGCATAGATTGAAGGAGGAAGTCAAAGAGGTGGTTAAAGACAAGAAATATCGGGACAAATTGAGGGAGGAAACAAAGGAAAAGCTAGTGCCCAAGAAGACCGGCAGCAAACTGAGCAGGGCCAAAACACTGAGCAAACACAAGAAGAAGATTCCTAGTCTGGGTTTTGCTTTCAACTTTCCAAAACCTCCCAAGATTAGCCTCACACCAGCCAAAGAGGTGTTCAGCAACTGGAACCAACCAGCATCGGCATTCTTTGCCGGCCAACGCGTGTCGGATAGGGAATTGGTAGTGGCACCATTCGACCATGATGCAGAGCATAGGCCTCTTTTTGACGAACATGGTTACCCAATTGAGCACACCATCATCTACGACGGTAGTGACGTTGACGAGGAGTTAATCTACGATCCTGAAACCGGAGAATTCAGGCCAGTGACCACTACATTGATGGCAGACAACGATAATGTTCTGATTGCTCCCCTGATGCGACTGAGCCGACTGATGGCACATCTGATGGCGCTGGCTCCTTATCTGACTCGTCTGGGTACACTGATGACGCTGAGGCGCCTGGTGTCTAGACAGGCACGGCTGTTGAGACTGGTCCGCCTGAGAGACTCGCTTCTTGTTAGACAGAGACCGGGATTCTCGACTGGAACAAGGTTATCAACGCTCCACCTTGGAACACCACTGATTATCATTCTGAACATCAACCTGCTCATCAAGAGAATCCGGTTGTTGAAGATTGTATTTGCTCCCATAGATGTGATCAGCGAGATGTATCCCAGCTTGCAGACTATGGTGATTCTCATTGAACTTGTGATTTTTATGTGGATGCTTTATGAGCTTTCTCTCTTGATTGATGCCATCTGTATGACGGTGAAGGCTGTATGTGCTCCGATGATAGCCATTGGAAAATTTATGAATAGGATAATGTAAGGACAATTAGGGGTGAAGGTGATATCACAAACAGATCAAGTAGCAATGAAGATGAGGCACAAGTATTAAGTAGCTTGTGCTGAGATTTTGCAACTTGACATCATAATGAGCCCGCAGATTCCCAGTAGGCTTCGCTTACACCTGTAACTTTGAAAATCATGAATTTACAACTGCTACTTAATATCTTCGGTTGTATGAATATACTTTTAAAATGGAAATTATCACTTTGTCTTTCCAGTATTGTGAGTTTATAACTTCTAATCTATCAAACTACCAAACTCTGAGTGTGCGCGAAGATTTCTCGCACTCATTGTCACCTTCATAGTCAATCTCAGCAACAATTTTCTCTCATTCATAGCCATGCTTCGCCATATCCCGAGGAATTCCGTCAGAAACCTAGCACTGTCTGCCAGTAGATTACAAGCCGGTGCAGTGAAAGATGGCCGCAAGCTCTCGCCAGAAGAAGCTAAGGCGGAGGCTGCGAAGTTAGCACTTCAGTCATTAAAAGATGTTGGATCACTTTTTTCGTCCGGAAACGACGATGCCGTGCAACCAATCGACACAGCTCCCATATATGAGGACCCAAGTCTCTTTGGACATCTCAACTTGCTCCACCAGGGCCAGGTTCTCAAGGAACTCCAGGACAAATACGACAAGAACTGGAACAAATTGACTGACCAAGACAAGAAGCTAGGATACTACATTGCCTATGGAAACTGGGGTCCACGTGAGAAGTTCACCAACTGGAATACCTTGGAGGCTCCGTTTGATTTGCCATTTGTTATACCACTGACGATCGCTAAGACGTCTCCACAACCTACAGATGTCATTCACAAGCTTGAACGTGTGATTTTGGCTGAGACTCCGGTTAGAAAGGATGAGTTCGATACCTCCAGAATGGATGCCGTGACCAAGACTTTCATCTATTTGACGCTTTTTGTGATGATTGTGGCTATTGCTAGAGACAAGAATACTGGCGAGGCAGGTAAGCCCAAGGAGATTGTCGTGGAGGATGTTCATGAGATGCAAAGAAGGGAACATGCGGCAGCAGAAGCTGCCAAAGCTCAAGCAGAAGCAGAAGCAGCAGCTATCGAAGCACAAGCCAAGCAGTCTCGTAGGTGGTATTATCTCTGGTTGAAGTAGGTGGGTCATATCTTGTATATATAATGAAGGACTTAATGTGTGTAATTATGGTGTAACTTGTCTGAATGGATAGACTTTTTCTTAGGGTATGTACATTATGGTATGTTCCTTATGGTGCATATCTTGTGGTATGTAATAGAATATGCCTGATAGTATGGCTCTTACATTTAATAGTATGTTTCTAATCTATGAGTAATTGACATGTAATCAGGTATTGAAAAGCTGCTGCTTTCTTGAGCCTACAATCCTCAATTCCAGTGTCCCATTGTTGTTACCATTATCTAAATACACGGGTCTAAAGTCACTCGACTTTCCTAATCATCGTCCTCATCGTCCTCTTCATCATCTTCATTCCAGCTATGCTCTACCGTCTCACGCACCCTCTTCACATATTGTGAACGGTGATCCTTATACAAGTTAGCAGCCTCGACGTTCGCCGGCGATGAAATGTTGGGATCGTTCAACAACGACTGGATCGATGTCAAAATGCTCGAAACATCATAGGTTGGAGACCATCTGTTTTGCAAGATATCTAGGCACAACTCACCGCTGGCGTAAACGTTCGGGTGAAACATTTCGCTGATAAACTTGACCGTGGGCGGCTTGTTTGGATACTGCTCATCAAACTGCAATACCAACCTGAAGGTGCCGTCTTCGAAAGGCGTATCTGCGGGACCTATAATGACGGCGTTCCACGACATGACGTTGTCAGGTACTGGCGATGCAGAGACGCCGCTGGGAGCATCCAGCTGCATTCGCTTGAAATCTCTCATAAGTCTACGTTTAGCGGGCGTGGACATTTTGGAGAGTAGAAGGTAGTTGGCGATTAGTCAGTTAGTGAGTAGTAAGTGACCCGGAGTGTGTGCAGGTGGAAGTAGATAGAAGGCAAATCCACTGATTATCTATTGGCAAATTTTAAGAACGAAGAACAGTTTACAAATTAATATCGGAAAATGAGAAACTTGTGTTTGGGAGTTTTATAGTGTAATCAATAGTTATTATTAAAATTCTAGTTTAGTCTTCGTTTGCTAGTTGACCTTTGTTATATGTATTAAAAATTGAGGTTGTATCTCCTGCCTTGTAGACAGATACAATTGATACTGGGTATCAACGAGAAAGTTCACCACTTGAAAGATTTTCAGAAGTCGAATTTCAATTGATGGAGCAAATGTAGTTTCCATCGTAGTTGACGACTTGCCTTGTTTCATTTCGCACCGTTTCTGTCCAGTCTGGCTGTTCACTGTGAAATTTCATCGTCTCATACAGATTTCACAATGTATTTATCTAATCTACAGTTTTAGTGAGTTCGTTTCTTTTTCGTTAATTTTCATCCTCCCCCATTAATCTGCTCATCTCTGCTTTCCATGTCCATATTCTTGAACGTAATAAGATCCATTTATATTAAATCTATAATATAAACCAACTCGTATTATAGTTCTGCAATACCTTTATCCAGATTCATCTCCACATCATCGCAGTATCCACGTCCATTCTGGTCTGTTTCGTCCTGCCTTTACTCTATCAGGAGATCTGCGCCTCACCAGCCAGCACCAGCCACAACGAAATTTTGATGTTAGGGTCACCATCAATATACATCAACATATCCATGACTTCGATACTAAAAGAATTAAACCCACCTTCAATAAACTTTCCCATTCTTTCTCCACATCCCGCCTCTTCGTGCTCTTTTCACGTGATTGACAATTCGCGATGTTATGCGGTGGCCTGGAATAATTCCCACTCTCGGACATCAAGCCAAAATCTTCGTCATCTGGGAGGGTATCTTTCTAATTTTTCCTGCTATTCCAATTTCAAACACTATTGCTATTCGTTAAGATTATCCACATAAACTCTTAACCTTTTTTCGCAAATTAATCAGTCTAATCCATTACAATTCCAGTTCTTGTATGCAGGCGCTCACCAGCCATTTTGTTCCCATTTTTTATTTGGTCTGTTTACAACCTAATACCCACCTTTATCTTCACCACTAGTCGCTCCTTTCCTTAATCTTCTTGTGTCTAGTGTTTCTAGTGGCTCTTTCGTGTCAAACATATCGATTTTTGGTCACACTTCACGCTTTCTGCCATTTTCACATTTTCCAGTGAAACCACCTCTCCACTGGTTGTTTTTCGTGTCTCCTTGCCCTAGCCTTTCTCGCTACAAGGCAGCAGACGCTCTCGAAATCGTTTGAAAACTGCCTCGTCTGAGTGGTCCTGTCGTTGACATCATCGCCACTCTTCACATCTGCAACACTTTCTGTCATCTCCACACAAGCAATGTCGGGTGCCATCTACGTGTGTATCAAGCAGTTCAACGCCAGATTGGGCGACGAACTCAACCTTAAGGTCGGTGACCGAATCGAGGTACTTGCCGACGACTCAGAATACAATGACGGCTGGTACATGGGCCGAAATGTGGTCTCTAACAAAGTAGGCTTGTTCCCCAAGTCTTTCACCCAGCTAGCCTTGGAAACGAAGCTGGATCCTCCTCTATTACGTCTGCGTTCTAGAAGACTTCCGGGTGGTGCCAAGGGGAATGACGCAGCCTTGCCTGTGGCTCCTCTTGAAGAACAGAAATCTGTACAACCTTCTGAAGACTCCACCTCCTCACAGAAACCTACCAGCGATGTCCACCACACCATGAGCGAGATCGATCGCGCACTTCAGGAACTTCGTATGCTGAAGGATGCTCCTGCGAAACAGTTCACAGCAGATCTGCCCCAACAACAGAAACAAGCCACTTTGGACCCACAAAAGGGCCACCTGCGCACTTCGTCTTCTGTTTCGTTAACTCAGGATCTCAACCCGTTAAAAGCCAGAGAATGGACCCCCAAGCAAGTGTCTCTGTACTTTGCCATTGTTCTAGGGTTTGATATGGATGTGGCTGGGAAATTCGCTCGCCATAAGATCACTGGAGAGATCTTGTTCGAGCTCGATTTGGCCCACTTGAAAGAGTTGGAAATCGACTCATTTGGAACTCGTTTTGAGGTTTACAAGGAAATCGAGAAGTTGAAACAGATCAGCAGCAGAGCCAAGACTCTGAATCCTCCACCTCTGAATGGTCTGCTGACTACAACTCTGGGTCCAAAGCATACTCTGAGAGCCTCGCCTCCATTCAACAATCTGGATGAAGATAGAAATAAATCATCTGATAATAGCCTGCTTCTTCCATCAGTTCAATTGGGATCCAAGGACTCCCTTGGACGTAATGCTTCTACATCATTCCTCCCTCTGAGTTCAAGCACACAAGCAGCAGAAACCGGTCAGTATTCAACGGAGAAATCACCTGCAGAGTTCCCTGGCTCTTTCATGTCTCCTAGAAGAGCCCCAGAGCCTCCATCTCAGAGTCCTATGAATAGGAACTACCGTTTTGGAGGTAGTCCAATGACCCCTCAAAACAACGGTCTGCACGGATTGTACAAGACGAGAACGAATGCTTCTTCCGCAGCATTGAGCTCAGCCAACGGTAACACTTACCTGCGTCCCGCGTCTTCTGTTTATGATGGTTCAGTTATGATTCACCATCGTCGTGGATCATCCGGCATTTCCAATAGCCACAGAAGGCATTCTTCTGTATTCTCTTTCTTGTCTGGAAACAATGATGAGCCTTTGGGAACTAAGGAGAAACTTCAAAGTCAAAATCTCTACAAAGAAGATACAAGTACCCCGAGACATGTTTCTTCACCAGTCAAACATCTGTCAAAATATTTGGGAGATGATTTTGTGGAGGAAAGTGTTGATATTGATGACGTTGGACTTTCCCCAAGGAAAGTGAAGTCGGGCAAGCCTGTTGAAAAGGACAAGGAAGGAAAGAAGGAGGAAAACCCACAGAGTCGTTTGAAATCTTTGCGATCTGTTTCGACTCAGAACTTCCGTAACTTGACGGTTCTGAAGAAGCTGAAAACATCTGCTTTCCAGGAGGGAATTCGGGATATTAACCCCGATGATGCCATCAAATCATCTAATTACAGTGGATGGATGTCCAAGAAGTCTGGAAGTACCCTTGGATGGAGATCACGTTATTTCACTCTTCATGGCACCAGATTATCATATTTCACATCTTTGCGCGACAAGCGTGAGAAGGGTTTGATCGACATCACTGCTCACAAGGTTATTCCTATTAGTACTGAAGGTGATCAAAGTGCCTCCAATGACAAGTACATAGCCCTTTATGCTGCCCTGACAGGATTTGGTCGTTATTGCTTTAAGCTTGTGCCACCTGCCCCGGGGTTCAAGAAGGGTTTGACATTCACACAGCCGAAAACTCACTACTTCGCTGTTGAGACACAGGAGGAGATGCGTGGATGGTTGAAGGCATTGATGACAGCAACCATTGACATCGACGACTCTGTTCCTGTGGTGAGTAGTTGCAATACGCCAACTGTCACTTTGGCCAAAGCACAGGAGTTACTTGCTAAGGCCAGAGAGGAGACAAAAATCAAGGATGAAGAGTTACGTGCGAGAGGCTTTCTCAGAGATGGTGAGTACTTGGATGACGAAACCATGAGACTGACATACTACAACAACAGTGCCACCTCGGAAGAGGCTTCACCTATCGTTGGGTCTATTGATGAAACAACGATTTCCTCTACCACTGCAGGTACGAATGGAGGTGCCAATGGGCTCACCTCTTCTTCTAGTCATCCCAAACTAACGGTTGACACGCTGACCAAGAACTATCGCACACCAAGTACGCCACAAGTGTCTAATAATTCTGGTGGTTTTGCCTCACCTTATCTTTTAGCTTCTGGATTGCTTTCGCCGAAGCTGGGTAACAATGGTGTCTCAAACACTTCCAATAGCAGCACGCCTTATATTGTCCTGAAGAAGGATTACTTTGAAGAGGGCGAACCGATGGATGAGTCAGTGCGTCCTCCAAAGATTGAAGAGGGCACCCCGTCGCAGAAATCTATTGGCAGTAGCTCTCCTAAGCAGTTTTTTACCCACAGCAATGGTCGTTTGGTCAGTGGATCTAAGAAGAAGGAGAAAATGATGGCTTATACCAACGAAGGTTCTTTCGTGATCAAGCAGAAGAAGTGAGATAGAGAAAAATTTGAAGGAAGTTGGCAATGATTGTCGACAATGAGAGGTTGCTTAATGATAACTCCGCAGAATTAATGGTTGGGATGGAGTCCTTAATAGTGTAATAGTACGTTTTATTCATTCATTCTCAGCATGTACGTTCTCACCCAAGTAGTTTGTTTGGGTGCAAATCGGCTTACATGCACGCAAACATCACTATTGTTTCATTCTACCTACAAACAGAATCAACAGCCTCTACAAAACGTTGGAAACTTGGAGTTTAAACTGCATTTTAAGGCTGTATCTGTATTCAAAACGGGAGTTTGTGTTCTATTGCCCTTTTTTCCAATCGAAAACGACCAGAACTGAACATTTGACCGCTTATACCTACGTACTCCACAAGTATAACTTTTACCATGGATCCAGAGACTCCCTTCATAGCACAACACTTGCGTTCCATAGTCATCCATTCACTTGACACATACAACTTCCGCAATGCTGAGTTTGCTTGTGAGCGACTCCTTTCACTCACTCCAGACGATCCAGATGCTATATATCTTCATGCGTCCACTCTTTACCGCCAGGGCCAGTATAAAGCGGCTTATAACCGAACAAGCGATGCGCTTGCTACATATGGTGCCCATCTTGGCTGTGGCTACATTTTTGCTCGTCTGTGTTACCAGTTACAGAAGTATACAGAAGGTATTTATCGTCTAGTGAGTATGACGCATTTGTACAACGAGTCAAGAGAGAACGCTGCAGAAACAAGTTTTCGAGAGCAGGATATAGAGTCATCTCCTTCAGAAATGTTTTCAACGGCTTTCCAGAAGCACTCTTATGAGACTAACAGACTGATCTATCCTGATTCCTCTGCTGTGTATCATTTGTTGGGCCAGATGTACAAGGCCGAGGGCGATGTGGCAGCCAGCGCGTTGAACTTCCAGGAAGCACTCAAATTTAACGTTTTTGACTTTGAAGCATTCCAGGAGTTGGCCAAATTGGGCGTGGATGTTAGTGTCAGCAAACTATACAACCAGAAGAAACCTGGACCGTCTGCCGCTGTCAGCTTATCAGGTGGACTCGAGGCTCTATCTGGTGCTCGCTCAGCACCGTCTGTGAGCTTTGGGAATGTTGCAGAGGATGGTGGCGATGTTGGGGTACCAAATCCGTTCTCTACTACTCCTCGTCAGGCAGGAGCCCCAGAAGTATTCACGCCACGAATTGCAGCTCCAGCAGTTCCAGATGCACCTCTTCGTAGAGCTCACGATGAATTTCTGAAGCCAACTAAGTTTGGCGATGCCAAGTCGTCTGTGTCTACTTCTAGACCATTATCTTATATGAAAAAGCGATCGGATATGCAAGAGGCACGTACCAGTTTAAAAAGAGGCAGTCTGGCCACGTTTATATCAACTGTTAATGAGCGTCTTGTTGTGACAAAGGATGTGGAAGCGGCAGAGCTCTATTTGCGTCGGCTTTATACGATCTTTGCTAAGCTGTACAAGAGCATGTGCAAGTACGATTGCTACAAAGCAATTCGAATGTTAGAGTCACTTCCAGATCCAGAGAAGGACACCCCTTGGGTACTCTCCAAGCTTGGCAGGCTACATTATGAGATTGTGAATTACAAGCAATCGAAGAAGTTCTTCGTAAGACTAAGACAGCTAGACAGAACACGTCTCGAGGATATGGAGTACTACTCCACACTCTTGTGGCACTTGCACAAGAACGTTGAGCTAACTTTTTTGGCCAATGAACTCCATGATATTGACGCAAATCTGGCCATTACGTGGTGTGTGATGGGAAATCTCTTTTCGTTAACTAGAGAGCCAGACGAAGCCATCAGATGCTTTAACAAATCAATCGCAATTGATTCAAAATTCACCTACGCTCACACTTTGAAGGGCCACGAGTATTTTGGAACCGATAACTACGAGCGAGCACTTGATTGTTTCCGCGTTAGTCTTATGCTTGATCCACGTCATTATAATGCATATTACGGTATTGGCATGGTTTACATCAACTTGGGCGATTTCCAAAAGGCAGATTATCATTTCCGCAAGGCTGTATCCATCAACCCTATCAACATTATCTTGATATGTTGCGTGGGTATGGTGCTTGAGAAGTTGGGCAAAAAGACTCTAGCACTTCGCCAATATGAGCTAGCAAATAAATTGCAGCCATTGAGTGCATTGCCAATTTTCAAAAAAGCTCAACTCTTGTTCTCCATGCAGCAGTTTCCTCAGGCACTTAAAGAGTTTGAGCTGGTAAAGGAACTTGCACCCAACGAAGCATCGGTCCATTTCCTTTTGGGACAACTCTACAATATTAAAAACGACAAATTTCTGGCAATTCGTGAATTCACCATTGCACTCAACCTTGATCCTAAAGGCAATTATCTCATTCGGGAAGCCATGGAAATGCTCAAAGAGCACGTCTAATTTGGCGTGGATTATTTTATTGATCCTGCGCATATGCTTGTCAACAGTACGGCATCCTTTTTCTTCGTGAATCAAACGACTCCACTTGTCTCAGTCATTCCTTACCATGTTGCTCCATGTTTGGTTCCTATACCTAACTGTTATGGTGTCGGCGTTTGATTTTTTCTCCCCGAAACGTTACAGAAAAGGTGAAAAGGTGGAGCTATTGCTAAACAAGATTGAGAGTGATCATACACAACTACCGTTCAGATACAACGATCTCCCATTTGTGTGTTATGACAGATCCAAGAAGGCCAAAAGCATGCTGTTGGGTGAGATTCTCCGAGGTGACCGTTTCTGGGAATCCCTTTATGAGCTTGAATTCAAAGTCGACAAACCCTGTCTGCATCTCTGTCAGATGAGAACCACCCAGAACGGTGCTGCAAGAGCAGACTACCTCATTAGAAATGGATATGTTGTTCATTGGAACCTAGATGGCTTGCCTGGTGCCACAACATTCACCGGTGCAAACCATGTATCCAGATACTATGCTGCAGGTTTTCCCTTGGGTTTTGTCAAGGGAGACAAGTCTTACTTGTACAACCATGTGACTCTCGTCATCAGATACCACACTGAAAAGGATGGAATGTCGTCGATTGTTGGCTTCGAAGTTTATCCAAAGAGCGTTATCAATGAAGTGTGTCCTGGTACATCCAAAAACTATAAGAACTTCCCCATTGAATTGCCTCGTGATAAGAATAAGAAGCTCATAGAGCAGCATACCCTCATTCCGTACACATATTCTGTCTATTGGCGAGAGGATAATTCGGTTTCTTATCAGAACAGATGGGACTTGTACTATGACAACGATAGCTCCATTACCAGTAATCATATCCACTGGCTCTCTCTTGTGAATTCGTTGGTCCTCTTTTGCCTCGTGTCTTTAGTCGTTGCGATCACCATGTTCAGACTTTTGAAGACTGACCTTCAATCTGGAACTTCAATTCCTTTGACCAGGTCTGAAATTGACGGCACTAACGGCAACTCGGGCCTGTGGAAGAATTTGGTGAACGTAGTTATGAACAAGCCCCCACGGACATTGCTCTTATGTACATTGGTGTCCAGCGGAATTCAATGTCTTGTGGCGCTGGTTGGTGTCGTTGTTATTCTAGTGCTCAATTCCAAACTCAACTTTGGTTCTGGTTCTTCGTCAAGTGCCTTCTTTAATCTGCACCAAGGCGCTTTTTTCAGCTGCTCGATCGTCCTATTGTTGGCATCAGGATTCGTTTCTGCCTATCTAGGTGTCATCTTGTTCAAGATCATGAGCAATGAGCCTCCAAGAACAAAGTATGACACTCGTCGTACGTTTATTCTCTCATCTCTCTTCGCAGGAACATTGCCTTTTACCTTGTTGTCGGTAGTTTTGACCCTAAACTTGTTCGTATGGGCCAAAGAATCGTCGAATGCCTTGCCCTTCGGAACCATTGTGGTTCTCATTTTGTTGTTTGGCATTATTGAACTTCCACTAGGAATTCTCGGTGGTCTTCTTGGAAACAAGTTTGAATTCCCTCTTAAGTCGTTCATGGTCACTTCCTATGTCCCAGAAAGTAAGTCAGTTGGCAAAATTGCATCGCGCCGTTCATTTGTCATGAACCCAATCATAAGTACGTTGGCTTTTGGTTTAATTCCTTTTGGTATCGCCTACGTGGATCTCTTGTTTATTTTCAACTCGATCTGGTTAGAAAAGACAACCTTTTACTACATGTATGGGTTCTTGCTCCTGACTGTTATGTTACTTCTGGTTGTTGTTGCTGAATCGGCAATAGTAGTTACATACCTCTCGTTGGCAGTGTACAACAACCCCAACTGGCAATGGTTATGCTTCCGGGTTGGATTCAGCATTGCGTGGTACGTTTACGCGTACACCATCTACTATTTTGTGAGCTATTTGCACATGACAGACTTTGTCAGTGTGTTGATTTATTTCAGCTACATGGCACTTTTTTCAGTTGCGTTAGGAGTTGCTTGTGGAGCCATTTCTGTGGTGACGTCGGCAGTGTTCATCCGAAGCATCTACGGCATGGTGAAATCCGACTAATGTTCGAAAGTTATACAATATTTATAGACAATTCTACACTCGTACATGCATCCGCGTATATTTGATGAATTTTGTTGACGTTCTAGTCGTTATATGAGAGACCACGCTTAATCCAAAGAAGAAGCACCAGTAATGATATCAACCAACTCGTTGGTAATGACAGCCTGTCTGGTTCTGTTGTACAAGATCGAGTAGGAGTTGATCATGTCACCAGCGTTCTTGGAAGCATTGTCCATGGCGTTTCTTCTGGCAGAAACTTCAGAGGCGTAACCCTCGGCCTGGGCAGTCAAGATAGAGTTAGCCAAGGAGAACTCAGACAAGGTCTCGGCGGTGTCCTCGGACTCCAACTCATACTTGCTCAAACCTGGAGCCTTCTCGATGGCATCGGCGGCGAAGACAGAGAAGTTAGATGGCTCGAAGGAGACACCGGAAACAAACTTGTTGTACAAAACTTCGGTGTTCTCGTACTTACCCAAAGTAGAGATCTCGTCAGCAATCAAGGAAGCCTCGAAGAAAGTTGGCTCGGACTTACCAACACCAGAGAAAGCCAACTTGACCTTGTCAGCGTGAGTTCTAGTCAACTGAGCTCTAACCTTGTCACCGACAGCAACAACGTCAACGTTGCCGGACAACTCCTCAATTCTTCTTCTGGCAGCCTTGGACACCTGAGTGTGGATAGATCCACACAAACCCTTGTCGGAAGAGACAACGATCAACAAGGTCTTGTCACCGGCGGTTTCTTCTGGCTCAGCATTCTTGTAGAACTCGGCGTCGGACTTGTTGAACACTCTGGAGGCCTCCATGGCTCTCTGAGCCTTGTTCAATCTGGTAGAGGCCACAATCTTCATGGTGTTGGTGATCTTCTCGATGTTCTTAATGGACTTGAGACGCATCTCGATTTCTCTCAAAGTGGCGTAGTTTCTGGCGGTTAGTACAGTGTTTTGGAGTTGATAGTGGAAGCAAACTTGCAATTCGATGTACATCTCGTGATTTGGGAGGGATTTGCATGGTTTAAACGTTCAATTAAAGGTTGAGGAGATTGGTCAACGAATCTGGTTGGGGTGAAAAAGTCAACGATAAATGGGTAATGACAACGTGGAGAGGGGACAATTGCAAGGGTATTTTCAATTGCGGATGGTTTGTACATACCTGACGCCGGCACGGGCGGCCTGAGTAGCACCTAAACGAAACATGTTGGAAGTGGACAGTTAGTTGTAAGGTTGAAGATTGGTTTTTTTTTGGTAGGTGAGGTCGTTCGGAACCCGAGGTGAGGGCGCGGTTTGATTGGCTGTTGGAGTCTCTCACGTGACCTTGTATAGTTGAAAGGTTGGAGGAGTTTGATGTTTATGAATATTGTTGAAGACATATGGTGGTAATTCCTGGTTAGAGTGACGACTTTGTTGTAATTGTTGATTTCAATAGGTTTTTATGGGAAATTTTGGGAGTTCATAGTGATAAATTGTTATGGTGGGTATGAAGATCACGTGTGGAGGCCGACCCCCGGTAATAGAGGCACCAAAGTAGGAAAACAGAGAAACAATAAAACTAGATATTGAAAGATGGTTGAAAGGATCATTAAATGGGTTATGCTTTTGATTTGCCTGTTTTTTACGTTTTATTTTATTGTTCTTTCCATTGTTTATGCTTATTGAATGAGTTAATGTATCTATTCCTACTGGAAATAGACAAATGAGAATGTGCATACCCAGAAGATAAATTAGTTAGAGGGAAATGTTAATTGCTTATATGTGTTTTTAAATGTCTTATATTTATTTAAGTTCACTTGTCACCACTTCAATCTAAACAATTTAATTCTTCTGGATCTTCCTGATCTGTTCTTCTGCTCTCTATTTCTAGTGTCTTCTCGCCTATCTCTTCTTATTTCGCAATCATTTCCAGGATGACTATTTAACTTGCAAATTCAATAAAACACCAAAAATCCAAAACTCGACGTATGCGACCAAGAATCCTCTAAATTCGCCCCAATAACACTTTAAACATGCACTCGATCTTCTACTTAAAAGACTATTCCCTTTTGAATGTTACTCTTCCAACACTCTTGACACGATCCTTTCACCTCTCATCTACATTCTCTCCATGAATACGTATAATGCTAAACAGCTATGCAATCGGCCACACCGAAATGATTCTAATGTACACTTTATAAAGAGGGATCGTTCTTCTGGTAGCCCAAGTAGCCTTGCAATGGGTAACTCTCGATCATCTTCATGTACTTCAAGATCAAAGGTCTACAGTTCTTCTGGGCGTCTGGCCCATGGTATTGCTTGCACTTTCTCAAGGCGTCGTGAGTGATTCTCAATTCCTGGTTCCTGATCCACTGCTCTCTCATCATGGAAGTTCTGGCCTTTTCAACCTCGTCAAAGTTCTCGTAGTTGATATCGTCAAAGGACACCAACTCGGGTCTTTTGTGGTTTTCGTACGATGCTGGAGTGTTAGTTATGTTTGATTTTTCTAAAACTTCATTGGCGTAGCTAGTGAGTGAAGACATACCCATATTGATATTGGTGAAGACTGGTTTCAAGGTTTACGAAAAGGTGAATTTTTACTGGTGCATAGTATTGGCACGCACACGACTTAGCTTGGTAGTATAATAGACATGAACAGAACACGAAGATGAGAGATTGGACCGACTAGAATATTGGAAATTTTAAGAATCATTTGTATGTGTGAATTATTTTGTTATGGTTTCTGTAGTGTTGAATCCAGCTTTTGGAAGGTCGCTGATGAGCAATTGTCAATGTCTTTATCACTAAAACACAAGCTAATCCTAGCAAATACGGTTATTCTTTTTTTTTTTTTCAATTTCTTAGCTCATTGGTTTTATTGATATCATGAACATCATTCAAGTAGTTTATTTCATTTATCTGCAAGTGAGTGTCTTGCGTGATTCCAATGGTTAAATCTTCAAATGTTAACGCCACGAATCTTGAGAGTATTAATGAACGCACCCAAATTAAACCAACTCATACAACAATTTCAAGTCTTTCTACACAAAATCGCAGCCTCCTCGTATTCAAACACACAGCATCCTTTCATTTTCTTCATTCTCAAAACTAATAAAATTTCACACCCCTTTTACAATATCTATTCTATCTGAAACCTGATCTCTATGCCCGATACGTGATCTCTACACCTGATACTTGAGTCCAACACCCATACACCAACTACCACCAGTTTACCACCTAACCAAATAGACTTCAGGTCAATTGTCATAAAAAATGGCTCTGGTGAAGGAAAAATCAGTCAAAAACACGCTGGTGACTCCACTGACAATTCAAGAAGCACCAGTGGTGGCGTTCAGCGCCAAGTACGTTGCATATGCCCACGCTTTCTTTGCCTATTTGGCCTTTTTGTCAGCTCTCGTGGTCGGGTGCTGGTTGCATTACACCAAAATCGTCCAGAACTCGTCCTATGGCTACCCAGATGAGTGGTTTCCAAGTGTTTCAGCTGCTATCGGAGATAGGTACCCTGAAAGATCGGTTTTCCAGGTTTTCATTGCTTGTACTGCTGGACCTCGGTTCATGCTAATTTTCCTTAACTTCATTGTTCTCTACAGAAAGAAGCTGATCTTGCCATACATTCTGCTCTTTCTGGGCCTTTTGAGAACTTTCACTTGTGGTGGTTGGGTCTATATCACCTCCACCGATGACCATGATTGGCATGATATCTTCATGATCGCTTATATTATACTTACTATTCCTTGGACGGTGACCGTATCTGTTTTGTCGCCTAAGGGCACTACTGTGCGTCGTGGAAGACTGCTTACTGCCATCACCTTTTTCCTGACGCTTGTGCCATTGGTTTATTGGTTTATTCAGCACAAGGTACATGTGAGACCTGGTGCGTACTCCATCTACGCATATTTCGAATGGCTGCTCATCATTCTCGATGTTGCTTTCGACACTTGGTCGATTATTGACTTTGCTCCTGTGCAATTCAGATTGTACGGCAACAAGCTCGAATTCGGCTCTGTTTCGCTGTCTGTTGTGGCTGTGAAATCTGAGAAACACATTGAACCAAAGAAGGTTGTAAAGACTCTTGAAGATGATTTCACCATTTATGAATTCCTCATCAATACGACCAATGCTTTTATGTTTTGGACGGTGCTCACTTCCCTTTTAGTTTGCGTTTGGTACTTTCCACTTTGGCACATGGGTATTTCCGGTTACGAAGCAGTGATTTTCGTTATGTTCCTTGCTCCGATCTTGCTTGCAATTCCACCTTTCAGCTATCTCTTCCTGCTGTACCCATTTGTAGCCAGGGCATTGACCGTGTTGTTTGGTATTGGCGCCTATAAGGTAGAGGAGCCAGAACAGAGACTTTTGGTTATTACCGCTGGACTTGGTTTCGGAGTGATCGCTACCGGAGCAGAGTTGTCTTCTTTGTATCATCAACCCAGAAAGTACACCTCTGTTTGGATTTCCTTACTTGTTGGATTGTTGACGACTTCGGTATTCAAGTTCATGTGCCACTCAAATAACCCTGCGTGGCCCATCATGCACAAGGCTAATGGAGGATATAACGAAGTGGCCATCTTTGTTGGCCTTGCTGCTGCACTTTTGACCCGTAAGCCTGCTGCTCCAACACCTGTTGTCGAGAAAAAGGGTGGATCCCTCTTGCTCGCAGCCTTTGGGTTGGGTGGGTACTTATTCTGTCTCCAGGCCTACTTAAGTGACTCTTCCACCATGATCTACTGGACCTGGGAGGGATACCCAATTCGAGGACCAACGCCATTGACCGGAGGATTGTTCCATTTTGCTGCTTTTGCTCTCGGCATTTTGGCCTCGATCCAGATCCACCCTAATTTGTTTGCAAGTCCCATCTATTCGTTATTTTCGGCTGCCTCTGCGTATGTTCTTTATGCGTACAAGGGTTGGGTTGGCTTTGGCGGCTCCTTGGGATACACATTCTACCTTTCTTCATTAGCTCCTTTGGTTGGTCAAGCAGTTGCAGGTTACAACATTGCAGCACTTTTCACCATTGCCTTCTTTGTGAGCATCGTCATCTCATTGGCTAGTGTGTGGATCGTTGCTTACGCTTTTGTGCCAGGAGGACCTTTGTTGAGAGAGAGAACTGATCTCATTGTTGCTTCCTCCGTGGCCCTTGTTACTCTTGCAGTAGTGAACTATACTTTGCGCAAAAATGCTTTGAACATAACCAGAGTGGAAGTGAGAGGCTCCAGACTTTTTAGCTCAACCTTGAAGATTATCACTGTTCTCTCTGCCTTATCTGTGGCAACCTTGTTACACAGATATCCTGCTGTTCCTTTCAAACCTTACAACGAATCGTCCAAATCGTTCACTACAGGAATTTGGTGTGTTCATTTTGGATTGGATAACGATATGTGGTCCAGTGAAACTAGAATGAGAGATCTCATAAAGGATGCCGAGGTGGATATCATCGGGTTACTTGAGACTGATACCGAGCGTCTCATTGGTGGAAACAGAGACTTCACCCAAAAAATCGCCGATGACTTAGGCATGTACGTGGACTATGGTCCAGGGCCAAACAAGCACACTTGGGGAGCAGCATTGTTGTCCAAGTTTCCAATTGTCGAGTCCCACCATCACTTGCTTCCTTCTCCTGTTGGAGAATTGGCACCAGCTATTCATGCCACTTTAGACATTTATGGAGAGCTCATCGATGTTGTGGTGTTCCACTCCGGACAGGAGGAGGATGTTGAGGATCGTAGGTTGCAGAGTTTGGGAGTTGCCGAAATCATGGCTAACTCGACTCGTCCGTTGGTTCTTCTAAGCTACTTGGTTACTGAGCCATTGAAGGGCAACTACAACACGTACGTGAGCGAAAAGACACGCATGTACGATATTGACAGCACCGACTGGGATAGATGGTGTGAGTACATTTTGTTCAGAGACCTCAAGAAGGTTGCTTATGCCAGAATTTCTCGTTCCACCATTACAGACACTGAGCTCCAGATTGCAAAGTTCAAATTCCTTACTGACGAACAGCGTAGCTACAGTGAGTCCTTCTTATATGGAAACAATTACATTGACGAGAGTGAGGTGGACCCTGCACTTAGAATGCCACAATTACTTCGTGGAGATGGTGTGAGAGGGCACCATTACCACGTATTTGATGAGCCACGCTACTTTGCTGAACATACTTAGAATATGAATAAATGTTAAGACGATTGAGTGAAATTGTACAAGTTCCTTTTTTTTTTTTTTCATTTTTTTTTTTTTTAAACATTTATGCCCTATGCTATCTTCCAATCAGTTGTGCACTACACAT